>Ga0307378_10013366_pt1 | contig 10393 bp, 5 predicted proteins | sample UN1MG_FD_202238 | JGI IMG/M metagenome (GOLD analysis project Ga0307378, IMG submission 202238) | Soil microbial communities from Risofladan, Vaasa, Finland - UN-1 | ecosystem: Environmental > Terrestrial > Soil > Coastal area > Acid sulfate soil | place: Finland: Risofladan, Vaasa | collected...
CGAAACCAATGATTATATTGAAATTCCTGAAGCACATCAGGAAATCGCATTGAAACTATATACAATTCAAGCCAATAAACTTGGGAATTTCATAACTGATGATGAATATAAGGCATTGCGAAAGAAATATCTTGACGAGAATAAGGATTTCGTTGAATGGTTCAGAAAGAATGCAATGGGAAAAAATCTCACCACATTCATTAGCGGTAGAAAACTTGTAAGACAATATCTTCTCGATGACCTTTGGGAAACCGAACATGTTGATGAACTTTACAATCAATCATCATTCATGCTTGCAAAGATTGTTCCCACAACATATCAGCGTATTTGTACAATGGGTACGGCAGCGATATGGAACTTGTTGTTGACCGCATGGAGTTATGAAAACGGTTTGGCAATTCCTGAATCAGATAAGTATGAAAGATTTAGTGGTGGATTGGCAAGGTGTTATAAAACTGGTTATACTAAACGTATAATAAAGATTGACTATGCCTCTCTTTATCCAATGATTCAGCTAACCGAGGGCGTGTTCCCAATTTTTGATATCACTGGTGTGATGAAGAAACTTTTGCTTTATCTCACAACAACACGTAATATCTATAAGAAGTTGGCAAGTGGTACAAAATTAAAGACCGAAGAGGTTACCCTGTTAAAAGAAATTGACCCAGAAATTCACATAAAGTATATCAATAACACACTGACTGTTGCCGATGTTGCAATGTCTAAGGTTAAACAATTACCTATCAAAATCCTCAATAACTCATTATTTGGTGCATTAGGTTCGAACATTAGTTTCAACTGGTCAGATAATGTATGTGCTGCAAGAATCACATGTACAGGTAGACTACATCTAAGACATGGTATTGACTGGTTTACTAAATTTGGTTGTGTGGCATTACTTGCTGTTACTGACGGTATAAACTTCCATTTCCCAGAAATGACGAAGATTAGAGTTACGAATGAGGGAGTAACTGAGGGAGTAACTGAGGGAACAATTGAAGAAATGTGGCAATATGATGGGGAAGTAGGGATAAAGGCACTCATCGCCAAGTACAATAAAGAAGAAATGCAACCACCATATATGAGTGTTGATGATGATGGTGAAAGTGTTTCTTGTCTAAACCTTTCCAGAATTAATTATGGTACGCTTTCATTAACCACTGAGAAGAAAACTGGCGAGGTAAAGGAAAAGGTTAAACTTACTGGTAATACAATCAAGTCGAAAGTAATGCCAGAATATATTGAAGAATTTATTGATAAGGGATTGGACTTTATTTTACATGGTAAAGGTAAGGAATTCGTTGACTATTATTATGATTATTGTGATGATATTAGATACATGCAAATTCCGTTGAAGAAAATCGCAAGTAAAAGTAAGGTAAAAACAACATTAAGTGCCTACAAGAAAAGAGGTAAGGATAAGAATGGTAGGGAAAAGGGCATGCAAGCACACATGGAATTGTTAATTGAAAAACGTGAGAAAATAGCTGAAGAACTCTTTGAGAAACATAAGGAAAGTCTGGGGTTTACAAAAGCGGAAGAGAAGCTGACGATTGATGACAAAATAAAATTGGTGATTAATTACATGCCACCAGAACCTGAGTTGGATAGTATGGTGTATTACGTCAATACTGGATATCGAAAATCACATGGTGACTCAAGAAAGATTGTAGATAAAGTAACTGGTGAAGAAAGATTTTGCGCTTCATTAATCAGTAACGAGGACTTGCAAGAGAATCCAGAGATGACAGGCACATATAATTATGAAAAGTATTTGGATGCATTTAATAAGCGTGTGGAGTCATTAATTATCGGATTCGACCCTGAAGTTCAGAAGAAAATCTTGGTCAAAATTGTACAAAAGGATAATGAAAAGACTGGTGCTAAAAAAGGTGATTTAAAGAAAGCAATGTTCAGTGGTGACGAACTAAAACTAAAGAATTTCGACTCTGACGACTTGGAAGAATCAATGTATTTGGAAGACTTAGAGGTTGATTTCTGGAATAAGACTGGTTATGACCCAAGATTGATTTGGGATGGTTTTAAAATGACCGAGGAATATAAGGTTTATTATGAAATATATGATAATGCTTTACATTATCTCAATGAGAAAATGGATGAAGTAAATAAACCAAGAATCAAATCAATTAACGATAAATATGTTGCAGGTGATTTGGTTTTAATTAAGGATGGTGCAGAATATCATGTCGGTGCTTTCAACGGTGTTTATATCCAAATTGTTAAAGAAAATGTGGAAGTCCCTAAAAGTGAAATTGAATTGGAACTCGATAGAATCAGAGAAGAAAATGAGAAGAAACTTGAAGAGCTAAGAGCCAATGAGTTAACAACTAAGACAGATAGGGATGTGTTTTTAGATGCACAGCTTGAGAAGCGAAAGAAATATTTTACAGGTTTTAAACAGAAATTCGGAATTCCACTTATAGCTACGATGGAACAAGTATTTTCAGAACTTCAAAATTCTGAGGGAGCGTTCGAAGACTATATACTGGAACAAGAAGGAGAAGTCGAGGCAGCAGCAGCAGAATATTTGGATTTTGATGACGGTGGGGATGGTGCATATTAACTTTTAATAGTATTTATATGAAAATATGCACACATGAAATTAAAAAAGAAAGACTTAGTTGAAATAATCGATACAGATGGTCATTTAATCGGTAAGTCTGATATACCAACCACTGGTGCTGATTTGGAAACACAAGCCAGCAATACAACCGACTATAATGCAAAGGTAGGTCAACAGCCATTTCGATATGACATGTTGGGTCGTTTCGGCTTTACGCTAATGCCGTTTTTGGAAGGCGAGGAAAACCAAGAACAAACAGAAATGCTTAATGAATTGGGTAATCTAATGTATGATAGATACGTTGAGGTTATGAAATTTTATTTTAAAAACCCAAATAAACTCAAATCAGATTATCGAAAAATTGCTGACGGAAGTGCAGACCCTCAAAAGGAAGTTAATGGTGAGTACGCAAAAAAGATTCTCAAAATAGTTGAGAAATATTTTGAAAACGCATTCAAAGAACCAGAAAAAATGATTGATGAATCGGCTATGGTGGAAGATAAGGTTGTTGATAAGAAGACTGAGGATGAAATGAGTAATAGGTCAGAAGATAAAGGAGTTCGTGAAAAGAAACTTGAAAAGATTGCTGGTTTGATAAACAAACTTGATAAGCAAGACATTGATAAACTTATGAATTTATTGGAAAGAGATAATGGCTAATTCACAATTACAAGGTAAACACTATTTAGTGCCCTCTGAGGTGCTTAAAGACATCAATGCAGCCTTGGTGACCTATCCAGATGTTGATGGCAGTAAACGAGCTAAAAACATCCTTCATCAGCCTAATCTGAGCTATGAGTGGATGAAAAGATTAAAAAACTACTTCGACACAGCAAATTCGGAAGCAGATGCTGCTCGATATGCATTAACAGGTGGTGAGGGTATGAGAGAATTCATTGAAACAAGTTTAACACAAGATAGGGCGGGTGTACAGAGGTCAAAAGAAGTTAAACGTGACATGACGGCAAATCCTAATTCCGAGTTAATGCCGTATCAAACACCAAAACCAAGATTAAGAGAGGAAAAGAAGGAAAAGTCAAAAAATGCTGTAGCAATAATTGTAAACAACGACAATAAGATTCTCTTATTGAAACGAGTTGACAACCCAGATATCTGGCAACCCAATAAATGGGCACTTGTTGGTGGTGGAATTGATAAGGGCGAAACACCTCAAAAGGCAGTTGAAAGGGAAATTCAGGAAGAAACTGGTTTGGAAATTAAGAAATTTATTAAATCATTTACAATTGAAAGAAATCCTGATAGTGTTGAATATATGTTCGTTTGCAGATATAGTGGTGAGCCAACGGCTATAGACCTTGATACAAATGAAAATACTAATTATGGTTGGTATGATATTAATGAAATGAGTTACTTGGATATCGTACCAAATTTAATTGAATATATTTCACTTGCCTTTAAAAAATATGATTAAGGTATTTATAATAAATAACACGAAAAATTAAAACTAAAAAAATGAGTAGATTAGAAGATGTAAGCTTACCGTTTAGAAAAGAAAGTATTGCCAGAAATGATTATGGCAGTAATGACCCATATGTTGCTGGTCACCCTGACGCATTATCAACAGGTGATGAAGACGGTAAAGGTGAAGTGAATGGTCAAGTGGGTGGTACTACTGACATCAAAACCAGAGAATGTTCGATAGCTAAGAACAAATTCAATAAAAACAGGGAATACAACGCAGGTACTGCATAATATGTTGACCGAGAATAAAATATTGTTCGAAAATATCAAAAACTTTCGTCATCTCATTACTGAAGGTGTGGGTGAAAGTGAGATAATTAAGGCTATTCAAAATCATGAATGGATTCATCTCTACTATGGTGGTGATGGAGAACATTCTAAAGGTAGTAGAACAGTAAGACCATATGTTCTTGGTACACATAAAAAATCAGGAAATCTTGTTCTCAGAGCATGGCAGGATAACCCAAGAAACAGCTATGATTTCGATAAAAGACCAACACGTAAGGATAGCTTAAAACATGACTATTGGGTTGATAGAGAGGGTCAGAAACCGGGTTGGCGAATGTTCAGTCTTGATAAAATATCTCACGTATATCCAATTGGTACACGGTTCAATAATAAAGATGGTAGTGTAATGACACCACCTGACTATCACGAGGGTGGCGATAAAGATATGAGTGATATTAAGTATTATGTTTCAACTTCAAATCAATCGGATTATGTTGGATACCATGCAGGACAACCACATACAGGTGGAACAATGACAAGAGCAGACCTTAATAAAGAAAAGTGGGATAGTGTTAGAGCAGGTAATAAGAATAAGATTAAGATAACCGCAGATGATGTACGTAAATTAAACAGATTAGCAACGCACGTACAAAAAACTGCCCGTGGAAAATATTTGGTCGTTATTAACGATAAAAACGAATTCCAATTAATGCTTGCAAAGGACAAGGATAAACAAAATATTCCAGACGTTGCAATTATTGATACACTACCACATCTAATTGATTCTCTTGTTGATACAAGTGCTCCAGTTGATACTGGATTCATTAATAAAAGCAAAGAGAGGTTGAAAAATGACATTCAAAATAAAGCACAAACTGAAATAAAAGAAACTGAATTACCTTCAATACCGTTTGATAAAAAGACTTTTTTCAAACAATGAAGTATTTATAAAAAATAATAAAATTTTATAAAATGGCAGAAAAAATTAATCTAAATAAGCTCAAGGACGAAATTGATAGTCGTAAAAGAGGAAAAAATATAGCACCATCATCTTTAGGTGAACAAACAACTATTGGTGTTTCACCACGTGATACATTCCTATATGGTTTAATGGAATCATTGAAAACTGGTAAAGATAATGCATCTACCAATTTACTTAAAACTGTAGATAATAAAGTAGCTGAAAAACATGGAGAATCAGCAAGACTTCCTGTTAATGAAGTTGCTGCACCACCACAACCACGTAAACCAATTGATATGTCACCTGAGAGGGATGAACAATTATTTGCTGACCTTGAAAAGAAAAGAAAACAGACACTTGCAGAATCAATGTCTTCATATATTGGAGCACCAGCAGTTGGAGCACCAATGCAAAATCAACCCCCACAACAAGCAGGAGCACCAGTTCAGCTTAATGAACAATATCTTGCAGAGAATGTTAAGAAAATCGTAAATGGTTACTTGACGGAAAGTTTGGGTCCTATCTTTGAAGAAGCAATCAAAGGCACAATCATTGAAATGTATGCCATTGAAAGAATAAAAGAAGTACTGCACGAAAACAAAGACCTGATAAAAACTGTGGTTATCGAAACCATAAAAGAAATACAAGCAAAAAACAAAAAAGCGCAATCTTAATTGCGCTTTTTTTCATATCTCCTTTTATCGTCATTCCTGTATTTATGAATATACTATATTTCAGAACATGACGAAAGAAAAATACCAGTTATACGAACTCTTCCAATTTTACGATGGTAACGATGATATTCTCGGAGACATGCCACCACAAGATGCCATCGATACTCGTAGGGGTATGTGGGCACAAATGCCTTATAGTGTTAGCGATGGACAGGGCGTTATAAATGAAGAGTTTATCGAATTTGTCTCAAATCGAGACTACTATCCAAGCAGACCATTAACTGTAATGCCATATTTAATGGAGTATTTCAATGAGTGTGTTGGAAATCTTAAAGAAGCACTTAATCACGCTAAAAATCCAAGACGTTTTTACACTAATCTAATAAAGCTTCAGGAATATCTAATTGAACAAAATGTTCATGATGGTGAGCCACTTACAATATTAAATGAGGTTGATGACGAGGAAAAAAACCCGTCAGTCGCAAAAAGTGTAACGGCATTAGATGATGAGGCATATGCAAAAGATTTGGCGATTGCAATTGCAAATAAATTAGGAATGCCTGCACCGCAAAAGGGTTTGGGTAGTGGTTCTAAAGGTTCTGCGTTTCAAATGAACGATAATTTGGTTATGAAAATAACATCAGATATAAGTGAAGCGGACGCTGCATTCAAAACAATGAGGAATAAGCCAAAAACTCTTGCCGATATATACGAAGTTTATAAAGTAGTTGATACAGAAAAGAATCTCGCATTTTTTGTGTTATTTCAAGAAAATATAAAAGACAAACCAACCCAATTATTCTGGCAATATAATAATCTTATCGAGAAAATCAGACCAAATGATATGGATATGGGCGATTTGTGGATAAAAATTAATCGAAGAGGCGATAAGCTTCTCAATAACTTAGAGTTGGTTAAAGATATGCCACAAAGAGTGTTAACCGATAATCCAGATGCTGGCGTTGATGCAGCCACAAGAAAAAAACTATCTGAATTTATTGCAGGTATTCTTGCAATAAAAATGGATTTAATAAATAATAATATTAATTCCAATGATTATAGTCGATATGAGAATCTTGGCTATAAAGATGGGGTGTTGACATATTTTGATGTTGGTGATTATAGGGCAGAAGAACCAGATATTGATAAAGACAACATTATTTATTTACCTGAAGGTCAACAAAACCTAACAGAAGAATATGATAGGGAAATTGCAGATATAATTGCACAGCAAGTTGCTACACAGAAAGAATTAGGTCAAGCGGTTTACATGAGAGGCGGTAGAAATGGTATTGCATATGATATTGGTAATGACCGAGTACTGAAAATTACTAAAGATAAGAGTGAAGCAGTTGAAAACTTATCACTTATTGGTAAGAAATTAAAGTATGTTGCTGAAATATTCCATGTTTATGAAGTAACATCTAAATCACATGAAATACCGCCAACATATGCAATAGTTTTAGAGAAATTGGAAACAACTCCAGAAATTCGAAGACAATTCGATAGATTGGAATATGCGTTTAAGAATATCATGGGTGTTGAGATTCCAGATGTAATTGAATATTATCTTGGGGAATGGGATGATGGAAAAGTAGATAAGAATAAAATCAATTCTTATTTAAAAAGAAATCCCAGAGATGCTGAATTCTTTGGTGGTTTACTTAGAATCATGGAAGAAACTAAGGCAGAGGGTATTGAAAGCATTGATTATTTAAATCCAGATAATCTTGGTTATAGGAAGAATGGTGCATTAGCTTTTTTCGATGTTGGTTCGGGTACGGATTATGTAGAACCCAAAGGTGCTGAAAAGGTTGAGGTCGATGAAGATGGTAGTGCTAAATTCAGTACACCAGATGCAATTGGTCGTGATGACTTTCCAGCATATGACAACACCGCAGATTCCTCACAACCAATTCGAAACAATCTTGATGCGAACTCTGCAATGTATAATGAAGACCTTGAATATAATCATGTTGCTGGTGATGCAACTGAAGACGAATATATGTTAACTGAAGTCACTGTTGGCGGTGAATATCGTGCATATCATGGTTCAGAAACCAAGATAGATAAATTCGTAGATGACTTTGTTGGTAAAGAAGAAGCCACAGACCAAGAAGGACCGGGCATTTACTTCAGCACCAATATTGAGGATGCAAGGGCATATGGTAAGTATGTTCATTCAGTTATTTTACGACCACGTAAATTTGTCGATGAAAGTAGTCATAAAAATGTGAGTAGAAACGAAATAACTGCGTTTATTAAAACCGCCCCTGATTGGGAAGACACTGCACAGAATTGGGCAGAAAACCCTCAAAATGGTTTACGTGTAGCTGTTAATAGTTTCATGGAGTATGCTAAAAATGAAAAAGATTTGTACCAACAAGTTTGGTATGATTTCTTTAGATATCATTCTCTTGAATATGTGAGAGGTATGGTTAAATTAGGATATGATGGTCAGATAATTAATAAGGCAGAGGGTAACAAACATTTTATAGTTTATAATCCAGATATCATTGAAGTTACTGGCGTTGAAGATATTAGTGGCGAGATTAGTGAAAACGAAAATATGTTAACTGAAGAACATCTGGGAACTTTTTGGGGTAAAGAAGGCATGGAAATGGAAGTTTACAGAAATCCAAACACAATTAAATATCTTCTTCCAGATATCAGAGGAATTGTAACTGAAAATGGTGATTTATATGTTATTGATAATGGGATGGATGTAATTCATAACGAACTCAGTAAATGGTTAAATAATAATGGATATCCATTGCCTAATGATGTTTATAGGGGGTTTGAAAGTGGTGTGATTGTTACGGTTCAAAGATATGAAAATACAAATAAATTTTATCTTGGTGAAACCATACACCCAAATGTCATAAAAAGACATCACGATAGATTCGAGTCAATGTTAAAATTAGCTAAAGAAAAAAATCCCACGATTACTTTTGTAATGGAAAATATAATGGATGCTCCTGACACTGAAGTTAATGGTGATGCAATGATAATTGAAAGAGATAAATCATATGGTAAGGGTTCACAAACAGTGACAGTTAAAAAGAAATGTCAGCTTGGTGGAAATGGTGATGGAACAAGTACCGCTTGTAATCAAGGTGATATTAGTAATCTGGAATTTGGTTCTGTGAACGAATCTTTTTCATTTAATAAAGAATTTTGGGGTTGGGTTTCTCCTGATAATAGGTTAATACAAGTGCCGAAATTAAAACACATGGGTTACATCATGACCCAATATAACGATAAAGATTTTGGGTGGGATTATGATAGAGTATTTGATAAGGCATTTGAAGATGGTTGGGTTAGAATTACATATGAATATGATTCACAACGATTCCGTGGCGATTTAAATATTAATGGGTACAATGAAAAGAGAGTTATAGAAGTATTTAAAAAATTTTTCTATGATATGATGAAATATGGATATTATACCGTATATTTGGAGTGGGAAAATCCCACAAAAGAACATCTGGTATTTAATACACGTGATGCTGAAGGAAAAATGAAACTTGCAAATCAAATCAATGAATATGCATCCATGAATGAAGCAGAAATTTTATCGTTACAAGACCTACCATTCAAAGATGAGGTGGAACAGCTTGGAGGTAAGATATATAGCGTTGGTGGTGCAGTGCGTGATGAATTTCTTGGATTGGATTCCAAAGACTTAGATGTTCTTATTACAGGCATTCCGCTTGAGGAACTTCAAGCACTACTTGCTAAATATGGTAGAGTTAGTCTTGAAGGAGAGTCTTTTGGTATATTAAAGTTCAAACCTAATGGTGCAACTGAAGATATCGATGTAGCTATTCCAAGAACCGATGCTGCTACTGGTGGTGGTGGTCATAAAGATGTTGAAACAACCTCTGACCATGCACTCCCAATTGAAAAGGATTTGGAACGCAGGGACATTACAATCAATGCAATGGCTAAAGACATGGAAGGTAATATAATCGACCCATACGGTGGTCAAGAAGACCTGAAGAACAAAGTTATTCGTGCGGTTAATCCTGATGCGTTTAATGATGACCCATTGAGAATGCTACGTGCAGTTCAATTTGGAAGTCGTTTCGGTGGTTTTGGGATTGAGCCTAAGACCATGCAGATGATTAAAGACACTGCACCTGCAATTAAAAATATTGCACCTGAAAGAATTCTAACCGAATTCGAGAAAATCATCACCAAGGGCAATCCAAGGGTTGGTGTTGAATTATTGGTAGAGACTGGTTTATTCAAACAGATATTTGGAAATCAGATTTTACCATCTCAAATAGGTCGCAGAAATTTTGAAGGCGTTAGAACAATGGGAGAGTTGCTATTTCTGATGATGGATAATGTTGTTCAAAATCCTGCCGAATTTTTCTTACATAGATTTGCTACTGATAAAGCAAAAAAAGCTAAGATATATAAAGAGATGAAGGCATTAAACCAAGCATTTAACTCTGA
>Ga0307378_10013367_pt1 | contig 10393 bp, 12 predicted proteins | sample UN1MG_FD_202238 | JGI IMG/M metagenome (GOLD analysis project Ga0307378, IMG submission 202238) | Soil microbial communities from Risofladan, Vaasa, Finland - UN-1 | ecosystem: Environmental > Terrestrial > Soil > Coastal area > Acid sulfate soil | place: Finland: Risofladan, Vaasa | collected...
AAAGCCATCACGGCCGAGCTCGAGCACAAGATCAACGAGGCAATGGAGAACCGCTACCTCATCAACCTGTTCGGGCTGGAGAAGAGCCTCGTCTACTACGTCAGCTCGATCAACTCCAATGACCTGCTCATCGAGAAGATCAAGTACAACGCCGCCAAGTTCGGCTTCACGCCCGAAGAGACCGAGTACCTGGACGATACCATCATCGAGAACAAGCAGTGCGGTCGCCAGGCCGAGATCTACTCGAACATTCTCGCCAGCATGATGGACGCCCGCGCCTCCATCGTCTCGAACAACATCAGCGTGCTGGTGAAGACGCTGAACATCATCACCATCGGCATCATGGTGCCGACGCTCGTCGTCTCGATATTCTCGATGAACGTCCGGCTGCCGATTCCCTCCCAGCACCCGCTGGCATTCTGGCTGGTGATGGCTCTGTCGGCAGCGGCGCTGGCGATCTTCATGTACTTCTGGTGGCGGAAGAAATGGTAGCCTGCCCCCGGCTTGACTGATGCGGAGAGCGGACTAGACTGCCCAGAGTGGAACGCAGGCACATCCTGGTGGTCGAGGACGAACGGCCGACGCTGATGCTGCTCGAGAAGATACTGGTCGGCGCCGGCTATCGCGCAACCGGGGTCCTGGACGGAATCGCCGCGCTCAAGGCAGCTCGTGCCGACCCGCCCGACCTGGTCCTGCTTGACTTGATTATCCCGGGGGTTGACGGATATGGAGTCTGCGCCCTGCTCAAGCGAGACCGCAACTTCCGCGCGCCGGTTGTCATTTTGTCCGCCCGGACCAAAGAGACGGACATCAAGGCCGCGTTCGCTGCCGGCGCTGACGCGTTCCTGGTCAAGCCGATCGACCGTCAGGCTATGCTCGCCAAGATATCCGAACTCCTCGCCACCGGGCAGCCGTCCGAGATGGAATCGACACTGTGACCCAGACCAAAGACCAGCTCCTCGTCGGCCTCAAGGAAGCAATCATGACCGAGCAGACCGGCGTCCAGTTCTACACCATTGCCGCCGGCAATACGACTGACGCCCAGGGCCGGGAGGTCTTCCAACAACTGGCCCGTGACGAAGCCGAGCACCAGCAATGGCTACGCCGGCAGTACGGCCATCTCGTTGCCGGCACGCCGTGGGAAGAAATGAAGCCGGTGTTTCACGCCGATCTCTCCGGGCCCAGCCCGATTTTCTCGGATGGTCTGCGGTCAAGAATCGGTGAAGCGCACTGGGAGATGACCGCGCTCTCGGTCGGGCTCGCGCTCGAAGAGGCGACGGTTATCCGGTATCGGCAACTGGCTCAGGCCGCTGACCAGCCGGAGGTGCGGCGGTTCTTCGAGGAGCTGACAAAGTGGGAAGAGTCCCACGCCGAAGCGTTGAGCCGGCAATCCAGCCTGCTGAAGGAATCATACTGGCGCGAAGCCCGCTTCGCCCCATTCTGAGTTCTCTCCCCGACCCCTGACCCCCGACCCCTATTTCTTGGGCGCGCGGCTCAGGGCGGAAATCAGCGAGCGCACAAGGCGCTCACCATCACGCAATTCTTCCTTGATGCTGTCGTTTGCCGCGTTCGGCTGGCTGCCCATGGTCGCAGTGAGTCGGCGCAACGTCGCTATCTCGGTGCTGATCTGCGAGATCAGCTTCGCTTGAGCCGGGCTCGGCTGATTCTCGACGACCTTCTTGCGCACGAGATTGAACCGGGACTCGATGTCGTTCACTTCCTGGACCAGCATGCCGGCCGCATCGTGCCTGGCAGCGGCCCGGGCCGAATCGTGCTTCGCCTGGGCCGCAGCGCGACCCGCCTCTCTGTGAAGCGCCTGCTCCTGGCGTCGGGCCTCGCTGCGCGCCCGCTTCGCCCGGCCCGAATTCATGATGATGATACCGACGGTGACGGCGAGAACGAGCAGGCCGGCGAACACGAAGACGGCTGCGTTGTGCGGTCGTGCGTGGCGGCGAACCCGCGCCCGGACCTTCTGCCCGCAGGCGAAGCAGGTTTCCTGGCCCTCGGCCACGACCTCGCCGCAATGTGGGCACTTAGGCATTTCTCCTCCTTAGAGCAGGACGCTGAGGTCGACCTCGAACGGCGCCACCGGCTGCGTGATTTCGAATCCGCTGGGTGGCTCCCGGTGCGCCTCGCTGACAACGCCCGGTCCGTCGGGGTTTCGTTCTATCCTGATGACCGCACGTCCCATCTCACGTGCGACCTGCATCCGGCTGCTTCATTCGGTGCTAGCCAACTCCTTTATCAGCGCTTCGACCTGGCGTTTGCCCGCCTGGATGCTGTCTCTCAACGACTGCTTTTCGGTATCGGCTGAGGACGCCAGGATGACAACAGTCTGGCGCAGCAGTTCGAGTTCGGCCTGGAATCGATGGATGATGCTCGCCTGTTTCACGCTCGGGTGTTCCGCCACCCGGACGCGGGTCGACTGGAAGCGGGCTTCAGCGTACTCAAGTTCCGCCGTGAGCGAGCGCGCTTCGTTGTCATTCGCCGCGACCCGCAGCGCCTCCTGCCAATTGTGCGAGGCGCGTCGGGCCGAATCCTGGACGCGCAACGTCTCCTCTTCCGCAAGCAGCGCCGCCTGCTTCTTGGCGCTGTTGGCGCGCATGAGCCACAGTCCCCCGAGCACTGCGATCACCACAAGACAGGCGGCGATGATCACAAGCGGGTTCACTCGATGCTCGGCCCGGTAGGCTCGCGTGCGGGCCTTCTGACCGCAGGCGTAGCAGTTCTCCTGCCCCTCCGCTACCGGCTCACCGCAGTGCTGGCATCGTCCCATCAGTCTGCCTCAGAACAGGGCGCTCAGGTCAATCTCCAGCAAAGCGGTCGGCTGGGTGATGCCGAATGACTCCAGGACTGCCGGGTGGACCTCACCCAGTAGTCCCCAAACTACCTCACGGCCCGCAGCCTGGACGAAGACGCGGGCGCACCGACCTGGTATGAACGTAGGGCTTTCGAGCGGCTCGAATCGCAGGTCTCGACCGAACTCGCGCGCCAGCGAATCCAGCGCCTGCCTAGCGTCGGTGTAGCCGACCCTCGTCCCGGCGATTCCCGCCGCGAGCTTACGCCGCGTTCGCACGCCCGTTTCCATGCCCCCCGATACCTCAAAGCAGTCGCCGGCTTCGAAGACCTGCTGCGGCATCTCTCGCGTCGTGTTGACGCGGAGCGTGCATAAGAGCCCGGTGATGAGCTGTTCGCGCGCCAAGGTCTGTTCAACGCTTATTGGGTTCTCAAGTCGCACGTAGTGCTCCGGCGCCGATAGCCCAAGCTTGTCGTAGTGCTCTCCAACATTGGTCAGTGCCGGGGTCATGATTTCCAGAAACCCGAGCCCGGTCATCGCACGCCGTGCGGTTGTCGAAAGCTCCTCTATCGGCTGATGACTGCCCACAGTCATGCTCGGAACGAGCCGTGGCGTGATGTTGTGGTACCCGTAGCCGATGGCGACGTCCTCGAAGATGTCGTACTCGTGCATGATATCGGAGCGGTACGACGGGATTTGCAGCACGAGACTGCCAGCTTCGGACTTCGCGCCATAGCGCATCCGTTCTAGCACCTTCGCCATGTCCGGCACTTCGACTCCCACCAGGCGCTCGGCCGCCTTTGGATCGATACTCCGCGTCTGCGGTTGCAGGTTGGGCGTCGTCTCCCTCGACTTGTCGGGGTAGGTTACTTGCACGGTCTCGACCTTGGCGCCGAGGTCTGCGAGCCCGCAGGCGATTACCGCGATCGTCTTCTCAATCGCATTCTTGTCCGGCCCGGTCACGTCGATGAACAGGTTCCGGGTCTTCGATGTCACCCGCGTATCCTCGCTGTTGATGATAGGTGGTATCGAGAGCACCTTACCACCGGCATCGCAGAGCAGCGGATACTTGTCGAACTTCTCCAGCAGGTGCTTGTACCCGATACCCTTCGCGTGCTTCTCCAGTATCTCTTTCGGAGTTGCCTCAACCTTTCCCTCCGGCATGCCAAACAGCGGTACAAACTTCACGCCGTCGGGCGTAACCGCCGAATACTCGAAGTCCGGCTCGACCGTGTCGAGGTCATACACACCGATTGACGCGCGCCGCCGGTTCCGGCCTAGCGCCCAGTGCAGGTTCTCCTGCATCTTCATCACGGTCTTCACCGTCTCGTCGTCCATCACCAGTCCGCGCACTACGCAGGCGACGATGTACGGCCGGATGTTCTCGAGCCCCGGCTGCACCGTGACCTTGAACCCGGAAGGCTCCGTGCGGTATGTCGGCAGGCCGGTATCGATGCCAAGGTAGCCGCGCAGCGCCCGCGCCAGCCCGGCTGCGTCGAACATGTCCGGCCTCACCGGCAGTAGGCTGATTCTGATTACCTCGGATGTGCCGACCTCGACCACCGCCTTGCTGCCGCACCATTCGCACGCGCCGTTGAAGTCCACGCGCTCCAGTACCTCGGTCACCTGCCCGCACTTGTCGCAGCGGAACGCAGTGATGCTCGCGGTGCCTTCGACGTTGTTGCCCAGTTGCTCGAGCGCGGCCACGAGTTCGTCCGGCCCCAGGCTCTTCCCGATGAGCCGCTTGAGCGTCGCCGTGGCGATGCTGACTACAGGCACTTCCGCCTCCGGCCGATTTCAGATTCTAGATTGCAGATTGCAGATTGCAGGAATACGGCCCTGCCCGGCACTTCTGACTTCTGCATTCCAGCCTCTGATCCATTCGACTCGCCGCACCGTACTGTCATTCCGAGCGAGTCCGACGAGTCGAGGAATCTCTCCGGCGGGCGCGGCTCGCTCAGGGCAGGCTTCTGACTTCGGCTCATCCTGAAAGCCTCGCTTGTCGCAGCCAGTCGATGTCCGCCATATACAGCTTGCGGATGTCGTCGAGACCGAACCGCAGCATGGCAATCCGTTCGACGCCGCCGCCCCATGCGAGGACCGGGACCTTGCACCCGAGCGGCTGCGTGACTTCGGGCCGGAAGATGCCGGAGCCGCACATCTCAATCCAGCCGAGCTTGCCCATCTTGGCAAACACCTCGGCGCTCGGCTCGGTGTAAGGGAAGAACGAAGGCCGGAACCGCACTTCCTCCGCGCCCATCTTCTTGTAGAACGCCTCAAGCGTGCCGAACAGGGTCGCGAGCGTCGCCTGCTCGTCGATGATGATGCCGTCAATCTGCATGAACTCGGCCAGGTGGGTCTGGTCGGTCGCTTCGCGGCGGAAGGTCTTGCCGATGCAGAAGACCTTGCGCGGTGGCTTCGGGTTCGCCGCTAGGGCGCGGATGGAGGCCGAGGTCGTGTGCGTGCGCAGCACCAGTTGCCGCGCCTTCTCGATGTCCCACTTGTACCGCCAGCCGGTTGAGCCGGTGTCGCCGCCGTTCTCGTGGGTCCGGGCAATAGCCTGCACCAGGTCAGGGACATGACCGAAATCCGCCGGGGATTTCGGATCGTGTCCCGTAGGAGCAGGCTCACCCGGCAACCTTCCGTACTTTGGCTCGGCCACGTAGAACGTGTCCTGCATCTCGCGCGCAGGATGGTCCTGCGGCTGGAACAGCGCGTCGAAGACCCAGAACGCGGTGTCAACCGTGGGTGACGCGACCTCTTCGAAGCCCATCTCGAAGAACGCCTGCCGGATTTCCTGAATCACCCGCTGTAGCGGGTGTTCCTTGCCCGGGTACTTCGGCGCGGTCGCGAGTCCCGGGTCGTACTTCCTGAACACGACGTCGCGCCACTTGCCTGATGCGAGAATCTCGGGGGTCAGTTGGTTAACCTCGACTGCCGGCTCGATGCCTCCGGCCTTGAGCGTCGCGCCTGCATCGGTCAGCGACAGCGCGCGCTTGGTACGCTTCTTTCGTCTGACTAGCTCGTCTCGGCCCTTAAGCAAGGCACTCGCAGCCGCGACGTCAACGTCATCCGGGAAATCAGCATCGCCCATGGGAGCAGGGGCGCGTTCAAGCAAGAAATGCAGCAGCTTCTCGTCGGGGTCCTCTTTTCCATCTCCGTTCGCTAGCCTACCCGCGTCTGTTATGATGAGCACATCCCCGTCTCGGATGCACCAGCCTCGTTTCAGCAGCCACTTGAGGTGCGACCTGACATCTTGCGTGCCGAGGAGTCGAGGGAGTTCGGCTATACTAACTATCCCGTCTTGTCTCTTGCCGATTTCCGCCAGTGCCTTCCGCTCCGGCAGCAACTCCTTCAGACTCACGGCGTCGTCAGGATGGGTCAGGCTGAACTCTTCGTAGCGGGTTTCGCTGATCGTGACGAACCCCTTCTGCTCAAGATGTTTCGCACCAGCCATGACTAGTGACTGGTCCATGCTGGGTCCCGGGGGAAGCCCGCGATGCTCACGGACTAGCTGCGCGCCAACTGCTTCTATGCCGCCAGCAATCTTCTTGCTTACTTCCTCGACCGACATGGCCTTGCCCGGTTCCAGCGCGGCAAGGATGCGATATTCGATTTCCGGGAGGCGAGTCATCCCCGCCTCAATATGCCGGAATTAGAGGGAAAGTCAAGGAAGTAAGGACACTCGGAAACCGGGCTAGAACCGCCAAGGTCGCCAAGACCGCCAAGACCGCCAAGCGGACGAGGAGCATTTCGAGAACATCTGTCAAGGCACTTCCAGAGCATCGGTCAAGGCTCAGGCCAAAGCTCGGAACGTCGCAGGGCGCATTGCTCAGATCAAAGCCTCGCTCATCGCAGCGTTCACCGCTCCGCTCAACAGCGTTCGCACAAGTGCGAGCATCAGCATCGACACCTGCACCATTGTCCGGGCAGTCACCAGCGCTTCACACGGTATTCGACTCAAGGCTCGACGAGGAACGCAGCACAGAACGCCGGACAGAAATCGAGCCATCGGAGCCGATGGCATCCGGCAAGTCGTTCCACGAATCAATCCGTGAGTCACTCCGCGAGTCATCCCGAGACTCAATCCACGAGTGACTCGCTGACTGAATCCATGAGTTACCCCACAAACGACTCAAGGATTCACCCCACTAGTCATTCGGCGACTGAATCTCAGATTCATCCCGCAATTCGGTCCAAGATTCAGTTACTAAGTCATTCCGCAAGTGACTCTTAAGCTCACTCGACGAGTCGCCCTGCGATTCAGTCGCCGATTCAATCCCTAAACCAATCTGGGGACGACCCTGGGGGTGACTCCCCCATTGGTTCCCTGACTGAATTCCAGAGTGCCATTCTAGGCAGATCGATACGCGCCATGACGTTTGGTATGCAGCGTATCTTGCTGTAAAATATGACGTTAGGCAACCCATCATGCCACCAGCGCCGCAAGCTGCTGAGCGACCATTGGCGTAGGCCGGTTCACTCTGTGGTCAAAATGTGTTGCGGCCTTGAGAAGGCTGACCGGTCGAGCAGGTCAGGTCGTGAAGGCGGCTGCAATCTGGCAGGCTAGCCGACCTGCGTCATCAGGCAATCGTGCCGCGCAGTGTTGGCTGGTGAAGTGGGCTACTCGCGGCCCCGACCACAAGGTTCTGGCCTCGGTTCGCACTCAGGTCTCTGCATCGGCGAGCCGCCGGAGAGATGACCCTCCGAGGGGTCTCTTCTCGCAGCCAGCCCTGCCCGCGCACTTGACAAGCGCCTGCCGCTATCCTAAGATGCAGTCTATGTTGGCACAAGGTCGCCCAGCCTCGAGGGAGACATGGGGAATGGTCGGCATCCACGATATCACTGAGGTGATCAGATGTAGACGTGTGCTGGACCTGTTTGAAAGGAGACGACCGTGGTAGAGCTTCGGCAAGATTCACAACGTATACTGGAATTCCTCGAGGAGCGCAAAACGGCCAGCCACAGGGCGATTAAGGCCGAGCTAGGCTTGGATGCCGAGCCCTACGCAATTGCCAAGGACGAACTCATAGCGGCAGGCAAGGCCGTTCCCCTCCGATGTCGCGGAGGCGGATTGAGGTTGTCTCCGTCCGGAGAAGAACTGCCCGACGTCGACGAAGGAGAGATCGACAAAGCAAGGCTGGCAGCCGAACGAACCATGGAGGCGGCGCAGAAGGAGGAAGAGCGAGCCGAAAAGGACCTGTATCCGCACGTCGAGCGGTGGGCGATCAACGAAGGCTATGATTCCGTGGCAACGACGGGCGCAGCTCGCAGACGGTCAGTTTGGGAGAACCCTGACCTCATCGCCCTGACCACCAATGAACTGGACTGGCACATCGGAACTGAGATAGAAGTCACGACGATCGAGGTCAAGCTCGCATTCAGCATCGACGCGATATGGCAAGCCGCCAATTACAGGAGGTTCTCCCACTACGTCTACCTCGCCTGCTTCGAACGCCCCGATGACATCCGACGCAAAGAAGATGGCAGGCTCTACGAAACGGTAGTGGAGCTTGGGCTGGGCATCATCTCTCTACGTGCAGCGGGCGCAGGCGCCAAGGGAACCTCGTGCACGGAGATTAACTCTCCACATCGCCAGAGTCCCAAGGTCTCTGAGATTGACAGGCTTCTCGATGACTTCCACGATGAACTGGGAGTCACGCCGCCTAGGGACCGTATCGCTGAGCAAATTCGTGGTTAGCGCCACCCGGATCGGGATAAACCCGCCGACTCATTCCTTGTGTCAAGCCCGAGTGTCCATCGTGACCGTTGTGCTCTTCGCCGCGCTGATCGCCGCCCTGGCCGCCAGCGCCAGAGCGCAGACATGGGTCCAGACGTCTGGCCCCTTCGACCCGTCGTATGGCTGCCATGACATGGCCTTTGCCAAGACCAATTCGCAAGTGGGCTACCTTTGCATAGAAGCCACGCTTTACTCGACCACCGACGGTGGACTGACCTGGCATGTAGCGACGTCCATGGGGTCAGTACATGGGCACGTGGCAATCGACGAGGGGAATGCGAACCTTGCCTACGCTGCCGGCACCTCGCTGTGGGTGACGACTGATGGAGGCGCTTCGTGGTCCGCTCGGACGCTCCCGCCGGGTGACCTAATGTCCAACGTAGTCGCCAGAGGCGGCAAGCTGTGGGCGGGCACGGTCGGATATAGCGGCGGCTTGTATCGGTCAGTCGACACCGCAAGGACTTGGAGTCTTTCAAACACTCCGCCAAGCATGGGAGGAGTCGAGCGCCTGGTGACTGGGTCTCTACCGTCCGAATTGTACGGAGCGACCTCCGGCGGAAGCATCGCTGTCATCAAGAGCACAGACGCCGGACTGAACTGGTTCAGGTCTGACAGTGGACTGCCCGGTGACGCTTGCTGGCTTGCCGCGGCCAGTGCGCCGGCAGGAGTACTCTACGCCTTGACGGATGAGGCACTGCATAGGCTCTACAAGAGCACCGACGGAGGAGCATCCTGGCATCCAACCGCGTTTGCCGATAGTCTGGCCGGATGGGTCTCGGTTGGCCCGGACAACGAAGAAGTCGTATACGTAACGACAGACTATAGGATTCGTCGGAGCACTGATGGAGGTTCAACTTGGCAGCAGTTGCCGCTGTGGAGCAATGACTGGTGTCCGTCTTACTATAATGGCTGTCTGCTTGTCTGCCCGTCGGGGTCAACGGTCTTCAGCGGCAACAATCGCAGCACCGACGGCGGACAGACTTGGCGTTCTGTCGGGCAAGGCCTGCCCCTTGCGTCCTACGGCGCAGTCGGAGTGGATCCCCGGAACTCCGGCACCGCATACGCAGGACAATGGAAGACGACCAACGGAGGGTCGTCATGGTGGTGTGCGAGCCCGGGTTACTACACCCGACCATGGGCGGGCAACCCCGACGTCGTCATTTCCTCCGGGTGTCTGAGCACGGATGCCGGACTGAATTGGTCGGTGATACCTTGGCCACCTTCCGGGTCCATCACTGCCTCCACGGTCAGTCCGGCTGACCTGAACGTCATGTATGCGCCCTCCGGTACGACCATCTACAAGACCACGAACCGAGGCACGTCCTGGCGGACGCTCAGCCCCGGTGTGGCCAGCAGCATCTCATGTATGGCTATCTGCAAGAATCACCCAAACACGCTATTCATCGGCGGTGCCTTCGGCTGCTACAGAAGCACCGACGGTGGCGAGACATGGTTTGCCCGGAACGACACGCTGAGCTCGCCGCGCGTGGGCGCACTTGCAGTCGACGCAGTAGACGATAACTGGGTCTACTCTACTAATAGCGCGACCTACTTCAGGTTCAGTTCCGACTACGGAGACCATTGGACCGTATCCCGCGACTTTCGAAGGTGGAGTGCGTACGACGACATCGAGATAAGCCCTTTGAACCGGAGCATCATCTACATGCCCGGCAGCGATTCGTCAGGTGCGCAGGGTGGCGTCCTAAAATCAGCCAACCGTGGCCAGTCGTGGGGCCGGTGTGGAGCCGGACTTCCCGATGCCCCTGTCTACGCACTCGGGATCTCCTCGACAGCTCAGCCCGTCATCTATGCTCTCGTGTATGGAAACGGAGTCTGGAAATGCACCGACATGACTG
>Ga0307378_10013368_pt1 | contig 10392 bp, 6 predicted proteins | sample UN1MG_FD_202238 | JGI IMG/M metagenome (GOLD analysis project Ga0307378, IMG submission 202238) | Soil microbial communities from Risofladan, Vaasa, Finland - UN-1 | ecosystem: Environmental > Terrestrial > Soil > Coastal area > Acid sulfate soil | place: Finland: Risofladan, Vaasa | collected...
GCATGATTCGGCTGTCGCGATCTTCAACCTGCGATCGGTCAGCAGGCGGGCGATTGCGTGCTGCAGTCCATCGTCATCTTCACCAAAGATCGGCCCGGGCGGCGTGGCAGTCTCGTCGCCGAGGATGCCGCGAACCTGGCGCTTGATGTCGCCGATCATCAGGAGAGCCGCGGCCTCGGCGTCCGCGTCGGCGGTGATCTTCACGCTGATGACGGCATCCTTCGCCAGCAGGCCGACAAGGGGATTCCTGCCCGGGCCCATCAGGTGCCGGATCTTCTCGTTGATCAGCGATTCGGGCATGCCGAAGCACTTGAGCGAGCGGGTGACGATCACCCTGCCCGTAGGGGCTGCTTGCACCAGCCGGGGCAGGTATTCCTGCTCGAACATCGCCCGCAGCTCGCCGGGCACGCCGGGGAAGATGGCAACCTCGGAGCTGTTGATCTTCAGGAAGAAGCCGGCCGCCGTGCCGCATGGGTTGGTGATGCGCGTGGCGGCGGACGGGATCATCGCCTGGACGGCATTGCTCTCCGGCATGGTGAACCCGCGGCGGCGAAACATTCCGCGAATCACTTCCAGCCATTCGGCATCCAATGTCATGCCGGTGCCGGCGACCGCCGCAATAGCCTGCCGCGTCACGTCGTCGACGGTCGGCCCGATCCCGCCGTTCACCAGCACGAGGTCTGCACGACGCGTCGCCCCGCCCACGGCGTCGATGACCGCATCCAAGTCGTCGCCCACCACCGTGTGCCGCGTGACCGGAATGCCAATGCCCGCCAGCTTCGACGACAGATAGGCACTGTTCGTGTCGACGATCATCCCGACCGTCAACTCATCGCCTACCGAGATGATTTCTGCTTTCATGGCAAATCAATCAATCGCAAACGGGGAGATGAAGCTGCGCAATCAGCAAGATGTGGCGGGCGGCCGTCTGCCATTCATCGTTCATCGTTCATCGTTCATCGTTTGTCACGCTTCTACCTGCTCAGTGGTTTCGGGGGTGGCCGCGAACAACGAGAACTCGGATTTCCTGCCGACCACGAGGCAGTTGCCTTTGTAGAGCTTCAGCCGCACGCTGCCGGTCACGTTGGTCTGCGACTTGTCGAAGAACGCGTCGAGGCAGTCGCGGAATTCGTCGAACCATTCCCCCCGGAAGATGAGGTCGGCATACTTGCGGCCGAGCAGTTCTTTGTATCGGACGAGCAGCCGGCGCATCACGAGCAGCTCGAGTGCTTCGTGGGCGGCATACAGGATGGTGGCGGCCGGTGCCTCATAGACGTTGCGGTTGCGCGTGCCCGCGAGCGTTTCCTCAACGGCGTACAGCCTGCCGACGCCGTGCCTGCCGCCGGTCGAATTGAGCGTTTCGAGCAGATTCAGCGGCTTCACCGGCTGGCCGTTCAGCGCGACCGGAAGCCCCTGCTCGAACTGGATTTCGACGTTTTCCGGGGAATCCGGGGCGTCTTCGGGATTCACGGTGTACTGGTACGGCAGGTCGGCCGGGGCATCGGTCCAGGTGTCGCCGAGCACGTTGCAGCGGATGACGGCCCCCCACAGATTGCGGTCGCAGCCGACGGACGTGGGGCGGCCGGGGTCGATCGGGATGCCGAACTGCATTGCGTATTTGACTTCTTCTTCGCGGGTCTTCATCCGCCATTCGGCGAGCGGCGCGATGATGGTCATCTCGGGTGCGAGTGCGGAGATGCAGTTCCTGAAGCGCACGTGGTCGTTGCGGTTACCGCGGGCGCCGTGAGCGATGAACCGGCAGTTTTCCTCGCGGGCGATCTTCACGAGCTCCCTGCTGATCACGGGCCGGGCCAGCGCACTGGTGAGCAGGTAGCCAGACTGCGTGCGAGCGTTGGCCTTGAGGGCCTTGAAGATGAAGTCTTTCACGAAGACTTCGCGCACGTCGATGATGTGTACACTATCGGCGCCAGCGGCGATGGCGCGATCGGCTTCATCGCGCAGGCTCTGCTTCTGGCCGAGATCGACGGCCACGGCGATGACGCGCATGTTCTTCTCGTGCCGCAGCCAGTGCGTGCAGACGGTCGTGTGCAGTCCGCCCGAATAAGCCAAGACAACTTTAGCCATGTGATTGATCCCCGTTCGTTGCCGATGCTCGTTTGCGGAGGCGTGAGGCCAGCTTCGCCCGGCCCTGCTCCAGCATCCAGTCCAGCACCATCCTGCCTTCTTCGATCCGCATAATGAAAATGAACGCAATCAGCACGATTCCGCCCAACGCGCACGGGATCGCCACGCAGAGAAGTTTGACGATTTCATATCTCAGGTTCAACCCGGCCGGCCCCCGGTGGACCGTGAAGGTCGGGTTGTCCAGCCAAACCTTGCCTTCGGCTGCCCCGGGATCGGGGATGAAACCGAAAACGATGCCGGTCAGGCGGGCAGTGTCAAACGGCTCTCCTTGCCCGGGAGCTTCACCTACGACCGAGAATTCCCCAAACGGAATCGTGAAGGTCTTCCTGCCTTCGGTCTCCTCAACACGCACGGTCTTTTCGAATGCGTATTCGGCATCGCCCAACAGTACGCGCAGCGTACCGGGTACCGTTGCCTTTACCTTGAACCGCAGGCCATCCGTGCCCGAAAGATCGTACTCCTGCTCACATGCGCGAACTGCGTTTCTCGCTACCTGGCCGTCGTACAGCAGCAGTCCCCGTTCAGCCACGCCGGCGGATCCTTGTTCACCATCGATCTCGTCAACCACAAGCTGGCCAACCATTACGCCTTGTGACCGCGGGTCCTGCCAAGGCTCCCATAGGGTCGAAGGCTGGCCGAAATAATCCACGACGATATCAGCGCCTCCGTTTCGCATGAACTTGATATCGTCAATAAACAACTGCCGCTGTTCGCGATTCTCGCCTTTCGGGATCACGATGGTGAGGCGACGGACACGGCCGCGTGGGGCGACATCGACCGCGAGCTGCTGCCATTCGGTGCCCACCTGTAGGATGTCGGAACGCCACTTCCCCCACCGGCCCGACAATTCCAACGCGATCTTCCCCGCTTCCGATGCCTTGCACCAGAACGACAGACGGCTCACGCCCTCCAGCAAGAACTGGTCCAGCTCATGCTCGACGGTTACCTCGCGCCGCGACAGCGGTTTGTAGCTGATTTCGAGCGCCTGGCGGTTGCCCGCATCCGCAATCCTAAGATCGCTGGCGTCGCGGCTTGACCAACCCCTAGTTTCGGCATTGAACGTGTCGAGAATCACGTCGCCGCGCTTGTAGTCTTCGATGGGGAAGGAGCGATCCAGCACGCGATAGGAGTAGTAGACGGTCGCGCCGAACGCTCCGCAGACGACCGCGAGCTTGGCGAAGAACACTGCCGTCTCGCGCAGCGGCAGGATCGGCACGCGCCGCCGCAGCATCACCAGCAGTGCCACCTCCTTCAGGATGCGCGTCAGCGGGTACGCGATCGACACCGCCAGGAAGATGTCGTAGGGGTTGTTATAGCCGAGCACGCTGATGCCAACGGTGAGGAAGATCACCTGGGCCAGCGATGACACGATTCCCATGAAGGTGGGCGCCCACATCCGCTGCACCGAGAAGAACGCCTGCATGATCACGTTCTCGATGGCGTAGAAGAACAGCGCGAACACGAACAGCGACAGCGCGGTAGCCGTATAGCCGATGTGCTGGGTGCTCCAGTTCCCCCGGTCGTAGACCAGGGCGACCACCGGCTTGTTCAGCAGGACCATCGCGATGCTCAGCGGAATGAAAAACAGCGCGATCATCCGGATGGCGCGGGTGACGAGATTGCCGAACGTGGCCAGGTCCTTCCCGGATGCCAGCTCGCACAGGTAGGGAAACATCGCCACCGACAGGCCGTACGCCACGAGCACGATCGGGAAATTCCCGATGTTCTTGGCGAATTCCACGGAGGCGAAGACGCCCGTCTCCGTGTACGATTGGAAGAGGAAGGTGACCACGTCGCGGTAGCGCGCGAAGACCACGCCGATCAGCAGCGGTGCGGCGAGGGCGGCGAACCGGGCGGCGATGGACGTCTTGCCGCGCGCTCGCAGCGAGAGCAATCCACTGTACCCGCACGTGAGCAGCAGCCCTGCCGTGAAGATCGTGAAGCGGATCGCCTGCTCGATCTTCGCCGGGCTATCGAGACCGCCGACGCGAGTGGACAGTTTCGTGACGACCGGCCGCGCCGCGAACACCACGCCGATGAACAGTGCCCCGAACGCCCCCAGGATCGCGAACTCGATCGCCAGCCGCCGCGTGCCCGGCGTCGAGATGAGCGGGCGATACAGCGTGCGCTTCCTGCCCAGCCCCACCCCGTTGATCGCCAGTTGCACGATGCAGCCGACCAGGAAGCCGTAGGCGAGCGTGCGGGCGTCCATGCCCAGCAGCTTCGCACCCAGGAAAATCGCCACCGCCCACACCAGCTTCTGGGCCGCGTCCGCCGCGGCGGGAAAACTGAAAATCTTGTAGCTGTTGAACAGCGACATCATCACCATCGACAGCACCAGCCCCACGCTGCCCGGGAGCATGATGCGGAGCAGCGACACGCACAACTGCTTGGTTTCCACCGAGAAGCCGGGCACCAGCAGGTCGATGATGAACGGCGCGGCCACCACGCCGATCCCCGAAACCACGATGCTCAGGATCAGCACGATGTTGAAAATCGAATACGCGAACTCCCACGCCTTCGCCTCGCCGTCCTTGCTCATCTTCTCGATGAACACCGGCATGAAGGCCGGCACGAGCACCTTGAGCGCACTCGAATAGATGAACGTGAAGATGATGGTCTTGTAGACGCCGGTGTAGGCGTCGGACGTCTTGCCGGGAGGGAAGAGGCTTCCGATGATGATATTCAGCAGGAAGCCGCCGAACTTCCAGAAGAACCAGAAGAACAGGACGACCACCGCGCCCTTGACGATCTTCTTCGCCAGCGATGATTGCTGTTCCGGCACGCGGGCTCCCGTTGTAGGGGCGAACCTTGTGTTCGCCCCTGTGTTGACTCGCCTAACCGATGATGAATCATTCTGCAACGAGGGCGAACACAAGGTTCGCCCCGACGACCAGGACCGGTGTTCGTCGGCATTCTGACGAGGGCGAACACAAAGGTTCGCCCCTACGGCGCAACAGCCTGGCACGACCAGCCCATCGCATCGATCAGGCGGACGGCGTTCACCTCGGCGTCGTATTCCGTCTTCAGCGTCACCTGCGCCTGCTCGACCAGCTTCTGCCGCAGGCCGCTGTCGTCGAGGAGCCGCGTGGTCGCGTCGGCCAGTGCCTGCGGGTCGCCTGGAGGGACCAGCAGCCCGCAGAACCCATCCATCATGATAAAGTCCCGGATTCCGCCGACGTCGGACGCGACGACCGGCAGCCCCGCGGCCGCGGCTTCGAGGATCACGTTCGGCAGGCCATCGCGGTCGCCATCGCGTGCAATTATTGACGGCACTGCCAGCACACTCGCCTGCGTCATCCAGCCGCGCACGGTGCCCGGCGATGCCCACCCGTGCAGCCGAACCAGGTTGCCGATGCCCAGCTCGCCGATCAGCCGCTCGATGGCGGGACGCTCGGGGCCGTCGCCCAGGATCGTGCAGGGAACCGGCCGGCCCGCATCGCGCAGCAGTGCCAAGGCCTTCAGCAGTACCGGCGTGCCCTTCTTCTCGACCAGCCGCCCTGCCATCATGACCATCGGCTCGCGGTGCACAGCGGCCGAGCACCCGATGCTCCCCACGTCGATCCCGTGCGGAATGCGATGAACGCGATCGTGCATATCGGCCGGCACCAGCTCCTTCACCCGGTCGAATGCCGTGAACGTGCAGGCCGATACCGCCCGTGCACATCTAATTCTACCGACCAGGCGGGGCTTTTCCAGCAGGAAAATGTCGCGCGCGTGGACGGAAAATGTGTACGGGAGGGAAGTGAGCAGCGAGATGGTCCGCGCCACGGCAGCCGGTTCGCTGGCGAAATGGGCGTGGAGGGCAATGGCGCCGCTCCGCTGGATCCGCCGTGCGAACGCCGCAGCGGTCAGCACGTTCCGCAGCGACTTCGCCAGTGCCAGCGGATGCGCGAACTGCTCGGCGAGGATCCGCCCGATCGCCGACGCCAGCCGCACCGGCCGCCCAATCGCCCACGCCGCCGCCCCGAACTTCTCCCCCGCCGGGATGTCGCCCCGATAACAGACGCCCGCCTCCGGCTCGGTCGGCTTGCGCAGCGAATAGACGTCAATCGCCACGCCCTGCCGCCGCACGGCGTCGATCTCCCGGCGGATGAACATCTCCGACGGCGCCGGATACGACGCGAGGATGTAGGCTACGCGGATCATTTTCATTGCAGCAGGTCGCCGTGTCTGATCTCGTTTCGTGCCATCCTGACCGCCTCGTGGTAGACCTCAAGCGTGGCCCTGGCAGACTCCACCCACGAGAACTGTGCGGCCCTGGCCTTGCCCTTCTCGACAAGCTGCGCCCGCAGGTCCTTCCTGGTGGCAACAGCCTCGATGGCTTCGCGCAGGGCCCCGAGATCGGTCGCGTCCACGTCCATCGCCGCGCCGCCGGTGGTCTCCAGCAGGGCGGGATCCTTCGACACGATCGCCGGCGTGCCGCACGCCATCGCCTCCAGCGGCGGAATACCGAATCCCTCGATCAGCGACGGGAACACGAACATGTCCGCCGCCGAATACAGGGCCGGCAGATATTCCTGCGGCACGCGGCCGGGCAGGATCACCTCGTCCTGCAGGCCGAGCTGGGCGATCATCCGCAGGATGGGCTTGTGCTTCCAGGCGGGCCGCCCCGCCAGCACCAGCTTGTGCGGCAGTTGGCGGTTCGCCTTCGCCGCGAAAAACGCCTGCACGAGCGACACCAGATTCTTCTTGGGTTCAAGGTTGCCGACGAACAGGACGAACTTGCCGCGCAGGCCGAGTACGTCGCGCAGCTCCCGTTTGCGGGCTTCGCTGGCGGGCTTGAACCGGTAATCGACGCCGCACGGGATCACGCGGATCTTCTCCTCGCTCGTGCCGAGCGCCTCGATCAACTGCGCCGCCACGGCACGCGTCGGCACGATCACCAGCTTCGCCTTCCGCACGCTCCGTGGCACCACGCGCCGGTAGTGCAACACGTTCTGCCACCTGCACAGCTCCGGCCGCGTCAGCGCGATCACGTCGTAGACGGTCACCACGCTCGGCACGCTCGACAGCACCGGGAGCACGTATGCGGGGCCGTGGAAGATGTCGACCTTCTCGGCTCGCAGGTAAATGGGCAGCATCGCCTGCTGCCACAGGACGCGTCTTGGGCGGAAGGCGCCGGCTCCGCGTGCCCGCCGCACCTTCACGCAGCCCGCCGGAAGCTGCTCCGACTGGAACTTCCTGCCGACGTACAGCAGCACGCGGTCGTCCGTCGGCACGCACGCCAGCCCTGTAGCCAGGCCGAGGATCGATAGCTCCACGCCCGACATCGCTCCGGAAAGCAGCGAGCCGTCGATGGCGATCTTCATTGCGTGCTCCCCAGCATTCGCGAATACAGGGCCATGATCTTGCGGGCCGTCTCACGGGAGTCGAACATCTCGACGGCCCGCTGCCTGCCGGCGCGGCCGAACCGTGCGGCCTCGCCTGGATTCATCAGCAGGCGCACGATGGCGGCAGCCAGCGCCGGCACGTCGCCCGGGGGCGTCAGCAGGCCGGTCTGCTCGTCCACGATGATCTCCGCCGGGCCGCCCTCGTCGTACGCCGCCACCGGCAGGCCGCTCGCCATCGCCTCGATCACAACGCGGCCGAACGGTTCCTCGCGCGACGGCAGCACCAGCAGTGTCGAACTCCGGAGCACGTCGGGCACGTCGTCCCGGTAGCCGGTGAACTCCACGCCGTCGCCGAGCTCCAGCTTCTGCGCGAGCGTCCTGAGGAAGGTGCGGTACTGCGGGCGATCATCGAAGAGGTCGCTGCCGATCAGGCGGAAGGCGGCCGTGGGAACAGATCGCCGGACGATCGCGGCTGCCTGCAGGAAATCGCGCTGCCCTTTCCACGGCACCATCTGCGCCACCATCGTGACGACCGGTGCGTCCGGCGCGTGCTCGGCCGGATGAAATCGCTGCAGGTCGACGCCGTTGTAGATGACCTCCGCGTCGACCCCCGCCGCCGCTTTCAGGCCTTCGGCGATGAACCTGGAAATGGCCACGCAGGCGGAATTCCGGGACAGCCGGGGCATCGCGACGATCGAGCCGATGCTCGGGATTGCCACGTCGCGGACATGCCACACGGACGGCACGCCGGTTCGCTTCGCGGCCGCGCTGCCATAGATGTGCGCCGTCGTGCTGTTCGAGTGGATCAGGTCGATCGCGTCACGCCGCACGATCCGCGCCAGCGTGCGCGCACCACGACGCCACGCCGCCAGGTACCGCGCCAGGATGACAGGATTGCTCGTGCGCTTGAAGCGGATGATCGGGACCGGCTCGACCCTTACACCCAGCGACTGCAGCCGTTCCACAAGCGATCCCTGCCCCCTCTCCACACATGGAGAGGGGGATGGGGGTGAGGGGCCTTGCCCCCTCTCCACACATGGAGAGGGGGATGGGGGTGAGGGGCATGCCACAATCGCCTCGTACGGCGGCTCCAACACCTTCACCAGCTCCACCAGGCTGTTTTCCGCACCACCAAGCTGCGACGTATGATGAACGAACAGGATGCGAGGCATATTCAATGAATGAAGAATGAGGAATGAGGAATGATGAAAGCAAGCAGGAGACAGAAGGCAGGAGTCAGGAGCGACAATCAAGCTTGGCTTCGGCTGCTGATTCCCGTCTTCTGACTACATTCCCGCATTTTGCCTTCGTCATTCTGACTTCTGAATTCTGACTCCTGTCTCCCCTGTCTTCATTCCTCATTCTTCATTCTTCATTCCTCATTCTCTTCAGACGCTGAACCTGATATTCAGGATGTCCCCGTCCTTGACCTTGTACTCCTTGCCTTCCAGGCGGAGCTTGTTGGCGGCCTTCACATCGCGCATGGAGCCGCAGGCCTTCAGGTCGTCGAAGTGTACCACTTCGGCGCGGATGAACCCACGGGCGAGATCCGTGTGGACGGTGCCGGCCGCCTCCAGTGCCGTGGCATCGCGATCGATGGGCCACGCCTTCACCTCGTCGTCGCCGACGGTGAAGAAATTGCCGCGCCCCAGGGCACGGAATGCCGAGCGGATCAGGCGGTCGCGGGCGGATTCCTCCAGCCCCATGTCGGCCATGAATTCGGCGCGGTCCTGCTCGTCCAGCTCGGCGATCTCGGCTTCGATCTCGCCCTTCACGAAAAGCACTTCGCCGTACTTGGCCGCGAGCGCCTGCCGCCACGATTCATCCAGTTGCTGGTCGTCGCCGATGTTGACCACGATCACGGCGTCCTTGGCGGTGAGGAATCGGAACCCGCGGATCGCCTTCTCATCGTCGGGCTTGAGCTGAAGGCTGGCGATGGGCCGTTCTTCGTTGATCGAATCGCGGCAGCGCTTCAGCACGTCCAGCTCGAGCTGGTCCTGCATCTGCGTGGGCCGGGGCCTTTTCACGTCCACTTCCAGCCGCTCGATCCGCCGCTCGGCCATGTCGAGATCGGCCAGCAGCATCTCGGCCTCGATGAACGCGAGATCGCGGACCGGATCGATGCTGCCCTTCGGGTGCGGCACGACGTCGCTGGTGAACCCCCGCAGCACGATCATCAGCGCATCGCAGTCGCGAACGGCCGCGAAAACCCGGCTGTCGCGCGGAGCCTCCGGGCTGGTGTCAAACAGCCCCGCGAAATCGAGAAATTCGATGGAGTCCAGCGTGAACTTCTTGGGCTTGTAGTGCTCGCGCAGCCATTCCATGCGCTCGTCGGGAACCTTCACCACCGCGATCCTCGGCTTGGTAGGATCGTGCGACTGAGCTTCCTGCCCGGCCGCCACGGCCCTGAAGATGGTGCTCTTGCCCGACTGCGGCAATCCGATTATTCCGATGTTCATCCCGCGCTCCTCGGAAAAGACGGAAGGATGATGAGATGATGAGATGAAGCGATGATGGGAAGGAAGGCGGAACGGCCTTTCTTCACCTCTTCACCTCTTCATCCCTTCATCTCTTCATCGCCCATGTATCGGCTTCCGTCCTTCGACACACTAAGATTATATACCCGCACACGGGCAAAGACAACCGGAAAACAGCCGGCCGACCAGACCATTCAGGGTCTCGTCGATCATTCGATTTTTTTTTAATGGGTGTCTTGACAAAACAACAGTAATCAATATAATAGTGCACCGTCAACCATGGCCGCGATCTCCGCTGTGCAGGGAGAGGGCACGTGACCGACCGGTGAAAGGAAGATCGGGAGACTCACATGCAGTGCAAGAATCATCCGAACGTGATGGCTGTGGATCGTTGTGCCGGCTGTGCGGAGGGATTCTGCCCGAACTGCCTCGTGAGC
>Ga0307378_10013370_pt1 | contig 10391 bp, 7 predicted proteins | sample UN1MG_FD_202238 | JGI IMG/M metagenome (GOLD analysis project Ga0307378, IMG submission 202238) | Soil microbial communities from Risofladan, Vaasa, Finland - UN-1 | ecosystem: Environmental > Terrestrial > Soil > Coastal area > Acid sulfate soil | place: Finland: Risofladan, Vaasa | collected...
GCTCGAGGCGCTCGGCGACGTCTGGGCCAACCCTACCGGCACGTGGCAAACGCATTCGGCCGCACGGGAAGTCTACCGCTTCCTCGGCGCCGAAAACCGCATCGGCATCTGGTTCCGCGAAGGCGGGCACTGCCACGGCCTCGCCGACTGGCTGGCCTTCCTCGATTTCGTCGACTGGCAGTTCCGCGGCAAGGAACCGTCGCATCGATTCGACGTGAACCCGTTCCCCAGCCTGCCGCCGGCATTCACGTGGACGGCCGGCAGCGGGGGATGACATTTAACAAACCCGGCGACACATGGCAACCCAACCCAACATCGTCATCATCTCCTGCGATCAGCTCCGATCCTTCGAGATCGGCTGCTACGGAAATCCGGTCATCCGGACTCCGCACATGGACCGGCTGGCTGCCGATGGCGTGCGGTTCGAAGTGGCGTGCTCGAACAATCCGCTGTGCACGCCGTCGCGGGCGAACCTGCTTTCGGGGCAGTACAGCCGCACCTGCAACGGCATGACGGGCAACGTGGGCGAGCCGGATTCGTTCCGCCGCTGCTTCCCGAATCCTATTCTACCCGAGGTGCTGCGGCAGGCCGGCTAAGCCACGGCGCTCGTCGGCTCGTGGCACGTGCAGCCCGGCCCGGATCTCTGCGGCGTCGACCATTTCGTGGTGCCGCTCGTGAACAACAAGTACTTCGGGCAGTCGTACTACGTCAACAGCATGGTCCCCTCCCCCACCGACGGCTGGTCGTGGGACTTCGAGATGAACAACGCGCGGGCATGGATCGCGGACCACCGGGACCGCCCGTTCTTCCTGTATTTCAACATCGATCCGCCGCACATGCCGCTGGGCGAGGCGCCTGAGAAATACACCACGATGTACAGCCCGGCCGACGTGCCGCTGCGGCCGAACGTGCATGACATGTGGTTCGACGAGCCGAACCCCTCGGAGAAATGGCCCGCCGAGAAATGGTTCAAGGTGTACCTCGGCGACGACTATTACGAGAAGCTGTGCCTGCCCGCGACCGGCAGGCTGCCCGCGAGCTTCGGGCTGCGCGAGCTCACCGCGCTCTACTACGGCATGGTCACGCTCGTCGACGACCAGCTCGGCAAGCTGATGCAGGCACTCGCCGACGCCGGCATCGCCGACAACACCATCGTGCTGTTCACCAGCGACCACGGCGACAACCTGGGCAGCCACGGCCTGTGGAACAAGCTCTACCTGACGGAGGAATCGATCCGCATCCCGATGATCTACCGATGGCCGGCCGCCGTGAAGCCGCGCGTGGCCGACCGGCAGGTGACATCGCGCATCGACATCATGCCGACGATCCTGGGGCTGCTGAGGCTGCCGCTTCCCCACTACGTGCAGGGCACGGACGTCTCCACCATCATTCGCGGCGAGGCCGAGACCGTCGGCGAGAACGCGGCATACATCGAATCGGTCGAAGGCGGATTCGGCATCCGCACCCGCGATCACGTCTACGGCATCAAGGTGCGCGACGTGTCCCTCTACGGCCACAAGCCCGAAAACGACGAGATCGTGGACGACCGCTACCTGTTCTATGATCTTCGCAGCGATCCGTACGAGTTGCGGAACCTGGCGAAGACCGGCGAGCAGCGCGACGTGGCAGATGAACTGCGCGAGCGCGTGGTTCGATGGCATCGGACGACGCCGTGGTTGGCGTAGGGGCCTATGGCATTGAATTAAGGACATTTGTGTAGGGGCGGACGGCGTCCGCCCGGGGCACACGCCGTGTGCCCCTACATGCGTCGCCGACGCACGCCAAACGGATATGGGTTCAACGACAGGAGTACCTGCAATGGCACGTAACGCATTCATCGCATTGTTGCTGGTTTCGGTTCTCGGCGCGTTCGCGGCCGGCGAGAGGCCCGCAGCGCTTCCGCCCGACTCCCCCACCGTGCAGGTGTCATCGCCGATGGTGCCGCCGGACTGGGCGATCAAGGAGCGGCTGCTGCTCGTCGAAAACACGCGTGCGTGCAAGGCGTTCTTCGAGCGCTACTTCGACAAGCGCGGCTGGCTGAAATGCGCCGCCCGGTGGAGCATCGTCGATGGCGTCGACGACTCGCCGGAGAACGTGGGCAACTGGCCGCTGCTCTACGCGCTCGGGGCGGATCCCATCGTGCTCGAAATGCACAACAAGGCCTGGGACGCACACGTCAAGCAATACAGCGGCAAGGTCGAATACGCGCCCGACTACGGCTGCATCTATCACGAATTCGTGACGGCCAACGACGCCTTCCACAGCGGCGAGCACTATTCGAGCTTCAACCAGATGCCGGTGGCCGACCCGCGTGGCCGCAAGTTCACAGACCGCATGCTGCGGTTCGCCGGCTTCTACCTCAACGAGGGCCTCCGCAAGGGCGACGAGCCGATCTGGGATCCGAACCTGCGGATCGTCCGCAGCGCCATCCACGGCAGCCGCGGGGCGCAGATGTCCATCACGCCGCAGTTCTGGGGCCACCTGTGGGATGAGATCGGCAAACGCGACTCCATGTCGCAGTGGACCAACGTCCAGGGCGACGACGTCGAGAACCTCTACATGACCACGTTCGTGGCCAACGCCTTCATGGTGAGCGGGCAGGAGAAATACGAGGCGTGGGTGCGCGACTACGTTGACGCCTGGATCGCGCGGGCCGACGCGAACAGCGGCACGTTTCCGTCAAACGTTGGCCTTTCGGGCAAGCCCGGCGAGCATCGGGACGGCAAATGGTGGAAACGCTGGCCGGGCGATTGGCGGCTGAGCGGCGGCATCCGCGTTGGCCTCGAAAACGCGATGATGCTCACCGGCGACGTCCCGAAATACATGGCGCCGCTCCGCCGCCAGCTCGCGGTACTGCTCGAGCATCCCACCGAGGAGAACGGCAAGATGTATCCGGCGAGCGAATACGGCGACAACGGTTGGTCCGGCAAGGGGCGGTTCGGGCGGCACGCCTTGCGGCTGTATCTGTCGGAATTCCGCGACGACGACCTGAAGCTCATCGAAGACGAGATCGCACGCTACGGCACGCCCGGGCAGTTCAATTACGGCACGGGCTATTTCTACCACGTGGACGACCTCGCGTGGCTGTATTTCGTGCTCGGGCGGAACCCCGAATTCCCGCAGCGCATGATCGCCAGCGACCTCGCCCGCCTCCGCGAACGGATGCAGAAGATGCGCAACGACAAGTCGGAAGACTGGAAGCGGCGCAACGACGAGCCGACGCACGGCATCCAGCCCTGTTCCACGCACTCGCTGGTGAACCTGGCGTGCGGCGGGATCGGGCCGCTGTGGAAGGAAGGCACGCTCATCTTCGCGGAAGTGTGGCCCTACGATCCCGCCCGCAACCGCCCGGGCCTGCCGGAAGACGTGGGCGCGCTCGTCGATTCCATCACGAAGGACGAGGTGGCCGTGCAGCTCGTGAACCTCTGCCAGTCGGAGCCGCGCACGATCGTCATCCGCATGGGAGCCTACGGCGAGCACCAGTGCCTGCAGGTCGTTCACGGCGGCAAGCCGCTGGACGTGAACCGCAACTGGTTCGCCGTGAAGCTCGATCCCGGCTGCGGGGCGCGGCTGGCGCTGAAGGTGAAACGGTTTGCGAACCGGCCGCAGGCGGGAATGCCGTGGGAGTGAGAGATGAAGAGATGAAGGGATGATGGGATGATGGGATGAAGGGAAGGAAAGAGGAACATTGAACATTGAACATCGAACACTGAACACGGACCACTGAACATTGGAGCAGCCAGCGGCCTGCGGCGCCATGTCCACTTCGTCCACTTCGTCCACTTCGTCCACTTCGTCCACTTTGTCCACTTTGTCCACTGAGTCCACTTCGTCCACTTGGTCCACGAGGAGTGCCCCGTGATCTCGTCGATCGTGATGATCGCGCTGGCGATTGGCGCTTCCGCTGCTCCCCCACCGAGCGACGGCCCTCTCCGTGCCCTGCTCGGTGCCGACTACGCCGGTGCGAGGATCGTCGGGCTGGGCGGGCAGCGCGGGAAAAGCGTGATCGCCTTCGCGCTGGCGTCGCCGCAGCCGCGCACGCTGATTTCGTTCGATGACGACGAGCGCCGCATCACGGTCAACCGCCCCTACTGGTCGCCGGACGGCCGCCAGGTCATCGTCAGCTACGACGGCAAATGCTGGGTGCTGAAGGCCGACGGCTCCGCCAACCGCCGGATTCTCCAGGATGAGAACGTGGGCGAGGCAAGCTTCTGGAAGGATCCGAAGACCGGCGAGTTGTGCGTGGTCTACTGCAGGACCACCGGCAAGGACAAGCGGGGCAACGTAACCGCGGAGACGCGGCTCTACCGCCCGTCCGCCGGGGCGAATACCGCGAAGCTGGCCGACGGCATGTTCAACGCCGGCCTCTCGCGCGACGGCACCCACCTCGGCAATGCCGGCGGCGGCGTCCAGATGCGCGATCTCGTCACCGGGACCACCAGCCAGCTCAACGTCCGGACGTCCGCCTGCAACGCCTCGATGAGCCCGGACGACACCTACCGGATCATGCACCTGTACGCGCCGCACCGGTTCTTCGGCATCCGCGACGAATGGGATCACGAGCTGTGGCGGATGGAGGGGCTGAACGGTGGGGACTGGGGCCTGCCGCGGTGGTCCAACCATCCAGACTTCTGCACGGTGTTTGGCCGGGGCCTCTACGTGGTGAAGATCAGTACGAAGGAGGCGGTGCCGGCCCCGCGCAACACCTTGCACGGCTACGCGCACTTGTGGCTGCCGTCGGCCGCGGCCGCCCGCCCTCCGAAGCCCGGCCCGATCGATCACCTCAAGCTCGACCACCTCGCCGCCTACAGGAAGAAGCTGGCCGACTCCGAAGACTACTCCCGCATCATCGACGAGCTGTCGCGCAGCAGCGACCCCGAGGCGAAGCTGATTGTGGCCGAGCTGGAGGACCAGGCGCAGCAGAAGATGGCGCGGGCACTGGCAGAGGAAGACCCGCTGAAGTTTCTGCCCGACATCCGCGAGCTTGGGGCGCGATTCAGGTCGCGCCCGATCGGCATCGAGGCGGCCGCAATGATGCAGTCCGCGGAATTCAAGCGCGAGGAGGAATGCTCAGTCAAGCTGTACGGCCTGCAGCGGCACAAGTGGTCGCTGCGGCCGGTTCCGGGGGCGCAGTCCGTCTTCGGCGATCCGGTCTTCCTCGAGCGATACCGCGGCACGCTCGCCCAGATGGTCGAGCCGATCGCGCCCGCACGCAACCGCTACCAGGGCACGAAATCGCTGATGCTGATGGAGCGGATCGCGAAGGAATACGGCCTGCCCGAGCGCACAGCCGAGCCGGGCAACACCACCATCTCGTTCATAGGCGCAATCTCGAAGGTCTCGCACGTGCCCACGCTGGCCGAGATCGCCCCTTACGACGACGCCCTCACCTACGTGCGCTACCGCATCCAGGAGATGGTGACGGGCGACTACGCCGGCAAGGAGATCATCGTGGCGCACTACGTGATCAAGGACAAGAAGGAAACCGACGCCGCCAAGTGGCAGCCCGGCCACAAGCAGCTCCTCACGGTCGACCGGCTCGACGCCCATCCGAAGCTTGAGGAACTGCCGGCTGCCGACGAAGCGAACGACCTGGGGCTGGTGCCGTATTCGGCGGTGAAGGTGGTGAATTGGTGATGGGGTGGTGGGGTGGTGGGCTGATGGGGTGAAGGAAGAGGAAGAAGACCTCGAAGAGACCAAGGGACGAAGAGGACGAAGAAGAGAAGAAGACTGGAAAGGAAGAAGTCCACTACGTCCATCATGCCTGATTTATGAACTGTACATTCGTACGTGATTGGGAGCGATCGGGAGCGGCCGGGCCGGAAGAAAAGCAGGGAAGAAGAATTGAAGAATGAAGAGGGCGGGCAACAGTGGCCCGCCCCTACGAAGATTCCGTCATTGCGACTGTACGCGAAAAGCTCGTGTATGGCCTTTGTCGCTTCAGGAAACCGTTTGCCGATATTCGGCGACCGTGTAGGGGCGGGCCACTGTTGCCCGCCCCCGTACGCGAAGCGTGCGGCGCAAATCCACGTTTGCACACAGGATTCGGCCCTCAATTCGCTCCGCACACGAACAAGAGCAACGAAAAACAGAAACAAGGGAGCAACGATCTTGAAAGGAAGACGCCCTCCGGTGAGGGAGGGCGAAGAGGGGAGATCACAAACTCGGTCTGGCAAACTCGGATGGCTTAACGCGAGCCCTGTGAGTTCTCCGGACCTCGTTTGCCTGGAAGAGCATTGAGGGCGGGATCAAACAAACTTCGCACCCACTTCCGATCGCGCTCCCAGGGATGATGTCCTCACAACTTCTGCGCGGGCGCAGGTGTCGGTATACGCCAATTGCCGCTTGAAGAACACGTCGATCACTTCGCCGGCCTGCAGCCTCGCCTCCGTCTCGAAGGAGATGCCGCCCGAGGAGATGTCGCGGAGGGAGCCCGACAGAAATCGCCTCGAGGTGCCGGGGGTGGTTCGTCGGAAAAGAATGGTCTCGCTCATTTGCTCGCGCCGCGCGGCGCGCCGTTCCTGTAGTTTCAGCATACTCAGCCCCTGTGTGTAGACGCTCGGATCCACACGGACGGCACCGGGCAGTCCGTAGCATGGCAACCCTGGATTTATAGACATCCTGTCTATACCCTCCTCTCTCACATTATCGGCTTAGACCTGTCGTACTGAATGTATCGGACGGACGCAGTTTTGCTCCATTCTTTTTTGCGGTGCACGAACGGCCCGCGGGGGCCGATACTGGAGAGAAAAGCGACAGGATGGGCGTGGGGCTTGAGGCGCGGGGCGTGGGGCCTGGGGGGAAGAGGAAGACGAACGCCGAACGCCGAACGTCGAACGATGAACGTCGAAGGAAGAGGCGTCTTCCCACGGTCGTGAGCATGAGTGCACCTTGAGTCAAGCAAGAGGTGGAATATGACATCTGATCGCACGGATCTTCAGGCCGCGAGCCCCAAGCCGCAGGCCCCAAGCCGATCCCGGAGGCCGTTCGTTGGGCTGCTGTTCGAGTGCTGCGGCGTGTATGGCAGGCTGTATCCGAACCGTGCGCGCACGGCGTTCGAGGGGCGCTGCCCGCACTGCTACCGCGTGGTCTCCATTCCCACGGGGCAGGATGGGACGGACGCGCGGTTCTTCAGGGGCTGAAGAAGATAACACCCAACGCTCTACGCACAACTGCCAACAGGAAGACCCCCACTCAGGAAGGTCGAGGAAATCCAACCTTTTCAGCAGTCGTTAGACGGCCTCTTCGTTGAACGTTGATCGTTGGACGTTGAACGTTCGACGTTGGCCTTCATCCTCATCTTCATTTCTTCCCATTGTGAAAATTTGTCACCCCGAAATGCCTCTTGCCTGTCCCGTTATGCGCTGCTATAATGGCCGTGTCGGGAGCAGCGTGCGTTGGCGTGCCACAGCCGGGGGACGTGGATCGGACGGCGTATGGACAGGTTGGTCGGCAAACAGATCGGGGATTGCCGCATCGAGGAGCTGATCGGTGCGGGCGGGATGGGCAGGGTGTACCGGGCGGAGCACGTGCTGCTGCACAAGAGCTTCGCGGTGAAGGTCCTGCCGGACGATCCCGCCGAGGCCCGCACGATGGCCGAGCTGCGGCACCCGGGGATCGTGGTCGCGCACGATCTCGGCGTGGCCGACGGCGTCTATTACCTGGTGATGGAGTACGTGGCCGGCCCGGGCGGGAAGCCGCTGAGCCTGCGCGACTATCTGAAGCAGCAGCCCGACGGCAGGCTCCCGCAGCAGCAGGCTCGTACCTGGTCGATCCAGCTCGCCGAAGCACTCGCCTACGCTCACTCGCGCGGGGTCGTTCACCGCGACATCAAGCCGGGCAACATCCTGATCGACGGCGACGGAAACGTCCGCATCACCGATTTCGGCTTGGCCAGGCTGACCGGGCCCGCGCGCGGATCAGCAGCGGGCGGAATCGAGGAATCGATGGCGGGCAAGACCGTTGCCGCCCCCGGTGCGGCGCCTGCCGAACCGGAAGACCAATCATTCGCGGGCGACACGCTCGACGCGCCCGGCGCCTCCGGCGAAAGCCGCTCGCAATCCGCCGACGTCGCCGGCACCTACGATTACATGGCTCCCGAGCAGCGAAGCGGCCGCGGCCCCATCGACGGGCGAACCGATATCTACGCGTTTGGCGTGCTGCTGTATCGCATGCTCACGGGGGCGGTGCCCACGGGCTTCGCGAAGCCGGCGTCGCAGGCGGTGCCCGGGCTGTGGCGCCGGTGGGACGCGATCATCGCGCGGTGCATGGCGGTCTCGCCGGACGAGCGATACCAGTCGGCCGATGAATTGCTCGCGGATCTGCGGCGCGTGCACCGGCGGCGGATCGGCATGTTGGCGGCAGTGCTCGCGCTGGCCCTGCTCGTGGCGGGCGCGGGCGCCGCCAGGTTGATGGGCCAGGTTCGGAAGGAGCAGCCCGTACAGGTGCCGTCGATCGGACGCAGCAGCGAGGTCATTGAAGTTCCCGCCGGTACCGAGCAGACCGGGCAACCGTCCAACGTGATCAAACAGCCGCTCGTGCAGCCGCCGGACGCGCTGCCGGATGACTGCCCCGACGTGGCCGTCGTCACGGCTGTTGGCGTGTCGGAGGAATCATATGAGGCGGCCGACAAAGCTGCCCGTGAGGACGCGATGAGGCAGGCTGCCCTGCCCGCGCTCGCCGGCAAGGTGGAAAACGACAGCCTGCAGCGTCTGCTGTGGAACGCCCTCGGGAGGCATCCATCCGACTACACCCAGTTCGTGCGTGAGATCGAGCGCGGGAAAGACGACGACGGCACGTTCAGCGTGGAGATCGAAGCCGGCATCTCGCGCCTGACACTGGGGAGCGACATCTCGCGGATCAGGACCGGCCTGCGGGAGCGTAGCCCGATCATCGTTGTGAGCGCGGAGGAACTCGGCGAGACGGACGCGGGGCTTGCGGCGTGGGTTCGCAAGGCGATGGAGGCGGAAGCGACAAAGGCCGGCCTGCCGGTGCTGGAGCAGGCGCCCCCCCCGGCAAGCCAGCCGGATGCACGGCCGGTCTACACCGTGAAGCTCGGCGTGTCCGGCACCACGCGGACCAAAACCATCTACGAAGTGCCGGTGAACATGTCGACCGTCCACGTGCAGGTCTCCGCGGTCGACCGCAGCGGGCAGGTCGTCTCGGCGCGCAACAGCAGCGAGGAAGGCGGCGACCGGAATTCGAGCGGGATGCATCCGGCGGCCGAGAAAGCCGTGCAGGAGGTCGCGCCGCTCGTGCTGGAAGACGTCCTCGATCACTGGATACGGACGGTGGTGCTCAGGGACGGTATTATGCTCGAAATATCGGCGCCCCAAGATGCGGTAATGTCGCAGGTAGAGAAGCTCCGCGCAACGGAGGGGATCGAGCAGGTGAAGGTATTGCGGTCAGCCACGAATGGAAACGCCCTGCTGTGGATCTACGGGCAGCTCATGGCCGACGAGTTGGCGAGCGGGATCGCGGAGGCGAGCGGAGACAGGCTGACCGCGGACGTGCAGTCGCCCCGGTACGTGCGGGTCTTCCTCGGGCAGAACCACGAGTAACATGATGGCAACCGGAATTTCCATGTCGATCGGCAGCACCATCAGACGGCGATTCGCAACCGTGCTGGCGACGGCCGCGCTTGTCGTGATCGCCGCGGGCTGCGGGCCATCGGTCGATGCCGTGGTGAAGATGCGGGAGACGCTTCCGCCAGCGACGGGCACCCGCGGCACCGACAAACAGCGGCTGAAGGCGGAAACACGGGCGCGCGAAAACCTCGCCGGCCTGATGGAGCGCTTCGAGCGGCCCCACTCCGACGAATGCTGGCGGGCGGAAGCGATGACCTCCATGCTCGCGATCGAGCAGTGGCTGCAGTGCCCCGAGAAGGACCGCGCGACGCACTCGCGATTCAAGGCGCTGCTGAAGGCCGAATACCAGGCGCCCCGGCTGAAGAACGGCGACGGCTCCGATGGCGGCGTCTGCGACGCATTCTACCAACTCCGGGCGTGGGGCGTCTACACGCTGGGCAAGCTCGACGATCCCGATCTCGACGAGTTCTTCATCTCGGTGCTGGCGTCGGACATCGACGCGGGGCGGATCGACTGGGCGGCGGAGTTTGCCGCGTTCGACTCGCTCAGCCGCCGCACCGCCGGCATCTCCGCGAACGTCGCCCTCCGCAACCGCCTGCTCGCACTGCTGCTGCGGCTGAACATCCTGCTCGACAAGACACGCAGCGGGGTGACGCCCGCCGCCCGTGCGCAGATGCAGCACTACATCCTGGTCTTCGAACGCCAACTCAAGAACTATGACGCGATCGTCGACCTGCTGCCCTCGACCGGCCAGAAGGTATCGGACGAGGAGATCATGGTGTACCTCGGGTGGAACTACCAGTA
>Ga0307378_10013371_pt1 | contig 10390 bp, 13 predicted proteins | sample UN1MG_FD_202238 | JGI IMG/M metagenome (GOLD analysis project Ga0307378, IMG submission 202238) | Soil microbial communities from Risofladan, Vaasa, Finland - UN-1 | ecosystem: Environmental > Terrestrial > Soil > Coastal area > Acid sulfate soil | place: Finland: Risofladan, Vaasa | collected...
ACTATTTTTTATCATTATTCTCTAATATAAAAACATGATTTCCATCTTCAACATATGCCCAATTATCTTTTAATCCATTCACATGACTACATTCTTTTAAAACGCTCCATCCAGATTTTTTGAATCTGTTGCGCCACCAAGATTCATTTTCAATAATTATATGTGATATTTCTGTATGGTATTCTGGAATTCTATAAATACCATTTTCGCCCATTGGAATAACACACATTATAGTTGATGTCACTTTTGTAAATTGTGCAAGATTTTCATCTAATTGATCAGGGGTTAGGTGTTCAAAAACATCTTTAGATATAATATGACTATATTTACGATTATTCCATTGTTCTTTGCTAGAACAATTCCAACATCCTTTTGGTGCAAAAGACAGTGCATATTCACTTATGTCGCAACCATCTGCCATTATTTCCAATTCTCTCAATGCTCTTACCAAAAAACCTTTAGAACATCCAAAATCCAGAACATAACTAGTCTCGTTTAGTCCTAAATAATCAATAAATGCAAAAGCTTCTTTAAAAGTTCTTCTGGGCATCCAATGATAGTTCATGAGCCAGCCTTTTCCGGTGGATCTTCCTCGCTCAAAATAATCGGCATCATAAAAAGACCCGTCAAATCTAGACGAAATCGGCATCAACAACCTCCTTTAATAAGTTATATATAAAATCGTTTTCTTCTTTTCCACAATTACAAAAACCACAATTATATCCTAAATCATGCGGGGGATTATTCAATATCCATTTTTCTATATTTGCGATGTTGCATAAAATAAAATTTTTAGGAATAAAACCTTCGTTCTCTTTATTTTGTTGAATAGACGGACAAGGGAGAAAATTACCATTCCAGTCTATTGCAGCACGTATCCATGCCATATAGCATCCTTTAGGTTTACCTAACTTCTTATCGGAAAAGAAAAAAGGTTCACCGAGATTAATAACAATGTTTTTTATTTCATTCGCTCTTCCTATTGCACACGGACGAGCTACTGCTATTCGTGTAGGAATATCTATTGCTTTAGAAAATGTATGCAAACTTAGTAAATCTGATAACTTGGTGTCATCAGAAACCATATATGACAAACTAGTTTTTACCGGTATTTTTTCATAATTTATTTTTTCTGCATAATTCGCCGACTGAACACTAATTCTAATCCACTCAAATTTAGATAAAGTATCTACAGAAACATCTTTTAAGGCAAGCCCATTTGTTATCAAAGATTGTTTTATTCCAAGGGAATATGCAAAATTAACTCCTTCATCTATATGCGACCATAGAAGAGGTTCGCCACCGCCCGAAAGTTCTATTGCTTTTGTGCCATATTTAGAAAAAACCCCAAGCGATTTTTTATATAATTCAATATCTAATTCAGAATTATTTCTTTTCACATTCCTACAACAACAATAATCACAGTTTAGTTGACACTTATTGGTTGGCCAAACAGAAATATGAATTGGCGCTACGGGAAGACCTTTAGATATAGAATCTAAATGTCCTAAATGACACAATAATTTATGTAACCCTGGTTTGTATTCACTATAACTCATCTTGCTCCTCCTTGTTTACCTTATTATTAAACCACATTGGAGTATTGTCCATAATGCTCTTTCGATAATATGTCCCTCAGACATAAAGTTCTCTGGAAGTTCGTCCATTAAATTTTTCCAAAATGTTCTTGGATAATGTAACGCCTGTTTTTTTTCTATAATATATTGAGAACCTGGTGAAAATCTAATATAACTACCAGTTTTATAGTTTGAAAAATATTTTTCCATGAATTGATCAAAAGAAGAATATTTACAACTAATATTGTGGGTTATATTATTTGCCTGTATATACCAACTATTATTCCTTTCTAGAAATCCACCACTCTCATCTCTTCCTTCGAGTGAATTTGCTGGAATCAAACCATAATCTTCAAGAGGGGTAAAACATTCATTATAAATTAATTTATCAAATGTTTCTTTTTTACAATGATCAAATGGATCTGCTTGAATAAAAGCCATCAATTCCGGTAAACTATCATAAAAATCACATATAAACTTAAAAATATCTCTTTGGTTATTTCCTATATTTTCTGTATTTATCACATGAGGGTCATCAATTGGTTCACCCTTATTATATACAAGATAGTTATCAGTATATTCTTTCACCCAATTAAAATCTTCATTAAAACAACTTATAATTATTTTAGCTTTTGGTTGTTTCATAATTTTTGAAATACTCCAATTCTTTCTTTTTGGTCAATCATTTTTATTACATTTTTGGCGACCATTTCATTTGCAAATTGCTTAATCTCTATCCACATTGAATCGCCATAGTCATGAAAAATAATAATGCCATCGTTTTTCAATTTGTTTTGATAAAGATCAAAATCTTGCGATATCCCTTTATACGAGTGATCTGCATCAAATAAAATAACATCAAAACTTTTATCTAAAAATTTATTGACCATTTTGTTTGTGTTTCCCCTATATATTTTTATTTTCTTAGAATCAATAAAAATTTTACAATTTTCTTTAAAACTTTCATAAATAGATGGAATAACACCCGAAAAATATTTATAAACATCTTGTTGTTTTGGATCATGTTCTAAGTGTTCCCATGTGTTTGACCATACATCAACACAAAAAAGACTCTTTGCAACAGATGCAATAACATAACTGCTCATACCCACCATGCTTCCTAATTCTAAAACATTTTTATTAATACATAAATCATAAACATAAGCCAATTCATTTTCTGACATTCCACCATATTCAAATGATAATGCGTGTTTTAATACATTTTCTTTATTCATACATCGCCCCTTTTTTGAACTACAACAAGATCTCCAAAAGCTTTTACTGATTTAATTTGATTAAAAATTTCTTTCATTCTTTCTTCTTTAATATAATATGAAAAAGGAATTTCTCCCATATTTATTGTGTGTAGCCATCTCAAGGTAGAAGAACGCCTATCATCGAATTCTCTAAAATCTCTATTAAAACATTCACTTAAATCTTCAAAAAAATAATATCCTCCTGAGACTAAATAATCCCAAAGAATATTAAAACTTATTTGTTGATCCCAAGAAAGATGAGAACCATCGTCTATTATGATATCTAAAGGAATTTCTTCAAATTTATTCAAAACAAGTTGATCTGATTGTTCTCCAACAATAATTTTAATCTGGGGATTATTCTCAATTTCCTCTTTTGGTACTGTGCATAAAGGATCTAAAAAATTATCAATACCATAAATCATGGCGTTGGGTAGAAAATCTGCCCACATATAGTGTGAATATCCTTCTCTGACACCAATTTCTAATAAATTTTTTATATCAAATTTTTTAGGAAATAAATACCTATAATAAGTGTCTGTATATCCATGATAAATACGTTGATTATTATCATTAGTTCTTTTATCTGTTCCATATTTTCTTGCAAGTATATCTAGTTCATTTAATGCTTCTTTTTTATTTGACATTTTTTCATCCCATTTATTAGTAAAAATATAGTACATAGTTCGTTCTAAAGCAAAACCTTCTGCTGGTATTCTATGATAATCCACATAACTCATCAATTTTTTATAAAATTCTTTGCTATAAAACAATATATTTTCTTTTGGCACAATATATTGTGCACCAGGCGCAAACCTAATCCATTGTGGATATTCTGGACTCTTAAATATTTCCTTTAAAAGTTGAGTATAGGACGACAAATACTTTGTAACTTTTGAGCCATGTTCTTGCCGATGTGCACCAAAATACCAAGAAGTATTTTTTTCCATGTACCCACCGTCAATGCTTTTTTTATTGGCGTTAGATTCAGGAACGTGTGAGTAATCCTCTATTGGAGTAAAGCATGTATTATAAATTAATTTATCAAAAGTTTCTTTTTTACAATGATCAAATGGATTTCCTTGAAGAAATGCAATTAGCTCAGGCAGATTATCATAATTATTAACAATAAAATGTAGAATATCATAAATATTATATCCAACATTTTTAATTTTTATAATTTTATCATTGTCTGGCAACGTATTACTTTTATCATATATAATATAATTGTCCGTATATTCCTCTACCCATGATATATCATTGTTCCAGTTTGAAACAACAAAAAAAGCTTTTGGAAAAATTTTTCTCATTTTTATAATCTCTTCTTTATTGTTGCATCATAATATGTACTATTATAAATATAATTTTTGTGAACAATTCCATAATATTGATTACACCTCATAAACGAATCGATTCTTTTTTCAAAGCATTCGCCTCCATATTTTGGATACCTTTCAGACATTGGATGATTATAATGATATATATCTTCTTTAAATTTTTTTGTCTTAATTATATAGATTTGATCAGTAAAGCCATATTGTATAAAAAAGTTGGTTCTATCTGGTTCCGTTTTCTCAATTGCATTATCATCTTTACACCATCTTGGCATAGCAATAATATATTTTTCATTTGATTCGAGCATATCTATTGATTCTTTTATAAAATTAGAATCAAGATTATCAATTCCACAATCTTCACTAACATGAAATAAATAATCGCACTTAGTATAATGAATTCCAGTAAAATGCTGAAGAGAATAATATAACCCTATTGGAAAATCTGATAATGACAAATTAAAAAAGTTTAAGGTTATCTCTGGTTTTTCATAGGCAAAGACAAAGTAAATATCTGGAAAATCTTTAATTAAGGAGTTTATATCATCATAACTTGAAATATTATTGACTATAACTGTCTTTTCTTCGAAGTTAATGTCTTGAAATAAAGAAAGATTATGCCTAAAAATTCCATTTTTAAGTAAGTGCTTATAGGATTTTTCATAACATGACATTTGAAAGGCTATTGAAGGCATTTAATCTAACCTTTTATTTCCCAAATTCAAATTTTTATGAAAACCGAAAGTCTTCATTTTCCCAAAATTATTTTCTGGAATTGAGGTTTCATAAGAAAACTTTGTAGCCACTTCTACTGGGGCATACTTAATTCCATAATCTAATAAATAATTTCTGTGATACACACAAATATTACCATCCTCATTCCAATAGCCTTGTCTTTGCTCCAATTTCAATCCAAGTTTTTTTGGTGCTCCCAAAAGTTTTTTACTACGTAGAGAAAATCCTCCGTTGCCAACCCTAACCCTTTCTCCGCCATCGGTTAAATATGAGTTTGTTCTCCATTCCCAAGGCGCACCAATATAATCATATTGTAACCAATCATTATCCCATAATTCTGGATTCAATACCCAAGAATCATATTGAATTACTAAACAGTGTGAGGTATCAACATATTGGTGTAGTTCTTCGAAAATAAATCGATTATATTTTATAATGTCATTTAGTTCTAAGCATTCTTCAAAACTAATTTCTTTTGGTAAATTTTCTGGGCATTCATGTGTAACTATTTTTACATAACCAAAATCTATATATCTATAACTCTTTTGCAATGCCAAAATAGTTTCATCTATTTTTATAGACGAAACCGCAATAAGTGTTACGTCTGGAATTTTAATTTTTGTCATTTCTCTCCAAGATGGTCAACCCATTATTATTAGTATATACTTCTTTGACAGACCAGTGTTTGTTGCTAGATAAAAATTCATCAATTGCATCTTGCATACCTCCCGTCACAACACCAGCACTATTTTTAATATAATTTTTACACGATTCAGTATCATGTAATATTATCCATTTTTTAGTTTTATTTCCATGAAGACTTAACTCTTGGCTCAACTGATTATAACAATGATCGGTATCTATAAATAAGAGATCTGTTTCTTCAAGAGTTATCTCAAGAGAACTGTCAAGCATAAAGGAAAAATCAATATCCATATTTTTACAAATATTTTTAACAATATTAAGCAAAGAATTATTATCTTTAAGATAATAAGATGGCGATAAAATATCTACTGACACTAATTTTTTAGGACAACCTAAAATAAAAGCCCAAGTGGATACCATTGTCCTGACCCCTAATTCCGTAATATGATTACAATGAGAGGCATAAGTTTTTAATGTGTCTAAATGTTCACGAATATCGGTTGAATCAGACGAATATAATTTTTTCTCGTCAAAATATTTCTGAGCAAGTTCAATAGCATCTGTTTTATTTTCTATTTTCATATTTTTTATATAAATATTCCTTTTCTTTAGAGACAATTTCGTCAGTAATTATTGCGTTTGTTGTTTGTCCTTCCCAGAGAAATTGACAAACCAATGGAATATTACAAATAATCGGGAGACCAAACTTATTATAAAGACGAAAATAATACTCGCTATCGACATACCACTGTAAATTTTCATCAAAATAAATAACGTTTTCATTTTTAATTGTTAAACAACTAGGGGTTCCTATTGTGTTTGAAAGAATTATGTTGGTATTGACAATTGGAATATGCATATTAAAAAAATTAATTCTATCTTTGGTATGAAAATATGATGTAACCATCCAATTTTTATTTAAATTAAAATTTTCCTTAGTTTTTAATAATGAATCTTTTGTCAATAAAAAATCATCCTGCATTATAAATTTAATAATATCTCCGGAAGCATGTATTATACAACTATTTAGATTACTCCCTAAAGAACCTCTTTTTTCTTTATTTCTAATATATTTTATAGTCATATCATGCAATTTACAAAAATTAAAAATATCATTATTTTTAGAATGATCAGAAACAATAATTTCATATGGTTGATAAGTTTGTTCTCGAATAGATTCAAGACAATAACTTAAACAATCTATCCCTTTCCCGCTCATTTCATAAACAGGAATAGCCATACTAATCTTCATATATATTATGCCCAAATTGTCCCACGACATCAATTAAGTCTTCAACCTTTATATCATGTTTTTTATATAAATAGGTTATCTCTTTTGTAATTACATTTTTATTTATTATTGTGTTAGTAACTTGCCCTTTCCATAATCTTTGAACAACTGTTGGTTTTTCTAAAATTACAGGAGAGCCATATTTTTTCAACAAACCCACATAATAATCGGTATCCACATACCACTTTAAGTTTTCATCAAAATAAAGAATATCTTCATTCTTAATTGTCAAACAAGTAGGTGCCCCAATCCTATTATCAAATAAAGGACATTTCCTAATCTTGGGAGTATGTAAATTAAAGATGTCTTTCCCGTTATTAGAATGATAGTAGGAAGATAATAACCAGCCTTTATCTAAATCAAAACTATTAACGGTTTCCGATAAAGAATCTTGTTTATAAAAAAAATCATCTTGATGCATAATTTTAATAATATCGCCAGTGCAATATCTAAAACAGTTATTCATATTTGAAGCAAAAATACCATAATTTTCTTTATTCCGAACATACTTTACGTTTGGTGGCCATGGATTACAGAGATTAAAAATATCGTCATTTTTTGAATGATCGGATATAACTATTTCATATACAGGATATGTCTGTAATAAAATAGATTGAATACAATATTTTAAGAATTCTGCACCCCTACCATCCATTTCATAAACTGGTATTGCAACGCTAACTTTGATATTATTCATTTTTATTTAAAAATTTCTCCATTTTCGAAACATTCATTGTAATATCTCTAGGCATTTCCTTATTCAATACTCGAAACGCACCTCTAATATCTGCGTTGGTTTGAACAGCTAAATCATAAATAGTTTTTCTTTTAGTTCCTACATTGAAGACCCCTGTTGCATTTCTATTTATAAGTTTTATTATTCTCCATGCAATTTCATCAACATAATCAAAATTTCCTACCTGCGTAGTTATGGCTTCTGGGTAGGGAAAAGGAGTTGGTTTAAAAGATGTTCTAATTAATAAATAATCTTTTGCCCTTGCTTGCACATAAGCATCGCTAAGTAGTTTTGTATAAACATACCAAGTTTTATTAGATACTGGAATATCATCTTCAGAAGCATTGGAATAAGAACCACTATAAATATAATCAGTTGAGATATGAACTATCTTTTTATTATTTTCATTACACCAGTCCACTAAATTCATAACGCTTACATAATTAGTCTGCCAATGAGATTCTCTCTCTTTTGAATATGTATTAGTATTAGCAATACAATTAATTATCGTGCCATATGAATTAATCCTATGATACCAATCAGTTTTATTGAAGTCGATACCATGTTCTTTGCGGTTTATATAACCCCAGTCAGTTTGTTTTAATATTTCTTTTCCGAGCAATCCGTATCCAAGAACAACAATATTTTTATTCATTTTTAAAATCCCCCAGAACTGATTCAAAATAATTGAATATTTCTTCGTTATAATGAGGTGAGGCTCCGACGAAGAATACTAAGTCTAATACTAGATTTGCATTAGGATAATCTTTAAAATTTCCTAAATGTTCATATCCTGGGTGCAGAAGTAAATTGCCCGCAAAATAATTTCTAGTTTGAATTTTATTTTTTTCTAAATAAGAAACAAGATTTCGTTTTAATTCTTTATTTTGACAAATAATGGGTGTACCAAACCAAATAGTATCTGCTTTATCTAATTGAATAGGAAAGTGTACCCCATCGATTTTTTTAAATATTAGTGAAATTTTTTCTTTACTTATGTTTCTTTTTGTATAAATTTCTTCCAATTTAGTTAATTGAACATTGCCCATAGCACCCTGTAAATCTAGCGGTTTAAGGTTATATCCTATATTAGAAAAAACATATCTATGATCTACGATACCATCATAATTTTTTAGCCAATTAGAAAATCTATGATTACAAGCTCCATTAGGAAGTAATCCTTCACTACCGTAGCAATGACATTCACGCCCCCAGTTTACAAAACTTCTGGCAATTTTGGCAATACCTATGTTGCTAGTAACAATCATTCCTCCTTCCCCTGTTGAGATAGTATGGGCTGCATAAAATGAATGAGAAGATGCAACACAATATTTATTTAAAAATTTTTCATCCCATTTACTTCCGAGAGAATCACAATCATCTAATATTAATTGCAAATTATATTTTACACATATATCTTTTATTTTATCCATATCGGGAGGATTCCCTAAAACGGGGGATAAAAATATTGCTTTTGTTTTGTTAGTAATTTTCTCTTCAATTAAATTCAGATCAAAATTTAGGGTATCCATTTCAATATCTATAAAAATTGGTGCCAGATTATTTTGGACGATAGAAGATATAGTCGTCGGAAACCCTACTGGCGAGACAATAATCTCATCATTATCTTGCCATTTATAATATTGCTTTAGAGATGCCAACATTACTAAATTAGCAGATGAGCCACTATTGACCATAATGCCATATTTTTCATCAATAATTTTTGCAAATTTAGTTTCAAATTCTTGAACATTTTTTCCCGCACTAATCCAATCACCTAAGATTAATATTTTAATCGCAACAAGAATTTCTAAATCATTCCAATATGGTCCTGAATAATAAATTGGAGTTACGCCAGGGATAAAATTATCAAAATCATTATGAACACAAGCAGGTATACGAAGATCCTTTTCTATCTCTTTAATGAATGTTATAATTTTTTGATCAATATTTGCTATATTTTTACCCATTGTTCAACGTATATCCCGCTTCCTTTGCATCATTATAAAACATTTTGACAGTTTCTAATGAATATAAATCTAAATCTTTTCCAATCAAGTCTATCTTTTTTAAAATAGATGGAGAGACAGTAATAATATCAGCCCAACTATCCTTTGCTTGTTTTATGTTGAGCAACTCTCTGGTGCTCGCCCATAATAGTTCAATATTTACATAGTCTGATGTATAATATCTAGAAATATCCTTTATTATTTGAGATGGATCAATTAGTGTATCCGCTATTCTCCCCGCAAAAACAGAGATGATAGCATCTGTATTTTCATTTATGGCAAGTGAAGCATCTTTAGCCTGATCTATTGTCATAATCGCAGTAACATTTATCTTGACACCCTTATTGGATAAATATTCAATAATATCCGTTGTTTTTACGCCTTTAGTATTCATTATAGGAATTTTTACATACACATTATTTCCCCATTTTGATATATATAATGCCTGATTAATCATGCCATCAAGACTATCATCAAAAACTTCAAAAGAAATCGGCTTATCTTTTATCTTTGTTAAAACAGATTTTGCAAAACTTTCATAGTCATCAACACCAGCTTTTCTTAATAATGTCGGATTAGTAGTAAATCCATCAATACGTTCATCCTCATTAAGACGAATAATATCATCATAATCAGCACCATCTGCAAATAATTTTATTCCATTATACATTTTTACTCCCTATAATATCTATAACCTCATAAATTTCACGAACAGAAAAATCAGCAATGTCGCTTTCTATTCCATTGTTATTCATATATATTGTTTTACAACCAGCATTATTTCCTGCAACAACATCTTTATCTCGA
>Ga0307378_10013372_pt1 | contig 10390 bp, 7 predicted proteins | sample UN1MG_FD_202238 | JGI IMG/M metagenome (GOLD analysis project Ga0307378, IMG submission 202238) | Soil microbial communities from Risofladan, Vaasa, Finland - UN-1 | ecosystem: Environmental > Terrestrial > Soil > Coastal area > Acid sulfate soil | place: Finland: Risofladan, Vaasa | collected...
GAAACCTCAGACCGACGGCAAGGAACGGGGGCAGGTCTTCGAGGCCGATTTTTATCGCAAGGAAGGTCGTACCCCAGATCAGGCAGATTGAAGCGAAGCCGAAGGTTTTTTTCATGATTGTTCCCTTGAGATGAGATCGCCTCGGTGGAGCTTCTTAGGATTCGTTGCAGTGAAACACGCGGCCTGCATATTGGCGCAAACCTGTTCGCCGGTCTAGGTGCCGCCGATTCAAGCGTCTTCAGGCTCTTTTTCATCCCTCTTTATGAATTCGACTGGAAAATTCTCTGCCTGCATCTCGATCTGACCTGTCATTTTGTTGCCCGCCACCGTCAATCTCATAACGAGGTCCAACGAACCTCCCATCGCGGTGAAGGAAAACGATAATTCGTTGCCGGCGGACTCGACATTTGTGAGGGGCGTCTCTTTGGGAATGAATCCCATAGCGTCAGAGATCGTTCCCGTGTAACTCTTTTCGGCTTTTTTTAGGATGAGAGTGAATTCGTCCATCCCACCCCCATTTGGGATCTCGAAGTTCGCTATCCAAGTCCCGCTCAGGTCGGCACCTTGGAAGCTTGGAACAGCGGCGGCAATCAGCACCCCAAACACCATTCCCGCAGAAAGTTTTTTTACTGTGCTCATATCGACTCTTTTCAATGAACTACCCCTCGGCTTGCCGCGGGGGGAATTTACTTTCGATCTCCCATTGAGGCCATGGCCGCCTCATAGGGGCGGCCTCCGAGGAATCGCCCGATCAGGAGAAGCCCCATATCCTTATCCCCTTCCGGCTCATCCTTAAGTTTGGTCCCCATATCACCTATGGTCCCTTTCAGAACGCGCTCTCGATCCGGATATCCCGCCCAGAAGACGACCGCGCAGGGCATGTCGGGCGGATAGACGGCACCCAAAAGCTTGAAGAGCCGGTCCGGCATCTGAAGAGCTATATAAAGGATCATGGTGGCCGGATATTTGGAAAGATCTTCAATCATACCGGTTCCTCCCGTCCTGTGGTCCATCAGATAGAAAGGCGATGACTGAAGGATAAAGCGGGCGTCGTTGGCCGGCAGAACGCTTTTGCCCAGGGCGGCCATGGCCGCAGCGTCACTCCCCATGCCCGGAATGATGACCACGTCTTGTGGGGCAAACTTTTCCAGATACCAATTCCCGGGCGCGAATAGCAAGGGATTACCGGAATCGAGAAGCCCCACGTTTTTTCCTTTCTCGAGCAACCCACGGATCAGCCCCACTCTTGATTCAATCAGCCGGGACCGTTCTTGGATAAAATCCCTCAGCTCCATGCCCCGCAGCTCGGGCAGCGGCTTTCCACGGTATTCAAAGATGCATTTCCACGGGTCGAAAAGGTATACCTTAGCCCCTATATAATCGGAAAATAGTCGGACGTGTTCCTGCGAGGCGGCGATGGCGTCCATCCTGGCCATGGATTCCAGCGCCTGGAGCGTCGCTGTTTGGGGCCCGGCCGGACCTGTGCCGATGACATATAGCCGTCCTTTCTCTGGCTCGGCCATGGAGGTCCGGCCGAAGACGACTAGGACGATGGCCATGATAGTGCACGGAACAACAATATTTTTTCTTTTCATTGTCTGCCTCCTAGATTAGAATCTCGATGTTTGTTTATTCATACCGCAAGCTTGCTGCGGGGTTGGCCCGGGCGGCCTTGACGGCTTTGAAACTGATCGTGGCCATGGCGATGGCCAGGGTCATGAAGCCCGCGAGCAAAAACACCCAGGGGCTGGGCCCCGTCCGGAAGGGGAAACCCTGCAGCCACCGCCGCATGATCCAGTAAGCCAGCGGCCAGGCGACTCCGTTGGCGATCATAATAGGGACGGTGAACTCGCGCGAGAGCAGGGTTATAATCTTCGCCACCGGGGCGCCGAGGACCTTTCGGATACCGATTTCTTTGGCCCTCTGGGTAACGACCAGTGATGAGATTCCCTGGAGACCCAGAGAGGCGATGACTATGGCGATCAGCGTGAACGCGCTGAACATCTGGCCTATCTTTGTCTCGACCTGGTACATCCGTCGATGCCTATCCTCAAGAAAGGTATAATCGAACGGCGCCTGAGGATCGAAGACGGCGAGCGTTCTCTTGATGAAATCCAGCGTCGCCGGGATGTTCTTGTCCGCCACCCGGGCCGACAGTGTGCCGAAAAAACGGGGATCGGAATAGAGCACAAGAGGGCGGACGGCGTGCTGGAAGGGCATGAAATTGAAATCCTTGACGACGCCGATGACAATGCCTCGGTCTCTGAGCTCGAACCACTTGTTGAGAGGCTCTTTCCAGCTAAGCGCCTTAACGGCCGTTTCATTTAGGATATATCCTCGCCGGGTGTCCGAAGGCGTTTTCTTAGAGAAGGCCCTTCCCTGGACGAGCAGAAGCCCATAGGTCCTGAAAAAGTCCTCGTCCACGGAAATCTCGGAAAAATAGAGTTCCTGGTTTTCGAGCCGGCCTTCCCAATCGGCGCTCATATTACCCGTTCCGGATGTAGGGAGGGAAGTAGCGGAGGCCGCGACGTCGAGGATGTTGGGATTCTGGCGCAGCTCGTTTTTGATCGTTTCAACGTTTTTCCTGAGGTTCTGGCCGTAGAGAGGAACGGAAACGACGTCCTTATAGCTGTAACCCATATCCCGGTTTTTCATGAACGCGAGCTGCCGGTACACGACCAAGGTCCCGATGATCAAGGAGATGGAGGCGGCATATTGAAAGACCAAGAGCAAATTTCGAAGAGTGGAGCGGTGAGCCCGCCGAACAACCGTCCCCTTGAGCGATTCCACCGGCCGGAAGGAGGCCAGGTAAAACGCGGGATAACTTCCCGCCAGGAGGCCGACCAGGATGGCCACACCCAGGAAGCCGGCGAGCGTCGGCCAGTTATTAAGGTAGTTGATTTGAATCGCCGAATTGGTTAGGCGATTGAGGAGTGGGAGCAAAAGCTGGACCAGAAGGGCACTGATAGGCAAGGCCAGCAATGCTGTAAACACCGACTCGCCGAGGAATCGGCGGAGGAGGTCCGGGCGCATCGCGCCGACGACTTTTCGCATCCCGATTTCTTTGGCCCGGGCCGAAGCTTGCGCGACGGTTAGGTTGGTAAAGTTGATGCAGCAAGAAAACAGGATGATGACGGCCACGGCCGAAAAGAAAATCATATACCGGACCTGAGCCGGGTTTTCGAAATGGATCGACGTCAGGGGCTGAAGGAGAAGAGATGTCGTACTGGCCGGATCCCTTCGAGGGAAGAAATCCCGGATTTTTTGGCTCACATCCGGGACCGAGACCTTCTCCCGGAGGAGGAGATAGGTGGACCAATTATGGGCGTGCCAATTCTCTAGACAAGGCCAACCATTAAGCTCGTTGATCTGAACAAAGGGGACGACCATCCAGAAGGGGAGTTCGGAATTGACCGGAGCATTTTTAGCCACGCCTGTCACCTTAAAATCAATTCGGGTGTCGAGGCCAAAAGTCAGAACTTTGCCGAGGGGATCTTCATAGCCGAAGTACTTCTTGGCGATGTCTTCGCTGATGACGACGGACCCGGGGTTCTTGAGGACGTCGCCAGGGTTCCCTCGGACCAGAGGAAAAGAGAAGACTTCGAAAAAATTTGAATCAGCGAGGAGGACTGGATACTCCCAGAATCGCTTTTCTCCATAAGAGATAAGGAATTGATTGTCGTCGACGCGGACGTAGCTTTCGATGTCCGGGCATTCGGCCTGCAGGGCCGGCCCCAGAGGGGCCGGTGTTCCGGAATGGACAGGATTGTTCGTATTCCTTGGGTTGCTTTCTCTGAGACGGAAAATTCGATCTCCTTTGTCATGAAAGCGGTCGAAGCTCACCTGGTGTCGGATGTAAAGAAGGGTGAGCAGCGAACAGACCATGCCCAGGGCCAGGCCGGCGATGTTGGTGAATGTCAGGAGCTTATTCCGGCGCAAACCCCGCCAGGCGACCAGAAAGTAGTTCTTAAACATCGGTAACCTCACTTTCCGATAGACTGATTCCTTTCGAACTCCTCCCTATTGATCATGCGTATGAGGAGGTGGCGGGCATGAGTCTGCGGGATCTTCTGACCCGTGCCTGCCGGTTCGATACTGGGCAACCGGGTTTCCCATACGACAAACTCGTCGAGCCTTACTTTCCTGACCCAGCGTGTCGCCAGGTCGATATAAATATCGCCGAGGTACTCGGAGCCGCCCACGATTTCGATGTCCCGGTCGATACCCATGGGCACGATCATCCGCAGGGTGTTCTCGCCCGAATCATAGCCCACGACTGCGCAGGCCGCTTCGTCGACAATGCTGATACCCTTGAGGGTGAGCTTGACCTCGCCGTTTCGAAAAACCGAACCCTTTTTGATCCCGCTGCCAAGGTTGAGGGGAGGCGCGGTAAAGGCCGAAGCGTGGACAATCTCGTGCCCGATCGTCCGGAGGTCTTGAATCCCGCCTCCCCCCGCCGTCGGCCGGGCCAGCACGTCGCAAAATGCGTGGAAATCGATGAAGCTGTTATAGATAGGATAACCACCGGCCCCAGCAATTTCCCCCCCCCGGCTTGTCGTCAGATTCATAAACTTCTCGTGGGGGATGCCGAAGACTTGGCCCCTCTCATCCAGGCCAGGGGTGTCCACCGGGAAAACATAAGACCAGCCGGCGAGCTCGGGGATCATCTCGGCCTCACCTGGGCCGATCCGGACGGCGAATTCGCCAACCATATATTCGTCGCCGCTCTTCCCGGAGAGCACGGCCGGAACACATCGCAGCGTCACAGTATAGGTTTCCATCCCTGTCCGCTTTCCATCGAAGCCGAAGTGAACCACCCGAGTCTCTTGGAGATAGTAGCGGACTTCCGGGATCCGCTCGCCAGCCAGGTCGAACGGCCCGTTAAGGCCGGCCAGGTTCTTCGGCAGCTTAGCCTTCGTCGCCGCCTTTGCCGGAGTCCCGGACGACTCCGCGCCGGCCTGCAGGAATAAAAAACATGCCAACAAAAAGGTCACGACCACGATCACCCACAGGACTCTATTCATCTCCATTCTCCCTTCGCCGCACGGTATAGTTTCAATTCAGCGTTGGCTAGTCGGGGCTAGCGGGCAGCTGCCCCGTTATCATGATGCCTGATATCAATCCGGCCTTGGTGAGCAAAAATTCTCAACCGGATGTAATGCGCACTTCTTTCACGTCGGAGTTATGGGCTTCGAGACGTTTGGACCAGGTTTCTCTTTGTCCAATCGGACCAGCAACGTCAGAAAATAAAGGCCGATCACGGCCGTCATGAACGCTTAACTGAAAAGAAAGGATTTGAGGAGGAATGTCGCTCTCCGACTCGCGAGCGGGACGGAAGTGATAAACCAGATGATCCTTTTATTCATGATAAAAAGATGTCGCCGGACAGCCACGGCATTGATATTCCGTGCGCAAATCGCACTTTTGGCAGTCAGCCCCGCAGGGGGCTTGAGCGGCTCTCCTGCCGGGCCGCCTCAGGGGAATGTTGAAGGGGATAGGGAGGCTTGGTCCGAGATAAACCTTGGCCATGCGGAAGCCCGCTCGATTGGGATTCTCTTCCGGGTACTTGAGCCACCATCGATCTTTTTTTGAGACAATAGCGACCGAGCACAAGGTATTTGTTTCAACCACTGAGAATAATAAACGCGGACATTTTTTCATCCTCTCGGCGTACTCTTTAGCCCGTTTGGACGACTCCATCTCGCCCAAGATTACACCACCGATGCGATTCTTTATTAGGGCCATTTCGGTACTCCTCTTCTTTTGGCTCGGCCGCTTCATAGTTTTTCAGAACCCATCGGGCCGTGGCTAAGCGCCGGATTTTCTTTATGTTTTGCTTTTTCCGTCCTCGCCGTTTCTATGCTCATCGCTTTCTCTCCCTTCGAGAGATATCCGCATTCCATCTTCTGATAGCGGCCGTCTTTATTGACCACATAATGACTGAACTTTACGGGCAGGCCGATACTGAAAAAGAAGCTGGCCCGGTTTTGAATCTGAAGATGAAGATGGGGTTCGGTCGAATGCCCAGAGTTCCCGCAAAGTCCGATTCGCTGGCCTTCTTCAACCCGGCCGCCAAACCTGACTTCGAGAGTTTCGTTCTTGAAATGAGCCAGGTGGCTGTATTCGCCGTTGTCATGCTGAATGACCACATAGTTGCCTGCAGGATTCCGGGCTTTCCAATCTATGTCTCCGAGCTTTGGATTGTCCGGAATCCCATCATTTATCCGGACGATCGCTCCGCCGGCGGGCGCATAAATGGGCTGGCCAAAACAGTAGTAATCTTCGAGCTTTTTCCCGTCTCCCGAATGAGTCAGCCCCTCGTCATTTTTTATAAGGAAATCATAAGCATAGCGCTGATTGAGGATATGCCAGGAGTGAGAATCCTTCCTTTTGACGCCTCCGCTTTCGACATGCCACAATCCTTTGAAAGGAAGGATGAATTCCGTTCTTTGGCAATAGGATCCGGGTTTGGGCAGGCGGCCTCGGGCCAGGATAAGAGCGGCCCCCTGGCCGATGGCATAAATAATCACGAAGAAGAGCAGCCGAACGTTTTTTCTGTACGGCGCTGCGAAAAACATGCATAACAGCACGCCGGCTCGGAGTCCCCTAAGGGGTACCCAGATGAAGCCCGCAAAACCCAGAAGCCCCAAGTAGCCCAACCATTCGATTTTGAACTTCTTGTTCATCTTATTCGTAACGCAGCGAGTCCACCGGGTTGGCCAGGGCGGCCCTGACGGCCTGGAAACTGACAGTGAAAAAGGCGATAACCATGGCTACGGTTACGGCCAGAGCAAACACCCCTGCCCCGATGCTTATCCGATAGGCGAAATTCCGAAGCCAGCGGCTCATGATACAATAGGCGACCGGACAGGCGATGACGTTGGCCAGCACGACCCATTTGGTGAACTCCATAGAGAGAAAGCCAACGAGTCCCGCCGCCGACGCGCCCAGGACTTTCCGGATGCCGATCTCTTTCTTCCGTTGCTCGGCGGTGAACGAAGCCAGCCCGAATAGTCCCAGGCAGGCGATGAAAACCGCGAGCGCGGTAAAGTAGCTAAACACGCCGCTGAGTTTTTGCTCTTTCCGGTACAGCGCCTCATAATGTTCGTCGAGGAAATAATAGTTCATCGATCGGCCGGGAACGAGCATTCTCCATTTATCGTTTAAGAAATCCAGGATTTCTTTGATAGGATCCGGGCGGATTTTAATGATCACCCGCTGGATATACTCGGACGCCGGAAGGAGAGAAATAACCAGCGGATCAATTTTCTGATACTTGGATAAGAAATGGAAGTTTTTAACGACGCCGATCACTCGACCGTTTTGGTTGAGTCTTTTCCCGACGGCGGATTCCCAGCCGAGCATTTTGGCGGCGGCCTCATTGAGCAGATGAACCGTTCCAGGAGCATCCCCGTATTCGGCTGAAAAGTCCCTTCCCTCTTTGATCTCCAGGCCGAGGGTTTGGATGTAACCATAGTCCACGAGAATATGACCGATCGTCTCCTCTTTGTCCTGACCTTCAGGAAGAAAAAGATCATGATTAATGCCCATGCCCGGGACATTCGTCGCAGCCGAAACACTGACTATTTTCGAGTCGCGCAGGAGCTCGGTTTTCAAGGCGGGATAGGCCTTCTGGGTTCCGCGGTCTTCGACGGGGACAACAACGACCTGGTCTTTATCGAAGCCCAAGTTCTTGTCCTGTATGAAATCCAGTTGGCGTCTGGTGACGACGGTCCCGATGATCATAAAGCTGAACAGAGAAAACTGGATAAGCACGAGGATTTTTCTGAAGCCCGATCCGCTGGAGCCCACCTTCGGGCGGCCTCTCAGAACACGGACGGGCTCATAGGCCGAGAGGAAAAACGCCGGATAACCGCCGGCCGCGGCCCCGACGACGAAGGCAATAGCCGCCAATCCCAAGATCATGAGCCCGGGATTCAAGAGGCCGGGCGTTAGCTCTTTACCCGACAGCTTGTTGAACGCAGGCATGAAGACCTGGATCAAACCCAAGGCCAGGATGAGCGCCAGCGCCGTCATTAAGATGGATTCACCCAAGAACTGTCGGACGATACGCGCCCTGCCAGCTCCGGCCACTTTTCTCATCCCCACTTCTTTGGCCCGGTTAGCGGAGCGGGCGGTGCTCAGGTTCATGAAATTCAGGCAGGCAATCAACAGGACAAAGAGAGCGACCGTGGACAAGATGTAGACGTAGGCGATGTCGCTATTGGGCTCAATCTCCCTTTCCAGATGAGAATGAAGATGGATCGCCGTCAACGGCTGAAGATAGAACTGCCGCTGGTCACCATGGACGCGGTATTTTTTGAAGAAATCGGGGAAGATGGCCTCGAAATCGGAAGGAACAAAATGGTCTTTGACCATGAGATACGTATAACAGGAGCTCGGCCGCCACTCTGCGGCGAGGTCTTTCTCCAGAGATTTCATCGAGAACAGCATATCGAACCTGAAATGCGAGTTCAGAGGAATCTCTTGAAGGACACCGGTCACCCTAAAGTCTTGTCCTGCTCCGAGCGTCAGGATTTTTCCCATCGGATCTTCGCTGCCGAAATATTTCCTGGCCATGTCCCGGGTGATGACGACCGTCGAGGGTTCCGCCAGCGCCGTTTTCGCATCCCCCTGGATCAAGGAAAAAGAAAAGACCTCAAAAATAGATGCGTCGGCATAGAAGATGCGCTGTTCATTGAACTGTTTATCTTTGCCGGTGACCAGCCGATCGAAAGGACGCGTGAACCTGACAGCGTTTACGACATCCGGGACTTCTTGTATCAGGGCCGGGGCGATGCCGCCCGAGGTGATCGGGTAATTCACGGTTTTGTACTCCCGGTTTTCCGTGAAGGCCAGGCGGTAAATTCTCTTCGCGTTCTTATGATAGCGGTCGTAGCTGAGCTCATCTCGGACATAGATCAGGATCAAGATGCAGCAAGCCAGGCCGATGGCCAGTCCCGAGATATTAATAAAGGAGTAGCCTTTATGACGCCTGAAATGACGCAAGGCGGTTTTGAGATAGTGTCCCAGCATCAGTCGTCTCCTTGCCCGTTAAGGATCCTTTTAATTCTTCCCGGAGCCGGTTCTCCGGAACGAATCAATAGGATCAGCTTACGTAATGTTATACTTCGTCTTCAGCACATCCAGGCTAAGTTTCTTGTATTTGCCTTCTTTCTCCCACCACTCCTTCCATTCAACGACTTTTCGCTTCTTATCCTCCATGCTCAGACCTTCATCCCAGGAGAATCTCTCCCCGGTCATGTTTTCAAGGAGTGAAAGGATTTCCTCGTGATAATGTCCGCAGTTCATAAAGACTCCATGGAAGATCCAGCCTCCATGCTCACCCAAAAACGCATTCTCGAGCAACGTATCCAGGAGAAAAGGAACCGTCAGCTTGATATCAGACTTGGCCTTTTCCTCTTCAGTTGCTGCCAGATAGTACAGACCTCTCACAAACAGATAGCTTGCGTTAAAGGGCCCTCTCAGCCAATCCTCGATTTTTTCCATTTTAAATTCATCCATACAATTCTGGATAAACTGCGTGAGCAACCTTGCCGCCTCTTTGTATTCCCCTCGAACAAAACATATATGGGAGGGATAGAACCAATCCCAATTGGCAAGTTTATGAAACTTAGATTCATCAAAAGGATAAGGGTAAGATTGGACAAATTTCTGATATCTTTCTTCTTGGAGAGCCAAATCACAATGATAGCCCGTCTGGTCTGGATTAAGTACGACTTCTGCTACCTTATCTTCTGTCCTATACCTCAACTCACCCTTAATTTCCCCCTCTACTCTAAACATCTTTATGATATCTTGACTCTCCGTCTTCAGTAAAAGGGGAAAGAGAACATCCAAAATACCATCATTTCGAATCTTCACTACTGTTTCAAAACCAGTTGACTGCTCCTGGCACTGAAATCCTAAAAGCCTATAACTGGCGTAACCTGTTTCCCACAACAATCCTTGAAACATCTTTGTAAGGTCTTTATCCGCAACCTGGTTAAAGGTCCGGATGAAATCATAGATATTCACCGTCTTGCCCTTAAATTGTTTTGTGAACTTCTTTAATGACCTAAAAAAAACTTCATCTCCCACTTCGAGACGAATCTGATTGACAACGACCGGTCCTTTTACGTAATTGGCTCCGATGATCGATCTCGGATCATAACCTTCCTGCTCTATGAGAGGGACCTGAGGCTGAACACATTTTGAGGTATAAGGACCTAGAAAAATATGGTTTACTGCTCTTGATATGGATTTTTTGTAATAATCTTCTCCTTTGATGACTTTCTGCACCCATTGTGCAGAAAATTCTGCGAGTGCTTCCCTGAGGAACTTACTGCCTTCGCCATAGGAGGAGACCATTGTTCCCCACCAGGTGTGC
>Ga0307378_10013373_pt1 | contig 10390 bp, 10 predicted proteins | sample UN1MG_FD_202238 | JGI IMG/M metagenome (GOLD analysis project Ga0307378, IMG submission 202238) | Soil microbial communities from Risofladan, Vaasa, Finland - UN-1 | ecosystem: Environmental > Terrestrial > Soil > Coastal area > Acid sulfate soil | place: Finland: Risofladan, Vaasa | collected...
CGCGCAGGGCCGGTACCTGCCCGACGATGCGGGCGCGCGCGCGCAATTGCTCGAGCGGCACGCCGACTTTCTCGTGCGGCTCATGCCGCTGCGCTACGAGCGCGCACTGCCGCCCACGGACCTCGTCGCGCTCGCCGAGTGCGCGGTGCTCGTGTGCGAGGCGCTCGGGCGCGCCGACGTGCCGCGTCAGCGGCGCGAAACGCACCTGCTCGAGGCGCTGCCTGCAGTGCTGGCGCGCGCGCGACCCGACGGCCGTCAGGTCGCCGTCGCGAGCGTGCGCGAAGCGACGGCGCCGCGCGCCGAGCCCGACGTGAGCCGCGGCACGCGCCCGCTCGCGCTCGCGCTCGAACAATACGAGGTTGCGACGCTCATTGAGCGCGCGCGGCTCGACGACGACGGCGGCGGCGGCTCAGCGCAGCGCCCGCCTGCCGCGGACGTGTCGGCGTACGGCGGGCGGCACGCGCGCGCCTACAAGCCGCTCGTGCGCCGCAATCTCGAGGTGCTCGGCTACGCGACGGCGCTGCGGCCGCCACGCACCAAGACGGCGGCGGCCGCGGCTGCAGCGGGCGGGTTCGTGTCGCTGCGCGCAACGACCGATAGTGTGCGGCAATTGGCCGGCAACGCGCTGCCGCCCGACGTGCCGGCGGAGGCGCGCGACGTGACGGCGGCGCTTGCCGCTGCTGCTGCCGCGGAAGCCGCCGCCAAGAAACCTGCTCGTAAGCGCGCCAAGAAGCCGTCTGCCGCCGCCGCCGCGCCCGACATTCGAACGTGGTTTCTGAAGCGCAAGTGAACCTCGACTCACCTCAACGGAGCACCAGTCGTCTTCGAGCAGCAGCAGCAGCAGCAGCAGCAGCAGCAGTGCACCTGCTGTCGCCTGCTCGGCCGAGGACGCGAGCGCGTTGTGCGAGGCGCTCTGGGTGACTGCCGCGCACATGACCGACGTCGCGCTCGACGACGAGGACATGTGCGACTTGAACGGCGAATTTGCATTCGTCATCGAGGAGGTGGCGCGCGAGCAGCAGGCGTCCGCGCTGTGCATCGATTACTTTTCCCGCGGACTCGTCTCCTTCCAGTTCTCGGGCACGTACGCGCGCATCGAGCCGGCGGCGCTCATTGCCGAGGCGTGCCGCGCCCTGTCGTCGGATCGCAACGACATGACGAACGCGCTCTACACGGCCATGCTGCTCACACACACGCTCGTCGACTCGGCGTCCGTCGACGACGATCTCGGCGCGCGCGTCTGGGTCGCCGCCGACTGGAGCCGAGCGCCGCGGCAGGTGCCCGAGCGCTGGTTCGAGCGCGCGTTCGCCATTGCGCCGAGCAGGCAGCGCACGCTGCGCTGGGACGGCCGAACGTTCATGGCGTGCACCGAGTGCGGCGCCTGGCGCCATGGCAACGACGAGATGGTGCGTGCGTACGAGCACGTGACGTTTACGTGCGCGCAAGGGCTGTACGCACGGCACTCGCCGTGCAGCTCGCCAAACGACCCCGAGTCCGTGTACGAGTGGCAAAGCAGCGACCGGCGCGGCCCGCGTTTTCGATCCGCTGTCTCGTCGACGACGGCTGCTAGTACTCGATTATGACACGGCGCGATCGACGAGTGAAGCGAGCAGAGCGGCGGCGCGAGCGCCGCCATCGTCGGGCGTTTACAGGTAAACGACCTTAATGTCCGTGAGCATCTTCTGCTTGTCGTGCGACCGGTGCGCATCGGCAATCGCTTGCGCGCTGTCGTGCGTCACCGAGTCGCCAAAGTAGTAGCCCGCCTTGCGCACCTCGCCCTCCATGTACGCATTGTACACGAGCTCCGGCACCATGCGGACGTGCTCGTTGACCGCGTCCGCGTCGTGCACCGCGCGCCACGACGGGCGGCCCGTAAACTCGTCAATCTCGAGCTCCTTGTAGTCGCCGGCCATCTTGGTCAGGCGCGCAATGTAGTCGGCATCCGAGTCGGCCGGGTCCGTGAACGACTCGGGGCCCGTGACGGGCTCGTACGACGTGTTGCCGCTCGCCGAGTGCACGTGAAACGAGGAGCCGCCTGTCACCTGCAGCGCGCGCTGGTCGTCGCGGCCGGTGCGCGCAGCAATGCCGTTGCCGCGGGGATCGAGCAGTACCGGCGATTGCGCGGCCGTGTTCGTGTAGCTGATCTGATAGAACAGGTACGAGCCGGGCTTGAGATGCGCGCCAAACATGTTCTTGGTGGGCGCGCGATTCCACGTCGAGAACGTGAGCTGCCGCTCGCCGCGCGCCGCCGCGCGCACGCGCGCATCGCCCGCGTGCGGCGCGAACGTCTGGTGACTCGACATGGGCCCGAGATAGTTCCACGCGTCGTCGAACTCGTCTGCGTGCGTGACGGCAAGCGCGCGCAGCGTGTACCTGTGCGCGCGCGCGCGCGCGAGAGTGAGTCAGGGGTGTGGGGACGGCACGTCCCCACGTACGAGTCGTAGTCGAGTCGCCGCTTGAGCGTCGGGTCGAGCAGCCGAGCGTTCGCGCGAATGCACGCGAGCTCGAGAATGAAGTTCAGCACCGGAATCGAGGCGACTGTTGTAAAGTTGCGGCCGTACCTGTGTGTGCGCGCGCGCGCGCTGCGTGTGAGCAAGGGGTGTGGGGACGGCACGTCCCCGCCGTACGTTTCGGCGTCGCGGCGCGAGCCAAAGAGCGGCATGCCCTCGACGTAGTCGGCCTCCCACGCCTCGGCGGTGCGCTTGGCAAAGACGCTCTGGCGAATGATCTCGTCCGTCTGCGCGTCCATGGTCGAGAGCCCAGTGTCAATGGTGTCGAGCGACTCGGCGAGGCCTGCCGTCAGCGTCGAGGTGAAGGCGTCAATGCCCTCGACGGGGCCGAAGCGCGAGCGTTTCGCGTAGCCTTGCGCAATGATCGCGTCGACGAGCGCCGAGCTGCTCTCGCTCGCCGAGCGCTTGAGCGTCGACTGCGACACGTCCGAGAGCGCGTCGCTCGTGCCGCCCGGCACCACCGCGAGACGCGACATGAACGATTGCACGAGCTCGCGCGAGCCGGCGCCACCGAACTCAGACATGTGTGTGCGTGCGGGTCGCACGCGCGCGCGCCGCGCGCTATTATACGCGCAGCGACGCGACTTGTGTGCGCGCGCGCACGATTACAGTCCGCCGCGCGCGTACCTGTGCGGCGAGTGAGCCAGGGGTCTGGGGACGGCACGTCCCCAGCGCGTACATTGAGGCGGCGGCGGAGGCGCCGTTCGCGTCGGCGGCAACGGCGCGCGGCCGTTTGCGGCGCAACTGCGACATGGAGCCGGCCGACTCGGCCGCCTGCAGAATGAGTTGCGCCGTCGTCGCGCTCGCGGCCGTGCGCTCGCGCAGCTCGTGCGCCTTGATGCGCGCGACGTCCGTGAGCGCCTTCGAGACGCGCACAAGCCGGTCGAAGCCCAGGAAATTGGGTTTCGGCACGCCGTCGTCGTCAATGACGAGGCCTCGGTGCATGAGCATGCGGTGCGCGGCGCCGAGGTCCTGCAGTTGCGCGTCGAGCGTGCGCACGTAATTGAATTGATGCCCCGTGAACGGGTCGTAGTGCGCACGCAGTGCGCCGAGCGTCCAGCGCTCGTAACGCTCGGCCGAGTACACGTCGAGGTGCCGCTCGACGTGCTCGCGGCGCAGGCACAGCATGTCGGCGAAGATCCGTTCGTCGGGCACACGGCCGACGAGCATCGCCTCGTAGTCGTAGATGATGCGGCGAAAGCGCGTGACGTGCTCCTCCATGGCCGAGGCGCTCGCCTCGTTGGCAATGAACGGCAGGTGCTCAACGCAAATGAGACAGCGAGGCGCGCCATCGTCGGCGTCGTCGGCGGGTTGGCTGGGCGGCGGCGGCGGCGCGCTACCGCCTCTGGCCCTCCGTCGCTCGTGCTCGCTGGGCGACTCGATAAACGGCACGACTTGCCGTTGCGCTGCTGCTGCTGCTGCCGCCTGCGGCAACGGCGGCCCTGCGGCCGCACCGACTTGCGGCGGCGGCGGCGGCGGCGGCTGCTGCCGTGGGCTGTCGTCGTCGTCGTCGTCGTCGTCGTCGTCGTCGTCGTCGTCGTCGTCGTCGTCGTCGTCGTCGTCGTCCGACCCGTCGTCGCTGTGCGTCGGCGACGCCGAGCCGTGCACGTCGGACGAGTGTACCTCAATCGAGACGTCGCTCGCGTCCGACAGCGACAGCAGCCGCGACGACGCTTCCTCGTCGCTCGTCCGCGTGCGGCTGATGCTGATGCTGCTGATGCTGCTGCTGCTGCGGCTGCTACGCTCCTCGTCGACGAGTGCAGCGTACGCGGCGCCAATGTTCCGCAGGAACTCGGTGCGCATACGCACAGACACGGGATGCAGCGTGCCGCGGCCGCTTGCCAGCGGCATGCCGCCCTCGGCGTGCTGCATTGCGTCGTAATCGGCGCGAAAGCGCGCTTGTATAGCCTTTTTTCGCGACTTGGTGCGAATCGCGCGCCACATCGAGTCGCCGCCACCGACGGCGCCACACGCCACCAACCATGTCAAGTGACGCCATCGCGTCGTCGCTCATGGCCGCCGTGCCGCTGACCGCGAAGCAAGCCGTTGCCGACCTGCTCGAGGCAATTGAAGAGCAACCCGTGCTCGAAGAGTGGCTCTTTGGCTACGTCACGTCGTTGCTTACAGCAGAAGTCGTCGACTTGGCGCCGCTCGTTGCTGCGTATACAGCGGCCGGCATGGTGCATCGCGTGCTCGACCTGATTGCGCGCGAATCGCACGAAGCGACGCGTCTGAAGTACGCTGCCGGGGACGTGCCGTCCCCGGACCCCTGGCGAGATGTCGCCGCCAGACCTAGCTCACGTGCAGCACGCAGATACGCGAACGCGTTGCTCGAGTTTCTCGAGCGGGACGATGCTGTTGAGGTGGAGCAGTCGCCGTCGATTGCCAAAGAGGCGACGACGGCAGCGGAGGCGACGACGGCAGTGGAGCGTGTGCCCGAAGCGCAGCCTGTCGTCGTCGTCGAGGCGCCGCCTGCCATCGGCCGCATGGAGCCGCGTCCAGCGCCGGTCGTGTCGACGGTCGCGGCCAAGTACAGCCGCTACAGCACGCGCTTCAAGCAATACGCCAAGCTCTTTCCGCTCTGGGACGAGGAGCGCGTGCATCGCATCTCGCGCATAGACGTGAGCGTGGCGGTCGTGGTCGCGGCCGTTGACATTTACGAGCGCGCGTTCACGCGCGGCAGCGCGTGTAGCGACTTTGGCGTGGCTCCCGTTGAGATGTTTGCCGTGTACAAGCAGGGCATGACGTTCGAGCGCGATCTGCTGCCGCCCGAGTGCGCCAACGCGTCGTCTGTCATGTACGGCTACGTCACGGGCATGACGTGCGCGCTCTTCCACGACTATCGCATCGGCACTCGATACCGCTTGCGCTACAAGCCGTCGTACGTGCGGCGCTGGCCGAGCGCGGACGTTGTGCCGCTCGATGCACTGAAAAAATGGGTCGAGGTCAATTGGAAGTCGGCCGACAAAAATGCCGCCGCAGGCTCGGCGGGTGCGCCGCTCGCGTTGCAAGCCAGCAGCAGCAGCAGCAGCAGCAGCAGCAGCGCCGACGGCCCGGAGCAGGCAGAGGAGGAGGAGCAGCAGCAGGAGCAGCAGCAGCAGCAGCAGCAGCAGCAGCAGCAGCAGGAGCCGCTCGAGCCTGCGCCCGAGCCCGAGCCTGCGCCTGCGCCTGCGCCGCCCGAGCAAACGACGCCGGCCGCGTCGTCGGCCGACGTGTCGCCGACGCGCGCGCGCGTCTCGAGCGCAAAGCGCAGCATGCCGGGCGCACAGCGCAAAGCCGACGGCACCTTCTTGGTGCCGAGCGCGTGGGCGAGCGGCATGGACGCGCTCGATGCGGCGGCGGCGCGCGCCGAAGAGGCGGCTGCGCGTCGCGACGCGGCGGCGGCGGCGCAGCCCGTGACCGAGGCCGAGGCGCGCGAGCACGCGCGTGTGCGCGCCGGCGAGATTAAGCGCCGCAAGCGCGCGAGCGTGCGTGAGCTCGCGGCGATGAAGCCGGCTGACAAAGAGGACGACGGCGCGTGGTAAACGGGCAGGCAGCGCGGACCAAATGAATGTGCGTCTCCACGATCGCGTGCGGCTGCTCAAGGCGCGCGCCGTCTTGCTCGACGAGTCGCTCGCGCGACCGCTGCCCGACTTTGCCGAGACGACGCTCGAGTACGTCGACTATCTCGCGGCGGCGCACGAGCAACTTGGCGACCTCGTGAACGAGGGCGCCGAGCTGTACGCGAACGCCGCGCTGTACGCCGAGCACGCGCCGCCCACGCACCGCGGCGAGAGCGCCGAGCGGCTGTGGGCGCGGCGCAACGAGCTCGGCGACGTGCTGCTCGCGCACGCCGACACGCTCGCGAACACGCGCTTCCTGCGCACCGGGCGCAACTGGACGCTCTTTATGGCGACCTGGGTCGTGCTCGCACAAGCGAACGTTGTGCTCGAACGCTTGCGTCGCGGCCCCGACGATGACGCGGACGCCGCCGCCGCTGACTCGGCCGACACGAACGCGTGCCTCGCGGCCGACGAGCTGCTGACGAGTCAGCACGGCCTCGACGACGTGCCGTTCATGTCGCTCGGCGAACTGCGTCTCGCGCTCGACGTGCTGCGCGCCCGGCTCACGTCGCTGCCCACGCTCGAGCACGCGCACGCGCGCTACCTCGTTGCGCTCGAGTCGCGCGCATCCGAGTTCGTGTGCGGCGCCGTGCCTGCCGCCGAGTACGCGGGGACGTGCCGTCCCCGGACCCCTGGCTCACTCGCACAGGTACGCTGACGCGGGCGTCGGCGCGGACGCGGCCGAGTGGGCGATCGCCGGCACCTCGGCGGTGACGGCCGTCGCGGTGGCGTCGCTCGCGTTCGCGTGCACGCGCGTGCACCAGGCATTCGTGCTCTACGAGTCGATGAGCGCGCGCGCCTTCTACGACTCGTACGTGGAGCGGGGCGCGCGCGTCGCGCTGCTGGCAACGGCCGTCGGCGGCCGCGACGCGCTCGTGCGCGCGCTCGACACCGTCTTTAGCGCCGTCGTCAACACGGACGATCACGCGACGACCTTCTACGAGCAGACGCTCGAGTACGATGGGGACGTGCCGTCCCCAGACCCCTGGCTCACTTGCAGCGCAGGTACATGAACGCGCCCGGCTCCGAGGACGCGCACGCGTTTGCCAACGATCTCGGCGGCGGCTCGGCGCCGCGCGACGTGCTCGAGCAGTCGGTGCCGCTCGACGCGTGGACGTACCTGACGACGGCCAAGTTTCGACGCAAGCTTGATGTGTGGTGGCGCGCCTTCAAGCGCCGCACCGAGCTTGCCGGCGGCCGGTGCGTCGGCGGCGGCGCTGCCGGCGAGACGCAGCACGAGACGCTCGCCGTCGTGTACGCGGTGAACGCGCTCTTTGTCGCCAAGATCCGGGTGCGCTGGGCCCACTTCTTTGTGCTGACGACGCGGCGCGCGGGCGCCGACTTTGAGACGGAGGTGCGCGCGCGCATCGCGGCGGGCGCACCGTTTCTCGTGCAACGACTCGGCCGCTTCGGCTGCATCGTGCCGACGCTGCCCGCGCGCATCGACGCCGACGAGCGCCGCCGCATCGAGCGCGAGCTCGGCGTGCACGCGCGACACTACGTTGCCGGCGACGTGGACGCGGAGCCGGGCGACTATGGCGAGGATACCGACGACGACGACGAGGCGGCCGCGTCGGCCGAGGTGCGGCAGCAGGGCCGGCTGCGGCGACTCGAGCTCGGCGCTGTGCTCTACGACACGGCCGATGTCGTCGATGCGCTCGTCGTCTGGGCGCGCTTTACGGCCGATGTGTTTCGGGGCCGCGTGCCGTTTCTGCCCAATGTGCGCATGGGACCGCTGCTCGAGTACCTGCTGAGCGGCGGCGACGTCGTCGACGACGACGACGCGGCGCAGTAAACACGTCAGTTCACTGCGCAACCGTGCTCGGCGGCGAGCGCTTCGGCCGCGCCGCACAAGTCGTCGCGCGCGAGCGCCGCCTCGAGTGCCGCACGCGTGCCGTCAGAGTCGCGATCGTGCTCGAGGCGCAGCGCGAGCGTCTCGGCTGACAGCATGAATGTCGGGCGCGCGGCGAGCAGGGCACGTCCGGGCGCAAAGGCGAGCGCGCGCCGCACAAATTCCGTGTGCGGCACTGCCGTCGCTGGCAGCGCCTCGATGACGCACGTCCAAAGCGCGGTTCTCGGCTCATCCAGATACTCGTCAACGTCGCGCAGGTACGCAAGCGCAACGTCGCCGAGGCGCTCGTCTGCGTGCGCAGTCGGGTTTTCGTACGTGTAGTGACATGCAATGGTGTACCCAACCGCGTCGTTTGGCATTGCGAGCACGGCAGGCACGAGCGTCGGCGACGTCGATCGTGCGCACAAGTCACCGATGACGGGAAGCTGCCACTTCAACGGCAACGATGCCGCGGCGGCAAGTTGCTCGGCCACGTCCAAGGCGTGCAGAACGCACGCGTGCGGCTGGCGAAAGGCGCATGCGTGCTCCGCGTGCACGAAAAACGACGGCCAGCATTCGAGAGTGCGTGCAAGCACCTCGGCGATGCTCGGATTGGCGCAGAACACGTCGAGAAACGCCGTGGCGCGAAGCAGGACTGCCGACACGTAAATCATCGTCACGCTACGGCGCGACAGCGTATCAATGTTCAGACTGTCGTTGTGGTGAAAATCGGCGTTGCCGAGACAGACGTTGAGTGCACGTATACGACGCGCCCACTCCAACGCCACGGGCGCGCCCGCGTGAATGGCAGCCATGAGCGTGCATATCGAAACGCAATTCGTGCCGTAGTACGGTCTCACGCGCACGAGATAGAGGCAGTCTATCGGGTGTTTGCTCATGAACTCAAAGAAGCCGAGCCTCGTCGGCACCGGCCGTGTTTCCGTAAACAGGTAGCCGTCGAGCAGCTTGCTCGTGTCGCTAAAGTACAACAAACTCCACGCCCACGCAGTGCGGTACTGAGCCGTGTCGAGCAGCCAGTACAGGTACGCGTATCCGCGTGCTTCGCCGCGAAGCGAGTTGGCTGCCGACGTGATGGCCGTGAAGGTAAAGAGCTCGAGCGCTCGCGGCACAAAGACGCGCGTCGAAACGAGCGCCAGGAACGTGCTCGGCGTGCGGCGCGCGTACGCGGCCGCCGCGTCCGCATGCTCAGGCCGCGCGAGCAGCACCAGGAGGCCCTCCAGTCTCGGGTCGATCAACGCGTCGTCGTCATCGTCGACGTCGGCGTCGTCTGCCATGTCCTCGGCGTACTGCGCCAGGCCCTCGAGTGCCTGGAACTGGCGCTCGAGCAGCCGAGGCTGGCGCAGCCGTTTCCACGTTGCGTGCGGCGCGTCGGCCGACGACGAAACGCGCTTGCCGCTCATGGTCGTTGGTGCTCGCGCAGCTTGAGGCGAATTTTGGCATGGTGGTGAGTCGCTCGCGCCATGGCCCTCGGTGCCGACGGCATGCTGCACTGCAAGTGAAACGCGAGCGCGGAACGACGCTGCCGCCGCCGCCGCGCTGGCCGACGTCGACGACGCGCCCGTTGCCGCCGCTGCCGGCGACGCGGAACGCGCCGCCGCCGAGGCGCGCGCCGCCGACGAGACGCGGCGCAGTGCGTCGCGCGAGGCGTTTCTCGCAAACTGCACCGCCGACGAGTACGGTGGGGGCGTGCCGCCCCCACACCCCCTGCTGACGCACAACAGGTATTTTCAGGTGCTTTTTCGGCGAGCTGCACACGCGCTCGGCACGCAGCAGCGGCTGCTGCTCGTCGACACGCCGCACGACGGCTCGTGTGCCGTGCACTCGGTACTGCACGCGGTGCGTCGCGCGCTCGGCGACACGCGCATGCACGTCGACGTGGCGCGACACCTGCTCGTCGCGCAACTTGCCGCGCCCGAGTTCTCGGCCGAGCTCGCATTTGACGCGCGCGAGTCGGCGGCGCTCGCCGACGAGCACTTTGAGTCGGCCGCCGCGATGCGGCACCACTTTGCGCGGCCGGGCACGCACATGAACCCGCTGCACGTCGCGCGCGCGCTCGAGCGCCTGTCGGGCGGCGGCCGCGTGCGCGTGTGGACCATTGACGCGACGGAGACGCTCGCGCCCGTGTACGGGGACGTGCCGTCCCCGGGCCCCTGGCTCACGCACTCGCACAGGTATACGAGCGACGGCGACGGGCCGTTCATTGCCGAGCTCTACCACGACCAGCGTCTCGTACACACCTGCCGCGCCGCGCCCATGTCGCCGGCAAGCGCGGCGGCCGCGGCCGCGCCGCTGCTGCGCACGCGCGCCGAGCGATACTACGAGGCGCTTGTCGACGAGTACGGGTGGAGGTGCGCGGCCCCACGCCCCGCGACACCCACGGCACGTACCAGAACGTGTGAGGGGTAAATTATTAAAACAACCAGATC
>Ga0307378_10013374_pt1 | contig 10389 bp, 9 predicted proteins | sample UN1MG_FD_202238 | JGI IMG/M metagenome (GOLD analysis project Ga0307378, IMG submission 202238) | Soil microbial communities from Risofladan, Vaasa, Finland - UN-1 | ecosystem: Environmental > Terrestrial > Soil > Coastal area > Acid sulfate soil | place: Finland: Risofladan, Vaasa | collected...
TAGTCCGCGGAGGCGTTCTTGGAAAGACGCCTCAGCGTTGGCGCAGCATCTCCTTGCGGTAGCGGCCCATCACGTCGGCGCGGAGCAGAAGACCGACCACGCGGCGCGAGGCGCCCTCGCCGGTTTCGACGGGCAGGGTCTCCACGTCGCAGGCGCCGAAATCGCGCATCGCCTCCAGCAGATTGTCGTTGGTGCGCAGGGCGATCGGCGCCGTCATGGCGATGTCTTCGGCGTTGACCAACTGCGGCGGCACGCGGCTGTCCAAGGCCCGTTGCAGGTCCCCCGGCCGGATGATGCCCACCAGTTGTTCCTCGTCGTTCATCACCGGCAGGCTCTCGATGTGGAGATTCTGCCGGGCGACGCGGATGATTTCCGTGAGGTCGTCGGTGTGCCGGACGGTGGGAAAATGGCGAATCATCACGTCGCGGACCATGATGTGCTCCAAATGGTGGACCTGGTGTCCGCGGGCGACCGACTCTTCGCGACGGCTGAGCTTTTTCAGATAGATGCTGTCCGGATCGATGAACCGGGCGACGACGCCCGAGAGCCCGGCCGCGATCATGATCGGCAGAATGATCTGATAGTTGTCGGTCATCTCGTAAACGATCAGGATCGCGCTGAGGGTTCCGTGCGTGGTTCCGGCGACGACGGCTCCCATGCCCACGATGGCGTACACGCCGGGGTGGGCGCTGAGTTCCGGGATCAGCATGTTGCAGAGCAGTCCGAACGATCCCCCCAGCGCAGCCCCGATGAACAACGACGGTGCGAAGATCCCGCCCGATCCTCCGCCGCCGAGCGCGAGGCTGGTCATCAGCGGCTTGAGCAACGCCAAAGGCAGCAGCCAGCAGAGTTGGGCCAGCATTTCCGGGCGGGTCAATTCCAGGATCTTGTCACGTCGGTCCGGTTCTCTCTTTCCGCCGTTGCCGCCGTTCCCGTCGCCGGCGTCCTGCTTCTTATCTTCGTCGTTCTTGGTCCGGCTCTCGAGGTGGACCGCGTGATCGACGACCTCGTATCCCACGCCGAACAGGGCCGGCAACGGCCTGCCAGGGTCCAGGTTGGCTCGTGCGGCAGCGGGCGCGACCTCGGGCGGCTCGGGCGCCAACGCGTAATATACGGTGCCCGATATCCCCACCAACGATCCCAAGACCAGGGCCCGGCACCACCATTTCGGCAAACGCTGCTTCGAAACGTCCTCCACGTAATAAAGCAGTTTCGTAAACACGACGGCGGCCAAACCGCAACACAATCCCAGCACCAAATAGGAGGGCAATTGTCCCCAGCCTCCCGCGTAGGAGTGATATACCTGCGGAAACACGGGATCCATGCCGTGGGCACCCAGGTGGCTTTGGACCACGTTGGCCAGCACGCTGGCCACCACGATCGGCGCGAGACTCTCGACGGCGAAACTGCCGAGGATGATTTCGCTGGCAAACATCACGCCGGCCAGCGGCGCGTTGAACGTAGCGCTGATCCCGGCAGCGGCCCCGGCGGCCACCAGCACCTTGATGTCCTTGGGCGGGAGGCGGAACCACTGCCCGGCCATGCTGCCCAACGCGGAGCCGATCTGCACGATGGGCCCTTCGCGCCCGATCGAACTCCCGGTGCCGATGCAGAAGCCGCTGGCGAGGATCTTCACCACCGCGACCCGGGGACGGATCACCCCGTCGTGTCGGCCGATCGCGAGGATCACCTCGGGCACGCCGTGTCCTTGGGCCTCGGGGGCGAAGCGTCGGGTAAACCAGGACACCAACAGCAGTCCGACCGCCGGCACCATCCACAAGACGGCCAACCACTGCGTCCCGTATTCGTGGCTGGCCCGGAGGATCGGCTCGATGGAATACGTGGTGACCAGATTGATCAAGAAAGTAAAAAACACCGCCCCGTAACCGGCGAGAACGCCGATCAAGCAGGCCAGGATAATCGTCAAGGGGCCCGCCGGGAATCGTCGGCGAGGGAGACGTACTGGCAACGACTTGAGGAGATCACGCAGTGCTCGCACAGTCAAACCGCTTCATCGATTGAAAGCATGCACAAGCGGTTCCGGTCCGCCCTGAGTACTTCACGGGAAGAAAGCCACCGCGTGGCCGGGGGGTGGCGGTTCGGCGACGGTGCCGACTTCGGCAGTCCCTGGGGCGGCCCCGTCAACTCCGCAGCCGCGCGCAGGGAGGAACCATAGTGGAAAGCCGAAGAGGCACCTTAGAAACGATTGAGTGTATCCGCCTGCCGCCCGGCGTGCAAGAGGTCTGGTGGTCCGTCAACGTTGCATTGACGGGTGCCGTACCCATGCTTGCATGGGCATGCTTGTCGGAAGGTTCGGCGTGCCCACCCCCCTCACTTGTTCTTGCGGCCGATCGGCATCAGGTCGGCCAGCTTCACGGCGGCCAGATCGCGCCGCGTGGCTTTGGTGACCTCCGCCAGCGCACTTTTCAGCCTGGATTTCGACTTCGCCGGCATCCCGTCGCAAGTGGGCAACGCCGAAACCAGCGGACCGTCGATGGCCTCGATCACCTCCAGCAGAGAAACGTCGCCCGGTTCGCGTCCCATGCTGTACCCCCCATCGACCCCCCGCGTCGATTCCAGGATCCCATGGGAAACCAGGCTTCGCAGAATCTGCAACAGGAACCGCTCGGGCATCTTTCCCTCCGCCGCCAACCGACTGCACGGGACGGGCGCTTCCGTCTTGGATTGAGCCAGTTGCAGCGTTGCCTGGAGTGCGTATGCCACTGTTCTGGAAAGTTTCATGCGGTCCTCTCTAAAAAGCCCCTCATAAGCTGGGGTGTAGTTTAGGAACTCCGCCCGAATTGTCAAGCGTCTTGGACGACTTCGGACCGTTTTTTTATGTAGTATCGCGATACCCGTATCATGGCCCACCAGGAGATAGTCCGGTAGAGGGGGGTCTTTGCACCTAAGGCAATCGGTTCCCCGCCGTCGTTCGAAGACTTCGACGGTGCAGACAACCCGGCAGGCCGGCCGCACTCGTTCAGTTGGCTTCTTTCGCAGGTTGTTCTTGTGCCTGCGGGTTGGCCCGGAACGCGTGCCATATCAACAATACGGCGCCGCAGACCAAGAGGGCGTCGGCGATGTTGAAGTTCGGCCAGGGAAACTTGCCGATCATCAACTTGATCCAGTCCCGGACGGCGTAAACCGGATCGCCGGGGGTGTGTGCCGGATGGCCGAACTCCCATTTCAGCCCGTGCAAGCCGAACCGATCGTAGAGGTTTCCGAAGATACCGGCCGTGATGCAACCCAAGGCCGCCGTCAACAGCCAGTCGCGCGCGGCGCCCGCATAGAAGAGCCAACAAAGAATGCCGATCGCGGCGATGATCGACAGGGTGATGAACACCATCACCTTGCCCTGGCCCATGCCGAACAGAGCGCCTTCATTGAGCATCGTCTCGAAGCCGAGCACGTTCGGCCAGGCCCACCGGACGGGACGCTCGTGCGGCATCCCGAGGTTCTCCGGGCTGAACATCCAACTCTTGGTCGCCAGATCGACGCTGCAGCCGATCGCCACGATGGAGAAAAAGACGATATACCGGCTGATGGGAACCGGTTTGCGGATCGCGCCCGAAGACGCTTGGCTTGCTGTTCGGGGGCACACGTGACGCTCAGAAGCCCTGTTCTTGTTGCGAGACGCATTTCACGCAGAGCGAAGCGTAGGGGATGGCTTTGAGCCGGTTCTTGGGGATCTTTACGCCGCACTCCTCGCATTGGCCGTAGGTGCCCTCTTCGATCCGTTCCAACGACGCCTCGATCTGAGCGAGAGTTCCTTCCTCGCTCTCCATCAGGCTGAGCGTGAATTCCTGCTCGAAGTTGTCGCTGCCCATGTCGGCCATGTGGATGGGCATGCTCGACAAATCGCCGTTGGCCTCGCTACGGCTCTTCTTCAGCGCCGCGTCGGCCAACTGGTTCACGTCGCCGCGCAGCCGCGCCCGCAACAGAAGCAGCCGCTCTCTGTAAACCTTCATGTCAGCCTTTTTCATCGCGTTTTCTCCGATTTGGGCTCCTCTCGCCCAAGCTACTCGCCTTACTTCACGCCCGATTGCGACTTTCGAGACTTATGATTGTAAGCGGCCAAATCGCGATTGTCAAACGATTCGTCCTCGAGCCGTCCGGGAACTCCTCAGCCGAGGAATTGCCACCCCCAGGTGGTCCGATATGCAACCGAGGTGCCATGCCGCCGGCGTGGCAGTCCGTAACTGCTTTCAGACCAACGGGTATCGACGTCGACTGGGAGTTGCCGGGCGTACGAAGTGTGCAAAGTATCCCCCTAGCTTGTAGGGGTCCCCCCGCAGGAGAATCTTTTGCCGGCTGCCGGCCGTCGCCACCCCGATGGAGAACATGGACGTCCATCGCCGTTGCACGGACCTCCCGGCTTGATGGGTTCGCTCGGCTGGCCTACGATTAGCATTGAGTTTCACGGCATTCAGAAAGAGCAAGACCATTCCTCCCACAGAACCCGTATTTCAACGGTGCATCTCGCCCGCCTGCCGGGCGACGTACTCGGTCGACGAGGTTCGGGTTGCCTGCCGGCAATGCGGCGACCTGCTCGACGTGGCCTACGAGTGGGACCGGCTGCGCGTGCCGGACGCCTGGAGTGTTTTCGAAGACAAATGGGCCCGCCGCAACGAGCCGCATTGCTTCAGCGGCGTGTGGCGGTTTCACGACCTGTTGCCCTTCGCGCCCTTGAAACAGTGCGTCACCGTGGGCGAGGGGCAGACGCTGCTGCACGCTTCCGACGGCGTCGCCCAATACGCCGGCATGGCGCCGGGACGGCTGATGCTGCAATACGAGGGGATGAACCCTTCCGGCAGTTTCAAGGACAACGGCATGTCGGCCGCCTTCACCCACGCCCGGTTCGTCGGCGCCACCCGCGCGGCGTGCGCCTCGACCGGCAACACCAGCGCGTCGCTGGCCTTGTATTGTTCGGTCACCCGGCTGATGAAGGGGATCATCTTCATCGGCTCCGGAAAGATCTCCTACGGCAAGCTTTCCCAGGCGTTGGACTACGGCGCGCTGACGGTGCAAATCCACGGCGACTTCGACGATGCGATGGCCCGGGTCAAAGAAGTCTCCCAGCAGTTGGGAATCTATCTGGTCAACAGCGTGAACCCGTTCCGGCTGGAGGGCCAGAAGACGATCATGTATCGCGTGCTCGAGGGGCTCGGCTGGGAAGTGCCCGACTGGATCGTCGTGCCCGGCGGCAACCTGGGCAATTCCAGCGCGTTCGGCAAGGCGTTTCACGAACTGCGCGAGCTGGGGTTGATCGATCGCGTGCCCCGGTTGGCCGTGATCAACGCCGCCGGGGCCAGCACGCTGTATCAACTGGTCGAGAAGCATGGCGTCCGTTGGAATCAGGGCGCGCCGGACGTGGACAAAGTCTCCAGTTTCTACGAGGCCATGGACGCCGAGGGCCGCCGGGCCTCGACCATCGCCAGCGCGATCGAGATCAACCGGCCGGTGAACTTCATGAAGTGCATTCGGGCGTTGGAGTGGTGCGACGGCGTGGTCCGGGAGGTGACCGACCAGGAGATTCTCGACGCCAAGGCCCGGGTCGGGGCGGGCGGAATGGGTTGCGAGCCGGCCAGTGCGGCCAGCGTCGCGGGCACGAAGCGGCTGGTTTCCGAAGGTGTCATCGCGCCCGACGATCGCGTCGTCTGCATCCTCACCGGCCATCAACTGAAGGACCCCACGGCGACGGTCGCCTACCACTCGGCCGACCAGGACCAATTCAACGAAGTCCTCGGCAGCCGCGGCGTCCGCCAAGCCGCCTTCGCCAATCGGGCGGTGGCGGTGCCGAATGATCTGGATGAGATCATCAAGGCGATTCGGCTGTATAGTTAGTGGGTAGTGGAGAGTGGAGAGTGGTGGGAGGATCATCTTGGGGAGTTTGAGCCGCGGGTTCAACGCCCACCGGCTGCGTCCGGTGGGGTCCGGCGTTCTGCGGCACCAAGTGATTCTTGTTGCGCGACCCGTGTTCGCCATGCGCCGGGGCAGTCCGTTTTGAACAATCATGCTGCTGAAGGTCATTATTTCTTGTTTTTCTTGGCTCCCTGCCGCGGCCAAACGGCGGGCAAGCCCGCCCGCTAAACGGTGTTTTCGCAGCCCGTTACGTCAAGCATGCGCACACGTATGACCACCACTCTCCACTGCCCACTCTCCACTACCCACTGCCCACTGCCCATTACCCATTACCCACTGCCCACTAACCCCTAACCACTCACTACCATGTCACCAACTCGCATCGCCATCCACGGAGCTGCCGGACGGATGGGGCAACGATTGGTCGCGTTGGCCGCGGCCGATGAGGCGCTTTCGCTGACCGCAGCGTTGGAGGCGGCCGGCCATCCTCGGCTCGGTGAAGACGCCGGGATGGTCGCCGGCGCCGGATTGCTGGGCGTTCCCCTTTCGGCCAGCCTTGAAACGGAGGTCGACGCGGTGATCGACTTCTCGGTGCCGGAGGCGGCCGAGCGCATCCTGCAAACGTGTCTCGACAAACATCTCCCGCTCGTCCTGGCCACCACCGGACTGAGCGAGGGCCAAACCGAGAGACTCCACGCGGCGGCCGGGCGGATCCCCGTGCTTTGGGCGCCCAATATGAGTCTGGCGGTCAATCTGGCCATGAAACTGGCCGAGACGGCCGGCCGGGCCCTGAAGGACAAGGACGCCGACGTCGAGATCCTCGAACGGCACCACCGCTTCAAGGAGGATTCACCCAGCGGCACGGCCTTGAAGTTCGGCCGGATCATCGCCCGCGAGATGGGGCAGACCGAACACCGCCACGGCCGAGAGGGACGGCCCGGAAAGCGTCCGCATGACGAAATCGGCTATCACGCCATTCGCGTCGGCGACAACCCGGGCGAGCACACCATCGTCTTCGCCATGCTCGGCGAGATGATCGAGATCACCGTGCGGGCGACCAACCGCGACTGCTACGCCCTGGGCGCGTTGGCGGCCGCCAAGTTCCTCGTCGGCAGACCGCCCGGCCTCTACGGCATGAACGACGTGCTGGGGCTGTGAAGCGGATTAGCCGCAGCCAACCAATGACGACCGCATGATGGGCTAAGGTACCATGGTTTATCGACCCCGCCCAACGTAGGACTTGCTGACATGAATTCACAACGCACCACCACCGCAACCGACGGCCGGATCGTGTCGGTCGACGCCTTGCGGGGTTTCGACATGTTCTGGATCATCGGCGGCCACAAGATCGTTCCGGCACTCCTCGTGCTGGCCTTCGGTCCGCTTCCCGGCTGGCTGGCCTATCAGTTCGAACATCCGAAGTGGATCGGCTTCTCGGCGTGGGACATCATCATGCCGCTGTTTCTGTTCATCGTGGGCGTGGCGATGCCCTTCTCCTTTGCCAAGCGGCTCGAACGGGGAGACAGCAAAAAGGCTCTCTACGCGAAGATCATCCGCCGGACGACGGTCCTCTTCGTCCTGGGCATGGTCGCCCAAGGAAACCTGCTCGAGTACGACCTTTCCAGGCTGCACGTTTACTGCAACACGCTGCAGGCCATCGCCTGCGGCTATCTGGTCGCGGCGATCGTGATGCTCAACCTCCGCCTCCGCTGGCAGATGCTCACCACGGCGGTTTTCCTGGTCGGCTTCTGGCTGCTGATGGTCCTGGTGCCCACTGCCGGCTCCGTCGCCGGGGCCCTGGAGCCGAACGACAACCTGGCCATGCACATCGACGAGACGATCCTCGGGCGGTTTCGCGACGGCACCACGTACACGTGGATTCTAAGCGGCCTGAGCTTCGCCGCCACCGTGTTGCTCGGCGTGATGGCCGGCCACCTGCTGCGGTCGAAACGGTCGCCCTGGATGAAGGTGTTTTGGCTCATGGCCGCCGGCGGAGGTTGCCTTGCGGCGGGGTGGATTTGGGGCCTCTGGTTCCCGATCATCAAGCACCTGTTCACCAGCTCCATGGTCCTCTGGGCGGCCGGGTGGTGCTACCTGCTCTTGGGTCTGTTCTATCTGACGATCGACGTGCTGGGCTTTCGCAAGTGGGCGTTTCCGTTCGTGGTGATCGGGATGAACGCGATTGCCGTCTACATGGCCACCCACGTGTTCGACTTCCGCCAGATCGGCGACGTCTTCGTCGGCCACCTGGCCCCGTACTTCGTCGACCCCTACGGCGATCTGCTGCGCAACGTGGCCGCGCTGACGGCGATCTGGCTGATCCTCTTCTACATGGTTCGCAAGCGGACGCTGATTCGGGTGTGAAAGACGAGCCGCCGGGAGTCGCCGCTTCATGTCCTCTCTGCCCGATTGATCTCGACGCACGGATCGGCCGGATTGGAGCGGATAGCCGGATTATCCATACGCGGTTGGTAGTGACTTTCTTTATAGTCCTGGACTGCGTATGGATTGGAAGCTTGAAGTCTGGAAAGTCAGGGGATTGCCTCGCGGGCGGGCGAGGAAAGAATTGCATGGGTGGCCGGCGACTGATCCGTGATATCGACTCCAGCGCGCTTTTCGTCGCGTTGTCGTGCAATAGCATTTCGCGTTTCTTTTCGGTTTTCTTTTCGGCGCAGCCGAAGCGGGCGGGCGGCAAGTCGGCCGGTTGAGTTCGACGACCCTGCCCCACGGCGCGGTTGCGAAGGGTCGATCGAATGAGCACCGCCAGAGTGACGCTTCTTTCCTGGTTGATACTCGCCGCGCCGGGCGTGCCGGCCGTTGCTCAGAGCGGCCGGCCGGGCGAAGACGAGGGGCCGACGGAAGTGCGCATCGCCGTCTTCGTGCTGGATATCGACGCGATCGACAACGTCAATCAGAGTTTCGACGCCAACCTGTTCGTAATGTGCCGCTGGCGGGACCCGAGCCTGGCGCACGGCGGCAAAGGCCAGATTTCCTTTCCCTTGACCGCGGTCTGGCACCCGCGAATGCAGATCGTCAACCGCCAGCGGATGTGGATGACGTTTCCCGACGTCGTCGAAGTCTCGCCGGACGGGGAGGTCGTTTATCGACAACGGGGTTGGGGCTCGTTCTCCCAGCCGCTGGATCTGCACGACTTTCCCTTCGACCGACAGGTGTTCTCGATCCAACTGGCCGCCGCCGGCTACACGTCCGAGGAGGTCTCGCTGGTGCCCGACCCGGAGAGGGCCAGTGGGATCGCCGACAAGCTGTCGCTTCCCGATTGGGACATCGTCAACTTTGCCGCGGAAACCAAGCCGTACAATCCGCAAACGGGTGAAGAAAGAGAGGGCATAGCGGGATTTGCGATCTCCTTCGAAGCGCGGCGCCACCACGGTTACTACGTGGCCAAAGTGATCGTCCCCCTGGTGCTCATCGTGGCCATGTCGTGCGTCGTGTTCTGGATCGACCCCAAGGAATCGGCCACGCGGATCAGCGTTTCGGTGACGACGATGCTCACGCTGATCGCGTATCGTTTCGCCGTGGGAATGGAGTTGCCGAGAGTATCCTACCTGACCCGTCTCGACTATTTCATCCTCCTGTCGACCGTGCTGATTTTCTCGACGCTGCTGGAAGTCGTGACCATTTCCGCCCTTGCGCGGCGCGGCAAGCTCGCGCTGGCGCAGAAGATCGACGTCTGGTCGCGCTGGGTATTCCCGGCGGCGTTCCTCTCCGTGGGCTTGGAGACTCTGGTGCTTCGGATCTGGCTTTAGGGGGCTGCCTCGGCCGGCTGCCTCCGATGGCGGAAAAAAAGTGACGCAGCATGGAAGCCTTACTTCCTACCATGGGGGACGCGCGTCGGGGCCTTCGTGGATTTGGCGATTCGGCGGGCCGACTTGCTTCGACCACACGTCATAGTTTACAGGATCGGGCCGCTTTCGTTTCGGCGGATCGTTCGGCGGGCTATGTTCCAGTAGACGGCTCGCCGGATCGCGGCGAGCGAAGAGCCCCGGGCGACCTTCGTGGAAGCCCTTCACCCGAGGAGAGTCGAGATGAAACGCGTCCTATTGATGTCGGTCGTTGCCAGCGTTGTCTTGCTGTGGTTCAGCAACACGGCGGAAGCCACTTTCGGCCGGCGTGCGTGCGTCGGGTGCTCGACGGTCGCCTGCACCACCTGCGACCCTTGCGATGTGTCCTGCGACCCTTGCGACGCCACGCCGGTCAGCTACTTCCCGGCCACGCGGTTCTACCGCACGAACTGGGGCAATCGCGGCTTCTCCCGGCCGGCCTTCACCGGTTATCGAGGCCGTTTCGTGTCCTACGGAAGCGGCTGCTGTTGGTAGCGCGGCCGAAATTCACCGGGAGTGTTTTCGTACTCCTACCACGCCCCATCCCTCCCCCTCTTTCTGGAATCTTCTCCCTCGTTTCCGCCGCCCGTACAGTAGCCATCTCGCTCCGCGAGATGTAGCCCGAAAAGCTCTGGATCTTCAATGGCCACATCTCGCGGAGCGAGATGGCTACTATACGGAAGTC
>Ga0307378_10013375_pt1 | contig 10389 bp, 12 predicted proteins | sample UN1MG_FD_202238 | JGI IMG/M metagenome (GOLD analysis project Ga0307378, IMG submission 202238) | Soil microbial communities from Risofladan, Vaasa, Finland - UN-1 | ecosystem: Environmental > Terrestrial > Soil > Coastal area > Acid sulfate soil | place: Finland: Risofladan, Vaasa | collected...
AGTTATCGGTAAGATCTTAGGATCGGTTACCAATTTGGTATCGAAGGTCAAGAACTTTTTAGGTTTCCATCCAATAGTTAACTTTAAGTGTCACTGCTGATAATGGATTGGTAGACGGCCTCTAAACCTCGTAAAAGCTGCTGGCGGTGCGTGATGACAAAACAAAATAAAATAAAATGAAACAAAACAAAGGAAAGGAGTGGAGGGAATTCGTCAGTCGGCTGGTCTGGCTATTCCTTTGACTCTGCAGCCCACTTTAATTTCCTTCTCTTTCGCCTCAATTTCAGCATGTTGCGTTCGCACTTAGAACTGCAGAAATAAAGAACAGTTCCATCGCGCTTCACAAACATCATCCCGGTTCCTGGCTCTACTGAAGTGCCGCAAAAAGAGCATTTGATTTCCATTCTCTCGTTACCTCCGCGAATGTAGTTTCCGCACTTCTCTCGCTGTCTCTACGAGCACTAAGATATCACCTACTTTTATCGGTCCGATGCAGTTCCTCGTAAGGATACGGCCTTTGTTAACGCCGTCCAGGATCTTGCACTTCACCTGTATGGACTCACCGTGCATTCCTGTCCTACCCACGATCTCTAAGACCTCTGCAGGTGTTCCCCGTTCTTCGCTCATTTCCTACCTTGCCTTTTACTCACGTACTTACTCTGTTAGCTTCTTAAGCTCCTCAGCGATCTTATCAATCGCCTCTCCAGCTTTTCCGGGGTCCACGATGGCAACAGAGGCGCAACCTTTGTTAATACCGCACGCAGCACCTAAATCTCTCTGGCTTTTAACGTACAAGTAAGGGATACCTTTCTCTTCACACAGTGGTGGAAGATGCATGGCAATCTCCGGTGGAGTAATATCCTCACTTATCAGCACTAATTTCGCCAGTCCTCGCTCGATGGTCTTTGTGGATTCGTTCGTTCCTTTCTTTATGGTGCCTGTCGTCCTCGCTAGCTCCACCGCTTCCAAGGATTTGGTTTGCAACTCTTCTGGTACCTCGAACTTGACATACCCCGTCGTCTGCTTTCCCTTCTTTTTCCCTTTTTCTTCTTTATCGCTCATCTTTCATCCCCCTACAATGTTATCTGCTGTCTTACTCTAATAGAAGATATTGCTTTAAGTTTATAGTCTTCAAGCAATACCGGTCGCACGCACTCTTCCGGTACACTGAGGGAGATCTCCTTCGTCCGTCCGTATCTGCCCTTGCTCACGATCACCGCATTGACCAAGCCCAAAATGTCCAATTCCGAGACAAAATCGGTAACACGCCGCTGTGTTAAAGCATCCATGCCCAAATGGTTGCACAAACGCCGATACATAGTATAAACTTCGCCGCTGGAGAACCGTCTTTTGTTCCGCTCGCGGCTTAAAACGAGTATACTACTGAGCACAATCTTTGATTGGAGCGGCAGCGTTTTTACCACTTCCGTCACTCTGTTTGTTTCAATCTTGTCAATCGCCCGTCTCACATGATCCTCACCCACCGTTTTTGCGCCCGCACGTTCTGCGATCTCTCCGGATACACGGAGCAGGTCAAGAGCGCGCCGTGCATCGCCATGTTCAGAAGCCGCAAGTGCAGCGCAGAGCGGAATCACGGGATCACCAAGCGTATTCACCCTAAACGCCTTATCAGCCCTCGTGTACAGGATATCCTTCAACTGATCGGCGTTGTACGGTGGAAATATTATCTCCTCTTCGCCCAACGAGGATTTTACTCGCGGGTCCAAAAGGTCTGTGAAGGTGAGATCATTTGAGATCCCTATAAGACTTACCCGCGCATTAGTTAACTCGCCGTTTATCCGCGAGAGGTTATATAACGCTTCGTCTCCTTTGCTCGCTAACTTGTCCACTTCGTCTAATATAACAATTACGTGGCGTTCCTCCGCATCTATTCCGCTCTTGAACTCCGAATAGACCATGTCGGTCGGCCAGCCGATCATCGGAACGTGTTTGTTAAAGACACGGGCGAGATAGGCAAATATTCGATACTGGGTATCGAACATCTCACCGTTGATATACAGCAGGGAGCAATTACTGCCCGTCTTCTGTGCCATATCCTCCAATTCTTTACTTACGTATTTCACCGTTGAGGTCTTTCCCGTCCCGGTCTTACCGTAAATAAGGATATTAGAGGGTGTTTCCCCTTTTAACGCGGATGAGAGGATATCAGCCAAGTCTTTTATTTGCTTCTTCCGGTGCGGTAGGTTCTCAGGGACGTAAGTAGGACGAAGCACCTCCTTATTTGCGAATATCTCCCCGTCGCTTATCAGGTCTTTAAATAGGTTATCCATAGTTTATCTCCGCACTGCCCTGCCCCACCGCGATAAAAGTTGTATCGATGTAAGCTGTTGGAAGTAACCTTATTTATAGGTTGTCATATCAGTTACGGTTGCACTTCAAGTGGAACTCAGCGGGAGAAGATGTGTACAATGGCCGTTCCTCCGGTTCCGCCGATATTATGTGTCAGTCCGACCTCAGCGTTAGAGACTTGCCGTTTTCCTGCTTCTCCTTTGAGTTGCTGCATTATTTCCACGGCCTGCCGTATGCCCGTTGCGCCAAGAGGATGCCCGCACGCCTTCAAGCCGCCCGAAGGATTTACCGGTATACGACCGCCTATTTCCGTCTCACCTTCTGCGGTAACAACGCCACCTTCGCCTTTGTTACAGAACCCTAAGTCTTCGATGGCAATCAATTCAGAAATCGTATAAGAATCGTGCACTTCGGCGAAATCGATCTGTGACGGCTCTAAAGATGCCCGCTGGTAAGCCTTCTTCGCCGCGCATACCGTTGCATCAATCGTGGTTATGTCGCGTCGATCGTGGAGCGAGATGGTATCACTCGCCTGCGCGGATGCTTTCACGTAGATCGGCGAATCGGTATGGTTCCGCGCCTCCTCCGCGGCGCATAGAACGACGGCAGCCGCACCATCTGCAATGCTGGAGCAATCTAACATGTGGAGTGGATCCGCAACAAGGGGAGAAGCAAGCACACTTTCTACGGATATCTCCCTTCGGAATTGCGCATACGGGTTGTGAACAGCGTTAGCGTGATTCTTTACCGCCACCCGTGCCATTTGCTCACTCGTCGTGTTGTAGCGCTCCATGTGCGTCCGCGCCATCATCGCGAATAAGGACGGCAAGGTCGCACCGTAGATCGCTTCCCATTTCCGGTCAACAGAGGAAGCAAGCAGATCCTCCGCGACATCCGGTTCCACATCGGTCATCTTCTCCACACCCGCGGCAATCACGAGGTCGTACCAGCCGGAGGCTACAGCGAGCACAGCTAAATGCAAAGCAAGAGCGCCGGACGCGCACGCGGCTTCTACGCTCGTCGTGGGAATGTGCAACCGGGCCAATCCGGCGTAATCAGCGATCAGTGGACCGGTATGCTCCTGCTCGGTGAATCGGCCTGCAGACATATTCCCGCCGTAGAGCGCCTCTATCTCCTCGCCACTGATTCCTGCGTCTTCGATCGCCTTCAACCCTGCTTCTACCGCGATGTCCCGGAACGACTTCTCCCAGAGTTCGCCGAATTTCGTCGTTCCCGCACCTATTATCGCTACTTCTCTCATCGCATTTTACATCCTTATTTTCCTTTGATGTTTGGCATAGCCAGCGTAATCGAGATACTTCGTTGAATGAATGAAGTCCTCGACCTTTGGCGCGCGATCTCGCAGCTCCTCGATGCGATCGGTCACGCGGAATACAAATGCGTCTGAACCCGCACCGGAGCCGAAAGAGGTCATTAGTATCCGCTGCGACGGCAAAGCCTGGTCAAGGGTCGCGGCCAGTCCGATCAACGACGCCGCCGAGTACGTGTTCCCGAAGTGCGTTACCATCAGACCGGGCTTGACCTGTTCAGCGGTGAATCCGAGGGTTTTAGCAGCCTTGCGCGGGAATTTACCATTCGGCTGATGGAACACGGCATAATCAAAATCGGATGGTTGCAGTCCTGTTTTTTCCATAAGCATCTTTGATGCGGAGAGGGTATGCCGGAAATAAGCAGGCTCACCGGTGAAGCGACCGCTGTGCGCGGGGTATTTCTGCAGTTCTCTGCGCCAGAAGTCAGGCGTATCAGAGGTAAAAGACGCGAACTCCTCGATCTCCGCGACGATATTGTCTTGCCCGACGATAAACGCCGCGCCACCGGCACCTGCGGAGAATTCCAACGCGTCGTCGGGTCGTGATTGCGAGACGTCCGCGCCGATTGCAAGCCCGTATTTTATTTTTTTGAGCGATACGAGCCCCATACACATTTGTATGGCTGCAGTACCAGCTTTACAAGCGAACTCGACGTCCGCAGCGGTAATTGAATTAGGAGCGCCGATCGCAGCGGCAACGACGGTGGCGGTCGGTTTGACGGCATACGGATGGCTTTCCGAACCGACGTAGACAGCGCCGATATCGTTGGGATCGAGGCTCGCGCGCAAGATAGCAGCCCGAGCGGCCTCTACCGCTATGGTCGTGGTATCTTCATCGAGGTCCGGCACGGCTTTCTCCTCTACCAGCAGCCCGGCTTTGATACTCGCGGGATTTTCGCCCCACTGGTTCGCTATATCGTCCACCTTTATTCTGTAAGAGGGCACGTAAACGCCATACGAGACTAACCCTATCATGAGAAATAGATTTAAGGGGACAGGATATAAAAGTTACTCCTAAGACCGATGAACGATAAGATACGAGCGTATTTAGAGCGCACGTTTGGAACGCCAGTAAGACTCATGAGTGTAAAAGAGCTGGGCCTTGAGTCGGGCTCGAAGCAGGAGGGAGGAGAGCAGGAAGAGATAAAGGGGTTTGGGTACGGCAAGCCGTATTTCGTGACGTTCGAGCGCGGCGACAACGGTGAAGTACAGGAAGTGGTTATCTCGTCGATGAAGGGCGATGGGTTCGGGCACGACCATTTCTCCGATCGTGCGCAGATCTTGCTCTGGCAGCATCACGCGTTCAATACGCTGCCGAAACACGTCAAATCGCTCGACGTCGGTTACGTTACGAAGGAGGGTAGGATGGCATCGGTACGCGATGCCAAGGAGTTTTTTATTGTCTGCGAAAAGGTGGAAGGTATCGAATACGTAAACGATCTTAATCGTCTCAGAGATGGCGGAAGCCTCACCGAGTTAGACAAGGAACGAGTATCCACGCTGGCTTCGTATCTGGCTGCTATTCATGCGGTTAAGAGCGAAGAGGAAGAACTTTATATACGCCGGATGCGGGAGCTGGTAGGGCATAGCGAATGCATCTTCGGGCTGACGGACAGTTATCCTTCAGGAAATGAGTTCATAACGAACGACGAGCTGAAAGAGATAGAGAAGCGTTGTATCGACTGGCGCTGGAAGTTGAAAGAACGAACGAAGCGGTTGTGCATGGTTCATGGTGATTTCCATCCCTGGAACGTTATGTTCAGGGAAGGCGCGGATTTCACGGTGCTCGATCGCAGTAGGGGCGAATGGGGCGAAGCGGCGGATGATGTTACCGCGATGACGATCAACTATCTATTTTTCGGGTTGCTCAAAACCGATGGTAAAGACGTTGATAAAGAGTTCAAGGAGTTGTTCGATTTGTTCTTTGACGTGTATCTTGAGAAGACAGGTGATGATGCTTTGTTAAAGGTGATCCAGCCGTTTTATGCGTTCCGCGGGCTCGTGGTCGCGTCGCCGGTCTGGTATCCCAACATTTCAATGGAGACGAGAAGGAAGTTGTTCAACTTCATCAAGAACGTGCTTGAGGCGGATGATTTTGATTATAAGGGTGTGGCAAAGTATTTGGAAGGATAGATAGAAATACGACAACAAGGCTGCGTGAGAGTATTTTATAGGAATGATCTGAAGCACCAATGAGCAAGCAGATTGTAGGATCAAATACCCGAGAGAGATGTAGCTATGCGTTATGTACGCGGAACGATCCGAGCTAAGCGGCGCACCCCTGATGATACAATGTAACACGCCATCCCCATGCCAGTCAACATTATTTGTAATAACCGGGCACTTAGCGTCCGCTTGAGCGAGTTGTTAGCCCGTCTTGGCGTTCCCGACCCCTTATCTTGGCCTCGCTATTGGAACCGCAATTTTCTGTGCAATAAGAAAAACCTCTGAGAAGGATGAATAAGGCATTTGTCTTTTCCCCAAGATATTATTAAGAAACGGATTAGATTCATATAGGCCGATCCATCTCGCAATAGCATCACCTATGAATTTGTATTTAATTGCAGGTTTTGAAACAAGAACTTGAAAACCGAATTTTTCACAATAGAGCTGGAGCGTTTGACGATTCAGGTAGAACAGATGCTCAGGCCATTTGTATTCAAACCAACGTTTGCCTGAAAGTCGGGCGACAAGCGAGCCGCAGTCAGGTGTCGTAAGTGCCAAAATTCCTTTCTCTTTAAGACACGAATACACCCGACTCATAAATAATCCTGGCGACACACAGTGTTCAATCACATCCCAAGCTGTAACCACATCAAAAGTCTTATTGAGATCGAGACTCAGGAAGTCTCCATGTGTTCCTTCAAAACCTGCATTTAGAATAATCTTGTAAGCATAGGCTGACATGTCTGTTCCGTATGTATACCATCCTCGTTTTCTTGCAGCATCCATCGAGAAACCAAAGGCACATCCGACATCGAGACAGGTACCGAAGGCTTGTACATTTCGATGTCCTTAAATCGAGATTCAAACGTTCGGATTATCAGATGACGTTCATTCTCATAATTCGTGTACCCCAGAAACTTTGCCTGAGTCGAATTAAAGTAGTTTTGATCGTATAATTGCGGAAGGCTCCGTGGATCAGGCCTAGGAGTTCCCCATCTTAAGCCACATCGATTACATTGGACTAGTTCCCAATTTTTGAATCTTGTGATTAGCTTTATATCTGAAATGTCACAGTAATCACATTTTTCATCTGGCATAGTGGCCTCCATACTTCGAATATCCTAAAGCAGGGAAGATATTTCCAACGGATCGACTAAAACTTTGTCAGCACAACTAAGAAATTCCGAATTTAGAGTGCTTGTAAGTGCAACACAATATATTTCTGCTGCCTGAACGCTATCAATCCCGCGGGGTGCATTTTCAACAGCAATTGCTTCACTTGGTGTGCAGTAAATTTTCTCCAATCCCAAAATATAAGGGTCCGATGCTGGCTTTCCAATGGTGGTATCTTCTGCGGATACTATTGCGTCGATTAAGTCTAAACCTACTAGGTTAGCTATAGATTCTACACGTAGTTTATTCGAAGCAGTAACAAGCACAGTTTGTATTCCTCTACTCTTTGCTATTTGCATCAATTCTTTTGTGTGCGGATTAATACGTATCAGTTCGATTTTTTTCATAAAACTGTGCTTCTGCCGAACTATCTCATTAATTTCCTCTTCTGAAACAAGCTTCTCATTATATTTCAGTATTTGTCTAGCGACATCAGCCGATTTCATCCCTTCGGTAAGCCTTATAATCTGTAGATCAAACTCAACACCTACGGTTTCTTTAAACGCTTTTTGCCATGTATGAATATGATCATCAATGCTGTCAACAACAACTCCGTCTACATCTAGAAGGAGTGCTCGTACTAACTCTGGCTTTTTATTACGATCCTTAATCATACGAATTGCTCGCACTGTGGACTGTTTAACAGTATGGATATTATCGTCTAAATAAGGACGCAGAATAGTATATGCTTTCGAGAACCTTTGTGACCCAAAAAACGTATTATCATTTCGCGCGTGGGATAATCCCTCCGTTCGTTCAGGCGCTGGGAACAACCATCAAGAGCAGCCGCAACACCGGTAAAATAATCAACGACGAGCTTATCATTCTCTCTGTCCTTTTCGTCGTTTTCGTCCAACTCACTTATAAACTCATGAAACTGCTCCACTTCTCCTAAAAAAGCCAAAGCTATATAGAACTCTCGTCGGACTATAAACTCCTTCTCAGTGTTTAAGTGTGTTTGAATCAGTTTTACAGCTAATTGTGAATTAAGTCTCGATAGGTAGTGGGCGGCAATGAATCGAGCCCACGGCTCTTCGTGCCCAAGCAGGTCAGTCAATGTAGGCAGATCGGCCTCTGTGAGAAGTGCCCTTGCAAAGTGAGATGTAGCTTCGTGCTACACAATTCTCCTAAGGTTTAAACCCGAGAAATCCCTTTCTCGAATTGCATTTACCAGTCCCTTGGCAACAAAAAACTCCATGACTGTACGATGCATAAACCGATATTTCCGTTCCCTTGTCGACGTCATGAAAAGTGAACTACGAATGTGAATTGTAACGGGTGCCACATCCACTGAGGATCCACGATTTGCCTCAAGGACCTCTAACGCAATTCGACTGATTGCGGATTCTTCCACCTCCTCTTCACGTTTATTAGACATTTCGAGGGCTAGTTTTTCACAGATTTTCATAGCTTCAGACTCACTCATTGATACTAGCCAGAGGTCCCGTCTGATAACTTGTGAAGTGTACAACTCATAGAGCTTAACAGTGTCCATTTCCCTGAGAAACCCAGAGCCCCTGTTTTCTATAATTACAGGCAGTGTTTCTATGATCATATTTAATTGGATAGGCTGTCTTGCTAATTGATGTATACTTTGATTTTCTCTTATGCTTTTTCTAACATCTTGTTTCATCTCCCCTCGTCTTGTAAGAACCTCATCGATTTGTTCATCGGAAAAAGGCTTTAGTTCTAAAACTGTCATAGGATTAGCAGAGAATATTCGGCTCGCAATGAGAGATGCGTCTTGTCTTCCTGTTTGAAAATATTCAATTAACTCCTCTGGGGTACGGAAGATACTAGGACGTGAAGTGATTATTACCTTAGCTTTGGTAGTGATTAGCTCTTGAAGCATCTTAAATTCACGTGTTGGAAAACGATTCTCGTGAGTCCTCAGGAATTCATCAAGCCCGTCCAGGATGAGCACAACTTTGCCTGAGCGAACAGCTTCGACAAGATACTGACGAGTGCACAGCGTAACATTGTATCGTTTGGTCAGTAAACGAGCCGACTCACTAAGAATATCACGACCATAAAGATATCGCATAGGAATTACAACTGGAAGAACAGAGGATTTCTTTTCGAGGAATTTCTTTGCTAAGTCAAATGCTACACGAGCAACCAGTGCCGATTTACCAGTACCAAACTCTCCGAGTATAAGACATTGAGCTTGATCGCTAACGGTCACCCATTCTGTCAGATAATTCTCCACGTTACTGTGAGGGAGTAATGAAGGTGACGTGTCTCTCGGCTCGAATATGAACCTTAACTCCGTCAAATCACAGGGAACATATAATTACTAACTGCCGTATAAAGCATACTTTTATGATTTAACGAGCTAATAAAACCGAAAAGCTTTTTATTTGCATGTTCCCTACACGACTTTATGGGGGGCATAAAAGAGTGGGCGAGAAAGTGGTTGGAAGATCAGCGACACGAGGGTAAAACGTGTCTCGAAATCAAGATGCGTGGGACAAAGTACTATGTCTATCATTCAACCAATCGTTACGACAAAGAGATAAAAAGGGGACGGAAAGTGTCAAAATACCTCGGGAAACTCGACAAAGAAAAGGGATTTATTCCAAAGGGACAAAATGAACGGGCTGTTGCCGGTCCGCGAAATATCACCGAATATGGCAATTCGATGCTACTACACAAAATGCTGAAGGACATTAAACCCCTATTGAAAGAGGGTTTCCCCGATCACTGGGAGGAGATATGCGCTCTTGCTATGGTGGGAGTTTCTGGTAATGTTCCATTAAAACGGGCGAAGGATGCATGGGAGAAACTCTACAATGCCGACGATATTAATCCCAGTCTAAACCCGAAGAATCTCTCTAACGTGTTGCGCGATGTGGGCGTAAATCGAGCTGGTCAGAATGCCGTATTCAAGGAACTTACAGATATGAGCAATCAACTTGTTTACGACTTGAGTTCAATGTTCTCCCGTTCTATGAGTATTAAACAGGCTGAGAAGGGCTACAATAAGGATAAGATACAGGTACCTCAGATCAATCTCGCTCTCCTGTGCAGTGCGGACACGGGATTGCCCACAATGATTCGCTCTCTTCCTGGCAGTGTGAAGGATATAAAAACGCTCTATCACTCGATCAATGAACTCGATATTGGAGGTAAGGTCCTCGTTCTTGACCGCGGTTTCTTCTCTGAAGGCACCATAAAGTTCCTGGGAGGGCAGGAGAACTCCTACGTGCTCCCAGCAAAGAGGAATAGCCGTTATTACGATACACGTATCCATCTCAACGAATACTTTTCCTACCACAGTCGTTTGTGTGGAGTACAGATATTATTTCGTCAGTCCATGTCTTCAGATGGCATGGTAAAACTGACGAATGAGGACATCAAATGGTTGGTAATCCGTGTAAATTCCGGCTTCTTCACGGTGAAGAAAGCGG
>Ga0307378_10013376_pt1 | contig 10387 bp, 12 predicted proteins | sample UN1MG_FD_202238 | JGI IMG/M metagenome (GOLD analysis project Ga0307378, IMG submission 202238) | Soil microbial communities from Risofladan, Vaasa, Finland - UN-1 | ecosystem: Environmental > Terrestrial > Soil > Coastal area > Acid sulfate soil | place: Finland: Risofladan, Vaasa | collected...
CTATTTAGGAGGGCATGATGAGCGAGCGGGGCCGGAAGGAACCAACGAAGCGCAAGCGGCAGGGGATCGTGCCGCCGCGGGCGCCGAAGAAGCGGACGAGGACACGCCCCAGGAGGGGCCGAGGATGAAAGCCCTTGCGCCGGAGATCGGTTTCAGTTGGGGACGGCTAATGGGGGGCATCGGTTTCTATACCTATCAGATTTCTCTCGGTTTCAGCCTGCGATACTGGCCGTGCCTCAGAATGCCATCAATTCGCATTCATGCCGGTCCATTTAAATTCTGGATAGGATTCTGTTTTAAGAGAGGCGGCAATGGCTGATCAATTGAGCTTGGAGCTCGAGCTGGGGCCGGCGGTGCGGCGGTTGTCGCCGGAGCAGCGGGCCGCGCTCGAGGAGCACCTTCGGCTGCGGCCGCCGGACGACGCCGACTGGCAGGAGCGGTATCGCTGGTGGCTGAGGCTGATCGATCTGCGGCGCGCCCAGGGCGCGGCTACGCCGGGACAGGTCCGGCCGAAATACCTGGAGCGGCGGAGGAGGAGAACCGAGGATGCTGCACATAATGCTTGATAAGGTGCTGGATTTGCTGGGGTTGGAGGAGGGCCGATGAGCGAGCTGTTGTTTCCATCCCTCATCTCTCTCCAGGTGGTCGAGGCCTGCAATTCCCGCTGTGTGTTCTGTCCAGGTAGGGGCCTCCGGGGATCGCCGCCGCATGCCTACATGAGCGAGGTCCTCATGGAGCAGATACTCGCGGAGATCGCCTTCCACCACGAGCGAGTCGAGACCGTCGATCTCAACCTCCACTGCGAACCGTCGCTCGATCTCCGCCTCGGCGCCCTTTGCCGGTGGTTCTCTGAGGCCGGCTATCCGCCGCAGATTATTACAAACGGGTCTCGCCTACATGATCACGACATCGGCGAGCTCGTCCGCTACACATCGTTAATCCAAGTCTCAATGCACGGGGGTAGGGACGCAGCGCGGCGGGAGCGCTACATGCCGGGGCTGGATCACGAGCAGTGCTATCGAAACATCGCGGCGGTGGGGCGGGCGATCGAGCAGTCGAGCCGGGCGGTGATGCTGCGGGTTACGGATATGTTCTGCCCGGGGCCGGAGGAGGAGGCGCAGGGGCAGCAGTGGGCCGAGTTGGCGGGTTGTGAGAATTTCGAGTTTGTGAGGCCGCGCCTGCTGCAGCGAGACGGGGCGCTCGACCTGGGGGTGAGAGCGGGGCCGAGGGTGAAGTGCACGTCGCTGTGCGGCCCGCACGAGATGGCGGGGATTCTCTGGGATGGAACGATGGTGATCTGCTCGGCCGACTGGGAGCGGCGGCTATCGCCGGGTATGGTTTACCGCGACGGAGCGATCGAGGATCTGTTCAATTCGGAGACGGCGAACCGGCTGAGGTGGGAGTCATCGGGCGAGGTTGATCTGCCCGACGACCACATCTGCCGGCGGTGCTGCGCCGTGCCGCCGTTGGAGGCGTTCAGGCAAGAGGAGGGGCGAGGGTGAGCGAGGTCGGCCCAAGGACATGTGAGGACTGCGGCGCGGAGTTCCGCGGGGTGACGGCGCGGTATTGCCCGCCGTGCCGCACGCGCCGGCAGGGGCACAGGCTGGTATACAACTGGACGCCGGAGCGCGACGCGATCATGCGGCGGGACTACGATCCGAGGATCAGGGGGCGGTCGCAGGAGATCGCCGACAAGTTCGGCTGGCCGGTGCATGTGATCAGGCATCGGGCGGTAGCCATGGGGCTGAGCCACAGCGAGGACCGGCGGCGATGGACGGAGGCGGAGGAGCGGTTTCTTGAGGAGCATGCGGGGTCGAGGCGCGTGCCGTGGATGGCGAGGCGGCTGAGGCGGAGCCTGACGTCGGTGATCGTGAAGATGACGCGGATGCGGTTGTCGCGGGCGGTGCGGGAGGGCTACACGTTGCGTGATCTGGAGCTGTGCTTCGGCGCCGATCACAGGGCGATCGAGCGCTGGGCGCGCGAGGGCAAGCTCTCGGTGCGGAAACGGGATTACGAGACGGGGGGGCACCGCAGCCGGCCGTGGGCGGTGTCACACCGGGCGGTGCGGGAGTTCGTGGTCAATCATCCGATGGAGTTCCGGCTGGATCGGGTGGATCAGTTGTGGTTCATGGATCTCATCCTCGAGGGCAACCTATTACCCGCAGGAAAAGAAGACAGCGGCGAATTGTGCGAATTGGCGATAGCCTGAAAGGAGAGCAATGATGCTAGTCCCAACCCTAGAGAAAAGAGTAGCAGAAACGGTAACAGACATTGAGCGAGGCAACAACCAGGTTCTAAGGGAATCCGATATCGACAAGGAGATGTTGGTTTTGAGTGTTGCGACCATGTTTACAGAAAAACCTCTGGTATCAATTACCATGATGCCGTCTGCGCCGGGCGCAGGGACGGGGCGGATTTGGCGGAGCACAGACCCGGAGGTGGTTCGGGGGCTGGGTCTCTATCTGCTGGCGATGGGGAAATTCATGGAAGGATCAAAATGACCGATATGAGCCGGGAGCAGGTGGAGGTGGCGTGATGGAGCTGAGCCGGGAGGAGTGGCCGTATGTTTGGTTCTGGCGGAAGCGGTTGCCGGGCCGGAAGGGGCAGCCGTGCCGGGTGCTGGTGCGCGGGAAGATGAACTCAGCATTGGTGGAATTTCCGGACGGCTACCGCGTGGTGACGTCGCGGTTTGCGGTGAGGAGGCGGAAGTGAAACCACATAGATGCCCTATTTGTGATGGTAGAGGCACGGTTCCTCCGGGGTATTATTCTCAAGTGGAGAATCCATCAAGCACCAACACGGCGCCGGAGCAATGCCGGACCTGCCATGGCACGGGCATCGTTTGGAGCGAAGACGACGACAGGCGGGGTGAGCCATGCCTACCGATCTGAGCCGGGAGCAGAGGGAGGTGTTGGAGGTGGCGGCGCCGTGGCTGCTGGAAGATCCGGAGGAGCTGCGCGGATACAACGTCGAGCAGCTGCGCCAGAGGCTGGGGCACAGGACGCGGCGGAATACCTACGCCTGGCTCGATCGCAACGGCATCCCGCGAGTGCAGACGGCCTCCCGGCGCCTGATGATTTCGCGCTGTGAGTTGATCAGGTTTTTCCTTCGCATCAATAATTCCATACGAATTTAGTGTATGTTTTGTCCTATTTAGTCTAGCGTGTTTTTCGTTTCAACCCCCTAAAATTAAGATTGATAAGGCGGACAGTGTCCGTCTATCCGGCACGGAACTCCTCAGATTCGGCGGGCCGGGGCCGGGGCACCCCGGCGCCCGGCCTCTCCTTTATCAGGGGTTGAGCGATGTGAGCGGCGACCGCGGCAAGCGAAAACGCGACCTGCACTACGAGGAGGCGGAGCGCCTCTACGTGGAGACGGGGCTGTCGGTGCCGCGAATTTTCGACGTGTTGCAGCGGGCGGTCTCGACCACGACACTCTACAAGTGGCGCAGGGACGGCGGCTGGCAGCAGCAACGACAGGACTACCGCTCGACGGCGGACAACGCCGTCGCTACGCTCAAGCGCAAAATTGTCGAAATCGCTTCGAAATTGGATCGCGCCGGGCGAGACGAGGACGTGGCGCGGATCGCCGATACCCTGAGCAAGTTGGATAAGGTCCTCGATCGCTTCGATCGCAAACGAGACGTCTACGGCGAGACGATCCGGGTGCTGGACAGCCTGGTGGAGTGGATGCGGCAGCGCGATGACCGCGAGGGTTTGGAGGCCCTGGAGTCGCGGCTGGGCGATTACTCGCAGCACGTGGCCGCCACGGCGGCCTGAGGTGCGGATGGCGAAGACGACCAAAGCGCAGTTTTTAAAACAGGCGGAGGAGTTGATCGCCTCGCTGCGGTCGCGCATCCGCGAGGGGGCGGCGGGCAAACCGTTTGACGACGTGAGCCCGGCGGCCTGCGCCGAACGGCGCCGGCGGGGGCTGGAGGATGACGAGTTTTTCGCCCGCACCTACCTCCCGCACTACCTTACCGACGAGACCCCGGATTTCCACGCCGAGATCGATGAGCTCGCCTACGCGCAGGACGCAATACACATCCTGATGGCCTCCCGCGGCTATGCCAAGACCACGCGCCGGACAACGCTACACTCGATCCGCAAATTGTGTTACCGGCTGCGGAAAAACTTGCTGATCATCTCGGATACGGTTGACAAAGCTACGCTGCACCTGCTGCCGATCAAAGTCGAGATGGAGGTCAACGAGCACCTCCGCTGTGATTTCGGCGAGATGCAGGGCGGCACATGGACGGACGACGAAATCATCACGGCGGCCGGCGATCGCCTAGCTGCCTGCTCCTGGCGGCAGAACCTGAGGGGCGAGGTCTATCTGATGCAACGCCCGGATGAGGCGATCCTGGAGGACCTGGAGTCGCGGGAATCGGCGCGGAACCCGAAACAGGTCGAGAAGCGGTTGGCGTTCCTGCGTGAAGACCTACTGCCGGCGTTGGTGCCGGAGGGTTGGATAGTGACATGGATCGGCACGCCGCTCGATGCCGAGTGCGCGATCGTGCGGGCCAAGGAGGAGCGTGACGATCAGGGCGAGCCGCTCTACGTGACGCATGAGTTTCGGCCAGTGGTCGATGGCCGGTCGATCTGGCCGGCGCGATTTCCGCTGCGGCTGCTGCAAAAAAAACAACGGGAGATGGGCACGGACGCCTATCTGCAGGAGTTCGGGCTGGTGCCGCCGAGCAAGGACAACATTTTCCGGCGGGAGTGGTTCCGGCGGAACTACTACGAGCGGGACAAACTCGACATCTCCGAGCTGCTGATAGTCCGCGGAGTCGATCCGTCGCAGGGCATACACGACCTGGCGGCGCTCCTGACGGCCGGGGTCAACACGGCGACGATGGACGTCTATTTCCTGCAGGTGGTCCTGCGGCGGATGTCGGCACTCGAGCTGATCGAGGAGTGCGTGCGGCTCGACAGCGAGATCCCGGCGCACACCAACCTGATCGAGGGCAACCTCTACAGGGATCTATTGGCGCCCATCCTCAACAAACGATGCCCGGGGATCGATTTTGCGCAGGTGATCAACACGTCGAACAAGGAGCTGCGCATCCGGACGCAGGCCTCGGCCGTGGAGCTCGGGCGCTACCATCTCGATCCCAACATCGGTGATTCGCGAGAGCTGGAGAATCAGTATGTGCTCTTCGGCCGGCCGGGGGTATTCGACGATGGGCCGGATGCCGGCGAGTTGATTCACCGCTGGGTGCGGGCCGGCGGCGGGAAACCGGAATACCAGTCGGTGCGGAAGCGGGGTTTTGAGGACGCGATGAGAGGATGGCTCTGATGTCCACCACAGGCGGAGGCGGCGACAGGCTGGGCAAGCGGTTGCGGGAGCGGCAGGGCGCGCAGACAGGAATGTCCGCGCCACCAGGGGGAGTCGAGGCCCTGGCCGGGACGCCGCAGGCGGCGGTGCAGGTGGAGCGGCTGCGGAGCGTGGTCCGGCGCGACGACATCTGGAGCACGCTTACTCCGGGGACGCCGGCGACGGTGAGCCGGATACTGCTGGACGCCCTGAGCGGCAACACGAGCGAATACTGTAAGGCGGCGGCCGACGCGTTTGAGAAGGACGACGAAATCAGGCAGGCGCTCGAGACGCGGGTGGACGCGGTGCTGGCCTGCCCGGTGCGGATCACGCCGGCGGACGACTCGGATCGGGCGGAGCAGATCGCGGAGGGGATCAGGGATATCTGGGAGGGCATCCCGGCCCTGCGCGAGGCGCTCGGCGACATTCTTTCGGGCGGAGTGCAGGTGGGATTCCACCTGGCGCAGATCCGGTTGAGCGAGGAGCCGGTGCGAGGTCTGTGGCGCGTGGCGGGGATCGACGCGATCGAGCGGCGGGCGCTGGTGTGGCGCGACGCCGACGGCACGCTGGAGTATCCACGCCTGCGGCTCAAGGGCGAATACTCACCCTACGGGATCAGCCTCGATGACTACCGCCAGACGCTGATCCTGCACCAGCGGCGCAAGGACGGCTCATGCCTGCGCGGCGGCCTGATGCGCACATTGTTGTGGTTGACGCTCTTCAAAAGATTCGGGCTGAAGGACTGGATCAGTTTCGTCGAGCGCTACGGCGACCCGCTGTTGATCGGCAAGTATCCGAGCGGCGCGCAAAAACAGGAGCGCGACGACCTGTTGGCGGCATTGAAATCGTTGGGGTCGGACGCGCGGGCGGTCATCAGCGAGACCACAAACATCAGCACGCTGGAGGCGGGCAAGCTCGCGGCGACGCAAGTGTTTGAAAAGCTGATCAAGCATCTCGACGAGGCGATCTGCAAGATCGTCCTGGGGCAGACCAAGACGAGCATGGGCGAGGGCGGCAGTTTCGCGCTGGCGAAGGTCCACGAGAGGGTGCTGGCCACCAAGACGGCGGCGGACTGCGAGGCCCTGGCGGAGACGCTCTACGATCAGTTGGTGCTGCGGCTGGTCGAGTGGAACTGGGGACCGGCTGCGCTCGATCTGGCGCCGGAGATCCGCTTTGCCTATGGCGAGGCGGAGAAGCGGGCGCAGGAAATCGAGTCGGTGAAAACGGCTGTCGGGTTGGGACTCGAGGTGCCGAAATCTCACGTGAGAGATCTGCTGGGTATCCCGGAGCCGGAGGAGGGAGAGGAAACGCTGACGCCCCAGGGAGGTGGGGCGGACAGCCCTTTCGGGATGGCGCAGCGAGCGATCGAGGGAGAACCTTGGCAACGATAGGACAAGAGATTTTATCGCAGACAGGAATGTCTGCGCCACTGCCCTACACGGCATTGGCTGCTGCCGAGCAGGAGCCGCGCGGCGAGGTGCTGCCGGGCGTGGACGGTAGGTTGGTGGAGGATTACGCCGTGCGGGGGGCGACCGCCCTGCAGCCGCTGATCGATGGCGTCCTCAACTACGCCGAGCGACAGACGAGTCTGCGGGGATTAGGACCGAGGCTGCTGGATGCTTTTGCGCGGACGCGCATCGAGGATCTCGCGGCCACCCTGCACGGCGCAATGCTGCACGCGGGGGGCGCGGCGTGGGGCGACCTGGCGGATGAGATCCCGGAGGCGCGGGGACGGCTGACGGCTGGGGGCCCGACGTTGGTGCTGGCGGGATCGCCGGGAGAGCCGCTGACGCCGGAGCGGGCGGTGGACTGGTTCCGAACGAAAAATATTCTGCCGAAAGCGGAATTTGAATGGCTCCACGATCAGGCGAAATTGCGGGCGTGGACCGTGGCGGGGGACCTGAGCCACCACGTGCTGGCGCGGGTGCACGAGTCGACGCTGGAGGCGGTCAGGGAGGGGCGGAGTTTCGGCGAGTGGAAATCGGGGCTGAGAGATTTTCTCGCGGCGGAGGGGTTCACCCCGGCGGCGCCGGGGCACCTCGGGACCGTGTTTGAAAACGCGATGCACCAGTCGTATAGCGCCGAGCGCTGGCGCGGACAGATGGCCTGCGCGGACCTGCGGCCGTATTGGCAATACAAGACCTTGGCCGACGGGCACGTGCGGGATAAACACCGGGCCTGGCACGACAAGATCTTCCACCACCAGAGCGGATTCTGGGTGACGAACTATCCGCCGAACGATCACCGCTGCCGGTGCTACGCGATCTCGCTGAGCGAGGCGCAGGTGCGGGACCGTGGCCTGCAGGTGCTGCGGGAGTGGAGCGCGGGGCCGGCGGCCGAGGGCTGGCGGCACAACCCCGGCTTCGGCTATCCGGCGAAGGAGATCTCGCGGGTCTACAAACTGGGGCGGGAGCAACCGCTGCTGGGGCGCAAGAGCTACTCGTTGCCGGTGAGGCTGAGCCTGGTCAAGCCGCGGCAACTGCTGATCGAGCGGGCGGATGAGCTGCGCAAACAGGGGCTGAGGGATCCGCAGATCAGGGAGCGCTACCTGGCGGAGTTCGAGCGGGCGGCGGGGCTGAATGCCAAGCGGCCGAGCGCGCAGGTGGGCGATCCGCTGGGCGACGGCGTGGGTGTGAGCCGCGGGCTGTATGAGTATGCGGTGCGGGGCAATCTCGAGGCGGGGCGGCTGTCACCGCTGATGGTCGAGGCGGTCACTGATCCGGCGGAGATCTGGCTGGTGCCGGCGCGGCTGCCCAACGGGCGGCTGGTGACGCGGCGGAGGTATCTGGCGGAGTTTGAGGTGGACGGAGAGCGGGTGCTGGTGGCGGTGATGCAGGAGCCGGGCGGCGCGGTAGCGGGAGAGATTGTGAGGGGCGCGGGGCGGATCAGCGTGACGCGGACGGATCTGCTGAGAAACGGCGCCCTGCTTTACAGGAGGGAGCAATGAGTAGCGGAGTAAGGATACTGGACGGGTTGGGCCACCAGCCCCGTTCAAAAACGGTTTTGAACGGTAACCGCGAGATATTGATGGTCTCTCAGGGGCGGCCGCTCGAGCTGCAGGCCGTCGAGGGGCAGGAACCCCAGGCTCCGACGCGGGTGGAACTGGTGCCGATTAACATCACGGTGCGGGTTTATGAGTGGGACTGGGATCGGGAAAAGATCCAGAAGCTGCGAGTGGAAATCACACGTGAGTATGTCGAGCAGATGGTGGCCAACACGATCGATTTGCGCAATGGCAATCCCCTGCCCTGGTATACCGAGCACCTCCGCCGGGGCCCTGCCTATGGCTGGTTTCGGGCGGAGGACCTGGAGATCACCGATCGGGCGTTGGTTGCGAACAACGTCGAGTGGATCGGCAAAACAGCAGCAATGATAACGGGACGTGAATTCCGGTATTGCTCGATTGGCTGGCGGAGCAACTACAGGGATTATCGCACCGACAAAACCATCGGACCCGTATTGATCGAAAGCAGCCTTACCAATGATCCATATATCGTCGGGCAGCGGGGACTCGCTGCATCCGGCGAAAACATGTTAATCGCGGCAGCCGTCCCGGTGGACGCGGCCGCAAACCTAGAGGAGGCAGAGATGCTTGAGAAACTGAGAGGGCTCCTCGGTCTGTCGGCGGAGGCTACCGAGGAGGAGGCCGGCGCCGCCGTCGAGGCCGCGGTCAAGGCCGGCGCAGAGCTGGCCGAGATCGACAAGGCGCTCGAGGGCGTCGAGGGCGCGGACCGCGCGGCCAAGCTGGCGACGCTGGCGACGGCAAAGCCGGCGGATGACGGGGCCGGCGACGAAGCCGAACCCGGCAAGGGTGCGGATGCTCCCGATAAGGGAGCGGCCGGCATGGGTGCTGACGCGGCAGAGGTGCTCGTCGAGGCGGCCGTTGCGGCCGGGCGGGTCCCGCCCAAGGGCGAGGGTCGCGAGAAACTGGCGAAAGCCCTCGCGGCGCTCAGCGTTGCCGACGCCAAGGAGGTGCTCAGCCTGGTGAGCGCGGGCGTGCCCAAGGGCGGCGACCTCAAAAGCAAGGTAGACGGCGGCGGTGATGGTGACGTTCCTGCGATGCGGGCGGAGATCGCTAAGCAGACGGGTCTCACCGCCGAAGATTTCGCGAAGTATGGCCCGAAGCGGGACTAGATCCGCGCTCGGTCCTGAACATTAATCCCTCAGAACAAGGAGGACAAAACAATGGCACTCAGCGCGGATCGCAACACCAAATTCGCTGAGCCGCTGCTGGAATCGTATCCGGTAGCGGCCAGCACCACGATCTACGCCGGCTCGCTCGTCTGCCTCAACTCGAGCGGCTATGCCGTCCCCGCGGCTGACACATCAGGATATGTTTTTGTGGGCGTTGCGCGGGAAAAGATCGTCAACAGCGGTCTCGACGGCGCCAAGCGCATCACTGTGCGCCGCAAGGGTTGCTTCGAGCTCGCCTACGGTGGGACGGCGGCGATCACCCTGGTCGGCACCAAGGTCTACGTCGAGGACGATCAGACGGTCAATGCGGCGGCCAGCACGACCAATGACATCCCGGTCGGCTATGTCAGTCAGTATGTCGATGCCAGCACTGTCTGGGTCGATCTGCTGACCTGGTAGTCCGCTCCCAGGCGGTAGCGGTCAATGGCAACCTCTAACAGGAGGTAGAGAAAATGATCATCGGCAAGGAAAACCTGGGCGAGCTGGATTATCAGTTCCGCACAGGATTCAATGCCGCATTTTCCCTCGCGTCGACGGCGGTGGTGGATCGAATCGCTACTGTTATCCCGGCGACATCGGGGACGATGCGGCTCACCGGCGTGAAGGCTTTCGGCTACATGCGAGAGTGGCTGGGCAAGCGCCATCACAAGAACATCGAGGCCCTCGGATTCACGGCCGTGATCCGCAAATTCGAGGACACCGTGGACGTGCTCCGCGATGATCTCGAGGACGACAACTACGGCCAATACATGCCCCAGATCCAGGCGATGGGCAAGGGTGCAGCCCAGCTCGATGCGCGGCTCGTGGCGGCAGTGTTGCAGGGCTCGGCGGCCGCGACCGGGTATGACGGCCTCGCGCTCGGCGCCAACACGCACTC
>Ga0307378_10013377_pt1 | contig 10387 bp, 16 predicted proteins | sample UN1MG_FD_202238 | JGI IMG/M metagenome (GOLD analysis project Ga0307378, IMG submission 202238) | Soil microbial communities from Risofladan, Vaasa, Finland - UN-1 | ecosystem: Environmental > Terrestrial > Soil > Coastal area > Acid sulfate soil | place: Finland: Risofladan, Vaasa | collected...
CCCGCACGATTATCGACTGGCCCGCCTGGTTGGTGATTTTGTAGGCCAGGCCGGGGCCGGCGCCGTCGGTGAACACGTCGAACACCGGCAGAATCGCGCGCGCGGGCGCACCTCCGGCTGCAACGGGGGCGTGGTCTTTCCAGGCGCGGGTAGTTCCTTGGGCTCGTTCCATGGCTCAGCTCCTTATAGCGGCGCCCAGATCTTCAGGGGCGACGGCGCTTCGTAGGGGTTTCCGGCTGCGTCCTCCAGGATGATTCCCCAGATATCGCCCCCGCCACAGAGCGTGCAGTCCAGGGTAACCGTGATATCCACGTCCGTGACCACCGGAGCCCCGACGACCACGGGCGGCGCCCCACCGTTTCCGCCTACCTGCACGTCGTGGCTCGGATCGACCAGGGTGATCCCCGTGAGGTTCTCCCCTTTGATCACGATCACTTCCGCGGGGCCACCGAGGGTGGCCTTGTAGCTGAGCGCCGGGCCGCCGACGAAGGGCCCGGACTGGTCGAACACCGGGAGCACCGCGCGGAGCGGCGCGCCGGGGCCAGCGCCGGCAGGCGTGTGCTCTTTCCAGGCTAACTGGTTTCCTTGGACGCGGGGCATGGCAGTACCGTATCACGCTCAGGGGATGGGCCCGAAGTTGGCGAACAGCAGGGCTGCCATCCGGTCCAGCGCGGTCCCTACGTCCCCCGGGGGAGGACCCACCCACTCAGCCGGCGCCCCAGGCACATACTGCACCCCGAAGCCGTCGTCCATGAGGATCACTGGCCCTCCGAAGCCCGCGGTTGCCATCCCCACTTCCTTGAACGAGGCCGCGTCGAGCTGGATCGTGTTCGTGTAGGCCGAGAAGTCGATGGTCTTGGCGTTCAGGATCCGCACGTTGTACCAGCGGCCCCCGTCCACGTTGCTGCTGTTGTCGCAGTCCTCGCTGATCAGCACGTCGTTCAGGTGGAACAAGTTGACGACGCCGGAGAATCCGCCGATCCCTTTTATGTCCCCACCTTCCTCGTTGCCCGTTCCATCCCCCTGTGCCCATACAGCCCACGACGAGGTTCCGGCGTTGATCGTCTGGCCGCCGACCACAGCGCCGTCCATAAACTGCTGGCCGCCCGAGAAGGTGCCCGCCACGTTGATGTTTCCGGTGACGCCCGTGCTCATAAGCTGGAGCTGCGGGAAGAAACTCTGGCCCTGGAGGTTGCAGGTGAAGTTGATATTGCCTTCGATCCCGTTGATCGTGTGGAATCCGCTGGCGTCCCATACAGCCCGCCGACCGGAACCCCGGAAGCCCCACTGGGGACTGCCGAGCCCGCTTGTCACCAGCCCGGCCGGAACGTCCAGCGAAACGTCCCCCATGATGGAGGACCCTGCCAGCCAGGTCCACACCGAGGGCCGTACCGGCAACGATGGGCTCTCGGCGTACACGCCTGGCGCAACGAAAACCAGATAGAACCGCTTTTCCTCGTCGTTCCACTCGGCGTTGTCCGCGGCGTCCCCGATAGATTCGTATGCCTTGGAGACGGTCAGGTAGGGGTTGATGACGGAGCCGTCCCCGGTTGTGTCGTTTCCATCCTTGGAGACCCACCGCATGTTGGTCATCGGGGCGACGGCGCCACCGCCAGGGGCGTGGAGTTTCCAGGCGCCGGGAGAGCCTTGTACGCGGGACATGGGGCCATCGTACCTGACGACGTAATCGCCTGCTCGTTCGTCCAGAGCGGCGTCCAGGGGCTCCAGCCTCTCCTGTGCGGCTGGACCCTGACCGATTCGCCGTTCCCGCCGCTGGTGGTCCTGGCCGCAGATCCAGTCGATCCCCCCATGTGGCCTCCCTCCTGATAGGATTCCGCCATGCCCGTGAACCCCGCTGCAATCGGTTGGATCAGACGCTTCCTGGGAACCGCCTGGCGAGAAGAACGCGCGTGGCGGCGGGAGCACCCGGAGGACTTCGCGGAGGACTTGGAGGACCGGGCTCGCCGTCGTCATCAGCGTGGCCGCGGCCCTCTGGCTCGGATCCCCTGGAACCGGGCCCAGGATATACGCACCGCGAACAACCTGAAGCCGCCCGAGCTGGACATCGCCGGCAAGCCGAACAAGTAGTCAGCCGCCCTGGGCGGAGGCTGAGCGTCGGGTGCGGTAGGATCGGGGATGTTCGACAAACTCAAGTCCCGCACCGAGTGGCAGGCGTACCTGACCACCATCATCACCCTGTTCTGCAACGACTTCCTGAATCTGGGTCTGAGCGACGTGACGGTGGGCGGTATCGTGACGGCCACCCTCGGCTACGGACTGTCCCGGGGCCTGGCCAAGCACGAGCCATCGGCCGCCTCGGTCGCCGCTATGTCGGCCGCCACCGCGCCAGCGCCTGCTCCGGCGGCGCCAGCGGACGAGTAGGGTAGCTACAGCCGCATGAGGCGGCGAAACACCGCCCGCGAAGTCCTTGTGTCCTGCTTCTTGGCCCGCTTCCGCTTGGGGGACCGGGGCGGGTTGGGCTTCAGGCCCTTGGCCATATCGGCCTCGGTGGGGACCAGGGCGTTGTCCCAGAAGCCCACCATGTACCCGTCCTCGTCCAGGGCGGCGCTCGCGTCCACGTCCTCGTATTCATCCACAGGGAGCCATTTGACGCCGGACCAAATCTCGATCTCGTCAGGCTCTACGCGCCCCAGGCACTTCCACGCCGTGGACCCCGCGTCCCTGGTGCCGGGCTCGTCGTGCTCGCACTCAACGTCTGGCCACACGCGCAGCACCACCGGGATCAGGCCGTCCTCCAGTAGGTCGTCCGAGCGGTGGTGGGCCCATTCCTCGGCCTTTTCATGCCAAAAGGACAGACCGTCCGGCTCCGTCAGGAATATCGCGCCCTTCCGGTGCCCGGCGTAGGTCTGGCCGCCAATGCTTTCGGCCGCACCGGGAATCAGGCCCGCGCCAGCGATCCCGGCCAGCCTTCCGCTGTAGGTGACGTGGTACAGCGGTGCTTCGTAGTCGTCGCCTCGCGGCTTTTTGCGGGGGTTTCGTCTGGCCTTGATCCCTCCCGCCCTGGCGGGAAGGCGCAGGAGCGAGGCCAGGTGATCCCGCACCGTTGAGGCATTTGCTCCGACGCGCTTTCCTATTTCCGCGTAGGAAAACCCCTGCTCCCTGAGCGCGAGCATCAAGTCGCCTTTGTCCTTCCCTACGCCAGTCGGCCCCGTCCATGCTTTAGAGACCGTGAGCCCGGCTTTTTCGGCCCAGATGGCCACCGTGGCGGGTGAAACGCCCGCCAGAGTTGCCACCTCCATCGCAGAGGACCCCTCTCTGATTGCGTCAAGGGCCATAGAGCGGGTGATCGGCCCGTGCTCCCCGGGGCGGGTCACGCCCGCTTGGCTCAGGATTTTGTAGACGGTCGGCACGGGCAGGCCGGTCGCCTCGGCGGCCTCATAGCCCGAATAGCCCGCGCGATACAGGTCCACAACCTTACGCTTCCGGGATGGTGTTATTTTCTGCTGTCTACGCATACCGGCGTCAACGGCGACCTGGCTGACGGTCGTGGTTGAGATCCCCAGGTCGGAGGCAATGGAGGCCAGCGACTCTCCGGCAGCGTACCTCTCGACCGCCTCTTGCTTCACTGCGGCCGAGATTTTCCCCTTGCCCTTTCGTCCAGCGCGACCCTTCCTGGCTTCCGCCATCTTACCCAACGCGGCAACCAGCGCGCGCTGCTGCTCTATCTGCCGGAGCAGCTTCTTTTCCTCGGCACTGACCTTTCGCGCCGTCGCCTTCTTGGGGGGATTCGGCTTCGCCAGAGCCCGGTCTAGCTCGTATTGGTAGTCCTCCGCGCGCCAGTCCAACGGGTGAAAGACCTGCACATGAGGCTGAAAGGTTCCGAAGCGGTCGCTTCTATCTTCCTCACGGTAAAGCGTCCTGGGCATCCGGTCCAACGCGGTGCCCACCTGGGTCCAGTTGAAGTCCTGGCCAGACGCTCCAAGTCGCAGCGCCTTGAGCCATTGGCGCGGGGTCAGCTTCCACACAGACCCGTACAGCGCGACGTACACCGTGGGCTTAGGATTCTCCCGGGCCATGGAGGCGAGTCTACTCCAGCAGGCCGCGGATCCGAACCGCTCAGGCGCCCTGCTGCTTGCGCCAACGGGCGTGGACCTCCACCCGCTCGTCCTCGGACAGGTCCCGCAAACAGGAGGGGCACAGGTTGGCGGGGACCGCCCCGAACAGGGCGATGGTCACGCGACGGTCGGCGATCTCGTCCTCGTCGCGGATTTCGCCGCAGGGGGAGCAGACGTGGGCTTGGAGCATTTGCATCTTCATGCTCGGAGGGGATGCAACGCCTGTGCCACGTCCGCCGTATCACGAGGCGCGCACCTCCATGCACTTGTGGTGGACGGGCTTCGGGCCAGTCGGGGTTTGAACGCGGTAGTAGACCTCGCTCGGCAGAATGGGCTTGCCGCAGTAGGCGCAGCTAAGGGGGCTCTGGGTGTCCTTTTTCATTGATCATGGTGGAGTCCCTATTCGTCGTTCGTGCACTGGCACACCGGGTCGTCGTCGCCGCAGTAGACGCAGAAGGCCGCGAACACAGAGCAGCGGTACTCGGGGGTGAGCGCGTCCAGGGCGTCTATCGCGGGCTGGACACGCGCCCTGCACTCACCGCACAGGTCGCAGCCGTTGATCGTCTCGGAGTCCTCTTTTCCGCAGTGGGTGCAGTCGTGGAGCCCTTCAGCGTCGGCGTGGCTTGTGGGCAACCCCCATTTGGCCTTGAGAGCCTCGATGCCGGCCTCGACCTCCGCCTGCTCCGCCTCGCCCATCCTGCGCCACAGGTGGTCGTGGGCCTCGGCGATCTCCCCCTCCGCCTCCTGGGAGAGCGTGGTGGCGGCGCGCAGGCCGAATAGGCCGTCCACCAGGGTCAGGTAGTGCTGGACCCTGTTCATGTCGTCTCCGGGCCGGTGAGGATCAGCGGCGTGTTGGGGCCCGTCCAGGCGCCCTCGATGTTGAAGGCGAAGTATTCCTCGGCGTCCTCGTGCGTCAGCCCGCCCTGGCAGCGCAGGATCTGCACGCATTTCTCCCGGTCGTAGACCGCCAGCGGGGGCTTGGAGTGCTGCTGCGCGTAGCCCAGGAAGGCCCCGTCGAATCCGTCCAGGAACAGAGCGTCGGGGTTTGCCTCGGCCAGCTCGCGGTGTAGGCGGGTGGTTTCTGCCTCCTGGGCGGCTGCCTGCGCGTCGGCGATGTCGAGCAGGGTCTCGGTATCCACGGTCATGGGAGTCTCCGCCGCAGGTGCTTGATGATGGATCCAGGGACGTTGCGCCGCTTCAGCCCGTCGATGACCGCTTGGAGGACGGCCACAGGAGCGGTCGCCGGCTCTCCGGTCCCCGGCTCGCGCCATCGCATCCGAAGGTCGGAATCAGCCGTCCCCTCGGCGATCAGCTCGCCGTCCCGGTACATCCGGGCGTCCAGTTGCCGGGCGCCCCACTCCCAGGCGTCCGCTTCCGTGGCGAACGTGGCCAGGCAGACCCAACCGCCGGACGCCAGGACGACAACCTCCCAGGAGTGACCCCGGCGCCGGACGGCATCGTGCCACCAGCCGCGGATCCGCTCGCATTGGCGCTCGGCCTGCTGGCGCAGCTCGACGGCGTGAGCGATCCGAGCCTCGGCCGATTCCAGCACGTCGGTGGCGGCGGCTTCGCACGGCGGGCAGACGTAGCCGGGAAGCGTGGCCGCGCCGCAGTGGGAGCAGTCGGGGGTTGGGTGGCGGCTCTTGCCGGTGACCGGGCAGAACGCGAAGCGGCCGGGATGGGACTCGTCGCAGTCTTTGCAGGACCAGCTCATGGGTTCTTCCCCAGGTGGCCGCACGCGGCGCACACGTAGCTGGTTGGGGTTGCAGGCTTGGAACCCACGATGGAGCGCGCGAGCCGGCGCTCGTATTGGCCGTCGGGGTCCTCCATGTCGTCCATGGGCATCACGAAGTCGCAGTGCTTGCAGGCCCAGATGGGCCGGGGATCGGGGGAGTATTCCCATTCCTCCCCGTCAGAATCCTCCATCCAGTGGTGCGCCTGGTCGGGGCACTCGGTGCAGCGGCGGCAGGGGGGCTCGGAGGTTCCGGCCTCACCCATCCGGTACGCAGCCACGATCATAGTCCAGAAGGACAGGGCCACCTGGCCTGTCGGGGAGCGGCCCTCCGCCCCCGTGTGAGCCTCGACCATGACTCGGTTCAGCGTATCCACCACGCCTTCGGGGAGGTCGCAGAGCAGTTCATCGAGAACGGCGGCGTCGTCGGGGCTAAGAAGGGGTCCTGTCAGCATCGTTTGGTCACTCCAGCGGTTCCGGGGGCTCGTAGTCTGCGATGTTCTTGACGGTCTGGTGGTGCCAGCGGGCGCCTCGGGGCTTGTGCCCTGCATCCTTCAGTCGTTGGGCTATGCGGCGGTAGCCGAGCCCCTCCGCTCGCAGCGCCTTCACCATGCGCACGACGGCCTGCTCCTTGGCATCCAGCACGAGCCGCTTGCCCGGCCCAAGCCGAAATCCGTAGGGGACGGAGCCAACCAGCTCGCCGCGGCGGCGCTTGGCCTGGAGGACGGCTCGGGTACGGGCCCGAATCTTCGCCCGCTCGTGCTCGTTGAACATGGAATCAATCCGACGGCGGAGCTGGTCCTCATGGTCGTCCGCAGCGGCCAGCGTGATGTCCTTGCGCCGCAGGATCACAACCATGTAGCCCTCCACGTCCACATCGCGCGAGAGCCGGTCGCGCTTGCTGGCGACGATGAACGCTGCCTGGTGCTCGTCGGCGGCGTCTATGGCTGCCATGAACCCGGGCCGGTCCTCGGGCTCGGTGGATCCAGACACACCGTCGTCGCGGCAGACGGCCACAATGGTGCACCCCCGCGCCGCGGCCCACGCCTCAATCTCGTGCGTCTGCACAGCGGGACTCTCCTCCTGCTCGTCCGTCGAGACGCGCAGATAGGCGACCGCGCGCTCCCTGTTCCTGCGGACCGGCACGGCAGAACCATGGCTTTTGTTGCTGGTTTTGGCAAGAGCCGGTCGGTAGTTGAACGCCGTGAGGGTCCGAATTCCCTCCCCAAGGCCCCTTCCAGGCAGGCAGCTCGACGGCCAAGTCCGCGTTCGATACCGCGTAACTATATGATATTATTGAGGAATCCGGTGAAACTGGCCGGACTCGGCAGTTGCCGGTGGCGTCCGTGAGCCCCGGTCCGGTTGCGTCCGTTGCTCACGCGAACAGCTCCTGCTGCACCGCCACGCGCCCGTGCACGTCGCTGAGCAGATACCAGACCTCTCCCTGGCCGAGCCCGTGCCACACCAGCGCCCGGTCCCCTATCAGGCAGACCACGCGCCCCGCCCTTCCAGCCGCCGTCACGCGGTCCCAGAGGCTCAGTCGCACGGCATCACCGGCTTGTCGCACTTGGACGGAGACCCCCGGGTGCTGTGACGCAAGGTGGTACGATGCCCCGTGGCCCTAAGCCCCATTCTCCTGCTGGTTCCGGCCGTTCTGATGTTCATGCGCCGCAAGAAGCGGGGGCCGCAGGGGCTGACGCCGGATCAGCAGCGGGCGTGGGACGCATACGGCGGAGGCTGGTCGAGCCAGGACGACACGATCACCGGCTCCGAGGACGGCCTCCGGCTCTCGGATCGGATGCTGCTGAACGAGGACTGCTCTGGCCCCGCGGCCAAAACGGTCAAGTGGCGATACGACGCCCGCATCACGAGCTACTACTGGTATCTGCGCCGCGAGCTGGAGTGGGACAACCCGGCCGATATCGCGGCTGAAATGCTCCAACACGACAACCCCCACTGCCAGTGGCCCCCGGACGAAAACACTGGGTCGGAATGGGCGTGGATCATCTGGGACGGGACCTACCGCGCTGTGCAGCTCTACTTCGACCTGGAGCAGTCCGGCGAGCTGTGGGACTACGCCGTGGACCCAATGGAGATCCATTCTCGCGTGAAGCCGCTGGTGGTCTGGGCGCAGTAGCTTGCGGGCCCGGGACGAGCGTGCCAGCCTGGGTCGCGTGACGGGCCTGACCAAGGAGCAGCAGTACGCGGCGGCCATGGATCGCTACTCCACCGGGTTGGGATACAGCCAGCTCGGCGCCCTGGTATCCGCGGCGGTCGTTGGCCTCCAGGCGGCCTCCCTGGCTCAGGTGCCATGGGGATCGGTGGGGCCCGGATCCTACGTGCTGGCGTTCGTGATCGCGTACCTCCTGGCCGACTTCATCAATGGGTTCGTGCACATGGTCATGGACAACACCGACCGCTACCAGTCCGCGGTGGGGCCCCTGATCGCTGCGTTCCACCTGCACCACAAGACGCCGCGCTACAAGGACTCCAACCCGCTCACCATCTACGTCCTGGAGAGCGGCTCCAAGCTGTGGCTGGTGCCGTACCTGGGGCTCGTGGTGTACGCCCAGGCCAACTGGGCGATTTCGGCCGCGGCCAGCCTTGTCCTGGCGGGCGTAGGGGTCCTGTCCAGCGTGGCGGAGGTCTCCCACTACCTCTGCCATAACTCGACCAGCCGTCCGGTGAGGCTGCTCCAGCGCCTTCGCCTGCTGTTACCGCCGGAGCACCACGCCGTGCATCACCGCAGCGACAACACGCACTACGCCTTCCTGAATGGAGTGTCGGACCCGATCCTGAACGTCATCGCCCGGCGGACCTGCCAGGGGTACGTGAACCGGAGCGACCGTCACGCCCAGAGTTACGAGGGCCCGGATACGGCCAACCGGGGGTGAGGCGGCTTGCGGGGCTCGGGGCGCCGTGGCAGCCTCGCCGCCATGAGTGCTACACGCCAACCCGACACCGTGGAGACGACGTTCGTTATCGCCACGCTTCGATACTTCCCTCTCCCCTCCACCAACTGCATGGTCTGCAAGGGCCCAGGGGGCGTCGTCCGAATCGGCGGCACTGCCCAGGGCGACATGATGGTGACCATGCTCTGCGAGGGCTGCGGATCCACGGAGGTCGAGGGCCTGCTGGAGCGCGGCGACATGCGTGAAATGCCAGGTGGCCTGCTGATCAACCCGAAGTACGTGGACGCCGTGGGCAACGCGATGGGCAATGCCCTCCACGCCGCCGCCCGGCCAACCCCGGTCCCAGACCGCAAGCGCGGAGGCAAGCTGACCAGCGGGAAGCGCCCCGCGAAGGCGACCAAGAAGCCGGTGGTCAAGAAGGCTGCCAAGAAGAAAGCCACCAAGAAGGCGCCAGCCAAGAAGAAAGCTACCAAGAAGCGGAGCGCGCGGTGACCAAGCGCAAGGCGACCAAGAAGCCGTCCGCCAAGCCTGCTGCGCCGCCGTCCGTGCAGCCGTTGTGGGGGCCGCCGATCCCGATGGGGACGGTGGCCGGGAAGGTGGTGGATGTACGGGAGCCCCGCAATCAGGCGGCCATCGACTCGCTCTCCAACGAGCAGTGCATCCTGCTGGTCATGGCGGACAGTATCCGCAGCCTGGAGCAGGCTGTAGGGCAGCTCCAGGGAGCCATGCGCCAGGTGCAGCGGGATGTGGACGTGGACCGGCGGCTGGCCAGGCTGGAGGCCGCTACGGCTGCCCGCCCACCTGGCGCTCCCAACGAACCGTGATCTCCCAGGACTCGGACGTGGGCTGGAGCGCCGGCAGGGTGACGTTGATCTCGTAGTCGTTCCCGGTGATCTGGAGGACGGCGGTCATCGTGACGCCGGTCCCTTCAGAGCCCACCGTGAGGGTCTGGACGAATATCGCCTGGTTGCCGTCGTTGCGGCGGCGTCCGGTGAATCCGCCCTGGCTGGCGAAGGTGTCCGCCACTCCGCTCGTGCTGTTGGTCCGAATCGCATGGATCCGCAGGTTGCTCACGTCCAGCGTGCGCGTGTTGGTCGGCAGCGTACCCAGGACCACCACTCCGCTGGCCGCGGCGCCACTCAGGCTCAGGTGGGCGTTGAACCGCTCGCGCTGCTCCTCCGGGAAGCCCACTGTGGTGCGCTCCGTGACCCCACCCACGGCGACTACCTTGTGCTGGTTCGCTCGGTCGCTGACTTCATCCTGCGCGGTGCTGTCCGCCCACAGGTACGCGCCGTCGTGCGAAATCTTCGCCTGTCGGCCGGCCGCCCATGCGTAATCTGCCCCGTCGATGGCGTTCAGGCGCCCGCCGCTGATGGTGCTGTGGGTGGTGGCCGCCGTCGCCCCGATTACGTTGCCTTGACCCCCGGTAATGACGGCGTGGGCGCCTCGCGTGACCTTGTTGTTGTCGCCGCCGCCAATGAAGGCATGAGGCGAGCCGCCCGCTCCGCCGACGCGGCCAATCTCATTCTGCTGTCCGCCACCGATGGTGCCGTACGACTCCCGGATGATGTTCTGGAAGCCGCCGCCAATAACACAAGGCTGGAGCGTTCCGCTCTGTGGGGCGATAATGTTGGAGGCGCCCGCGCCGATGAACCCCCAGTCGCAGT
>Ga0307378_10013378_pt1 | contig 10387 bp, 11 predicted proteins | sample UN1MG_FD_202238 | JGI IMG/M metagenome (GOLD analysis project Ga0307378, IMG submission 202238) | Soil microbial communities from Risofladan, Vaasa, Finland - UN-1 | ecosystem: Environmental > Terrestrial > Soil > Coastal area > Acid sulfate soil | place: Finland: Risofladan, Vaasa | collected...
AAGTAGCACAGAGCACTCGATAAGCTGTTGGTAAGTAACGTCGTGCACAAGGTACGGCGCTGCACTGCGGCGACTGAGCTTGTGCCTCGCGGTGCCAGTCAGCTGTCCGGCTAGCGCACAAGCGGATTGAACTAGACATAAGGCTACCCTGGACGCCGTCCGTTCGCCGGGAAGACCGTTCCCTGCGATAGGCCAGACCTCGTGGATTGATGGCAGTGGAGAATCCGATGTAGACTGGGCAACGTGTTGTCGGGCATCCAGCTTGATTTCCCGTACGAGGAGGCTGCATGAAGATCGAGTATGAGCCGATCGGCGTGATCCACAGCCCGTTCCAGTCGACCGAAGGTATGCCGATACAGCCAGCAGGAGCGGGTGGCGTCACTGGCACGGTCGAGGTGTTCAGCGAGTTTGTCGCGGGGCTAAAGGATCTCGATGGTTTCTCGCATGTCATCCTGATCTATCACTTCCATCGCAGTTCCGGGTTCAACTTGCTGGTTGCGCCGTTCATGGATGCCGCTTTGCACGGTGTCTTCGCCACTCGCGCACCACGTCGCCCAAACCCGATCGGGCTATCGGTGGTTGGCTTGACCAAGATTGAGGGCCCGATCCTTTGCGTGCGTAACATTGATATCCTCGACGGCACGCCGTTACTTGACATCAAGCCCTACGTGCCAGACTTCGATCATCATCAGGTAACACGCTTTGGCTGGTTGGAACAGGCGCGGGGTCGCGTGCGGAAGGAAAGATCCGACGACAGGTTCAAGTATGAGGCTACTGATCGGCGCTTACGGCTTGACGAGAGAAAGACGCTTGGGAACGATCAGCGGCTTCGTCGCGATCATCCTGTGGAGCACGACCGTGGCCCTCGCACGAAGCATCTCAGAACAGCTCGGGCCGATGACCGCAGCCGCGGGCGTGTACAGCGTAAGTGGATCGATAGCTCTCATCCGGCTATTGTGCTCAAGAGAGAAACGCCAACAGATAAGCCAAGTGCCACGCAAGTACCTGATCGGCTGCGGCATACCGTTTCTCTCATACATGATCGCCCTCTTCCTCGCGATCGGCCTCGCTACGAGCCACCAGCAGGTGTTGGAGGTCGGGCTGCTAAACTACCTTTGGCCAACACTGACAATCCTGCTTTCCCTCATCATCCTCAAGAGAAAGGCGACCCTGTGGCTCGTTCCGGGGACGCTCCTTGCGCTCGCGGGAATCTTCCTTGTGTTGACGCAGGGGGCGCACGTCTCACTACGGTCGATCCTTGGGAACGTTGCTTCCAATCCGGCTGCATATGCTTTGGGATTGGTCGCTGCCGTGTCGTGGGCCGTCTACTCCAACTTCACCCGACGCTGGGCAAGAGATAGTGCGCAGGGGATGGTCGACCTGTTCTTGCCGATCACGGCCATTGTGCTTATCGTCATCGCCCTTCTCAGTGAGAGCACGCACACATGGAACGTGCGAGTTCTGTTGGAAGTGGGGTTTCTCGGAACGGTAACCTACGTCGCCTACTGGTCGTGGGACACTTCCATGCGCACGGGAAACTTCGTGCTGGTAACTGCTGCCTCCTACCTGACGCCGTTCTTCTCTACGGTCGTAAGCAGCCTCTATCTTCACGTAGCGCCAACGGCAAATCTGTGGATAGGATGTGGCGTGCTCGTCCTAGGATCTCTGCTTAGTTGGGCTTCGGTTGGAACAGGGAGTGGAACACGAAGAAGGGGCTTCGGGCAAACTCAGTGGTTGCTATGATTTGCGGTCACAAGATCATTGTCCACTCAAGGCGGCGAATGGCAGAAACAAAGGGGTTCCCGGGTTCCGACACACCGGCTGTCTTGATAGCAATTACCTTCTATTTGACAGCCGTAGGGGAATGAATTAGACTGGTCTTATACTAGTCTAAAGGAGGGCAATAATGACCGAGGTGGGCGCCTATGAGGCCAAGACACGGCTCTCGGAGCTTCTAAAACGAGCAGCAGGTGGAGAACGGATAGTTGTCACCAAGCACGGTGTTCCTGTAGCAGAGCTGATCCCCGCGGGGAAGACCGATACTGTTAGTCCCAAAGAGGCGATCGCGGCGCTCAAGTCCTTCCGAAAAGGGCACCGCCTGAACGGGGTGTCAATACGCGATCTTATCGAGGAAGGTCGGAGATAGATGGTCCCAAAGGATGCTTTGGTTCTTGATGCTTCGGTTGCGCTTTCGTGGTGTTTCGAAGACGAATTACACGCCTACGGCGACGCCGTTCTGGAACACCTCGAAACCGGAGAGGCCCTTGTTCCCGGGATCTGGCCTCTGGAAGTGGGAAATGCCTTGCTCGCAGCAGAACGCCGAGGCAGGCTTAGCAAGGCGGATAGCTCTCGCTTCATAGCGCTGCTGGGACAGCTTCCGATCATTATCGAACGAGATTCACCAGAGAGAATGTTTGGCGAGATCACAGACCTGGCACGAGCGCACTCCCTTTCCACCTATGATGCTTCCTACCTGGATCTTGCGATGCGAAATGGATTTCCCCTCGCCACGCAGGACTCGCGTCTGTTGCATGCCGCCAAACAGTGCGGCGTCGAGATATATCGAGGATAAAGCAGAGAGACCATCGCGTTGACGATTCAGCGTCTGTGCCTCGTGCTTGTACGGGAATGTGAAGCGTTATAAACTACTCACTACAATGCGGAAACCACTCCGGCAGGTAACATAGAGATGGCCGCCCCACGGGAAGTCATCGATCTATTCTTCTACGAGCTCTACGGACTGACCGACAAAGAAATCCGCATCGTCGAGGAGGCAACAAAGTCAGCGTTGTGTTTATACGCGATGGAGTTACCTTCTCTTTTTCCCCTCCAACTGCGCGTAAGAAACAAGGTTTGCCCGCCTCTCCCAGACCTGACACTACTCATTCGTTAAGGAGAGAAACCCTGAGGCGGTCATGGCTCTCCAGAGAACCAGCAAACGGGAGGGGCTATGTTACGATCCTGGATATGTGAATTCCTTATTGGTTTGGTAATTGCTGTTATCAGCGCGTTGGTCGCTGGCCCAGCCGTGCAAGCCTTCCTGGATCTGCAAACAGTGTTGGTCCTGATCAGTGCACTGGGTTATCTGCTATGGATGATCTTCTTGTTGAAACTCTTCAAGAAAACACTAAACTCCGGAAGAACAGCAGGATTTGAGGATTACAGACGGCGTTTCTGGCACAAAGCGCCTGGAAGGTTCTTTGTTGCGGGAGTTATAGCTCTTCTCATAATTGCGCCTCCTATCATTGCACGGCAGATTTGGCAGTCGAGACTGGGGTCACTCGAAAGGAGCTACGTCGTTTTGCTGACTAGACTTGACGATTCCCAGACAGAGGGTGATGCTTTCTATGTCAGGGATGAACTTCTTGGAACGATCGAGGAGACACTATCAGAGTATGATGACGTCGTCATCATTGACTCAAGCAAAATGCCGACAACTCGCACAATAGCGAGGCGCCTGGCTGCTCAAAAGAGAGCTGATCTCCTGATCTGGGGCTGGTATGGAACCACTGAAGAGAAAGCTCGCATCTCAATCCGTTTCGAACTGACGAACACCATGAGCGAAGCCGCGCTATTCAGGCTAGAGCGTTACGAAGCCGTAGTCGACATCCAGGAACTCGAATCCTTCGAGTTTCAGCAAAAGCTGGGCAATGAGATAAGTGCACTGACTGCCTTCGTTCAGGGGGTCATTCGCTACGATCAGGGAAATTACGAGGAAGCCCGTATTTCCTTCGATAGAGCTGTGTCTATCGAAGCTTGGCCGGAGCCGGTCTGCGGCCATTACGCTCTCTTCTACATAAAAGGGGACTGCTGCCTACATTTGCAGAGGTACGAGGAGGCTATTCACGATTTCAGTGCTGCGTTGTTAGCACGACCGGGTGACGCACTTGCCCTTAGCAATCGGGGATACGCTTACATGAACTTGAATCAGGAAGAGGAAGCCTTCGACGATCTTAACCTTGCAGTCGAAAAGGATCCAGAAGCAGCTCCGGTGTACGCGAATCGAGGATTCGCTTACATGTTGCTTGATCGCCCAGACAAGGCAGCAGAAGACTACAACACAGCCCTTGCTCTTGAGTCTTCCAACACCCACTACCTCGATATGCGAGGCTTGGCATACCTGCTCTCTGGACAGGAGATCAAAGCACATGAGGACTTCACCAAGCTGATCCGCTTAGAGCCTTCGAATGCGCAAGCCTACATGATTCTTAGCATTCTTGAGTACTCGTGGAGCAACTGTAGGGAGGCGTTGGATCTTGCAGAGAAGGCTATCCTATTGGGCCCGAAGAATCCCCAGAACCTGTACACGCGAGGGCTGGTCAGATGGGGCCTTGGTGACAAAGAGGGTGCGATTCAGGACTACGAGGCTGCTATCAAGCTTGAGCCACCCCTGGATAACATTTGGGCAAACCTTGGCGCTGCTTACATAGCTATGGGCAGTGTTGAAAGAGCGCTGGAAGTACTAAATGAAGGGGTTGCTCAGTGTGGAGAGACGCCATTACTGCTTCAGAATCGCGGGAACGCTCTGGCTGCATTGGGCCAGTATGCGCTTGCAGTCTCCGATTTCACTTCAGCAATTTCTTCGGGAGGCCAAACTCTTGATCTCTACGAGTGCAGAGGATACTCCCTTATGCAACTTGGAGAACATGATGAGGCAATCGCGGACTTCAGTGCCGTGCTCACTGAGAAGCCGGAAGACCTTGCATGTCTCAGATATAGGGCGTACTGCCAGGAGAAGGTGCAGAATCACGAAGCTGCAGTGAGGGATTTAACCCTGGCAATCAGGCTTGATTCTCAGGACGCAGAGCTATTCGCGCGAAGAGCGAAGTCGCTTGAGGCTTTAGGTAGAAGAGACCAAGCTCTCTCAGATATTGAGTGTGCACTCTCGTTGGAGGCGGATAATACGACTGCTCTGCTAGCCAGAAGTAGGATCAACCTCTCCTTTGGGAACTACTCCGACGCAATCATGGACGCAACCGAGATACTAGCTAGGTGCCCAGGGTGTGGAGAGGCCTTCGCCATCCGTGGGTATGCTCGGCAGATGATGCGGCGCTTTCCGGAAGCGATCGAAGACTACAGTGCGGCTCTTGCCTACTGGGGAGGCGATTTGGCAACACGCTTCAATCGTGCTGATCTTAAGATGCAGTTGGGTGAGTTCGAACAAGCGATCGGCGACTTCAATGTGGTCTTGAAAGCAGATCCCGACTACGTTCGCGCCTACACAGGAAGAGGGCTTTCACGTCTGCACCTGGGCGAGCTCGGTGCTGCAATTGACGACTTCTCAGAAGCAATTGTGCGGGACCCAGAAAGCGTGGATGCGCTAACGAATCGTGGCATAGCCTATATGGTGCAGGGCAGGAGCGAGAAGGCACTAGATGATCTGAACATGGCTCTTTCTCTAGCAGAGAGTCCCGCGAAAGTATATGCAAACCTTGGGACCGTCTATCTTCTGTTGGAGATGTATGAGGATGCAATTGAGAACTTCATCCAAGCACTTGACCTTGCGGATGAGCTGTACGACCTGTTATATAGTCGAGGGTATGCCTACCTACAGATCGATAACCTTGAGAGCGCCGAGGCTGATCTCCGAGAGTTCTTACGGAGAGCGCCAACTTCCGAAGAGAGGAGTAACGCCCTAATTCTCCTTTTGCAGATCGCTGCGGAAAGGGACGACTAACAGCGGCTCGGGCGCTGGACAGATCTTGCTTGATACTATAGCGCTTCATCAGCAGCGCCTGGATAAATGGCGAGGAACGACAGAATCTGACTCCAGGACTCCGACAACTTCGGTGACTGAGTGGAACAGGCAGCCAAGGACGTAGGGAGGTGAGAGAATGCCAACGACAGGTGAGAAACCCGGCAAGGGGACGTACAAGTGCAACAACTGCGGCACGACGGTAACCCTTGATGATGCGACGGATACGTTACCTCCTTGCCCGAAGTGCACGGGCATTGAGTTCACGCGCATCTAGGAAAGAACACAGGTCCGGGGTCTAGCACTGGACTTTTGCGGTGCTGCTGGAATCTTGAGCAAGTGAAATGGATATGGAGTCAACTCGTATCTCTTGACATCCTCGGATTCCGGAGACAAATACCCGTCTTATCCTGCGACGCGCTGAGATTCGTGTTGCCAGCGAGTGTGCTGGTGAGAGGGAATTCTTGTTGCGGCTCTGCGAAAAAGGAGGCTGAGCATGAGCACGAATAAGAAGTGGTCCATGTTGATGCGAGTTGTTCTTGCGTTGGTACTGGTCGGTGTGGGTGTGGCTGGAGGGTACTATCTGTGGGGGAGAAGTCCCGTTCCACAGGCTTTCTTCGTAGGGCCAGGAAGGGCTGAGGTTCTTCCAGTTCGCGACGAGATTCTCAATCTCATTTCGAGCGCACAGCACGAAGTTCTTGTGGTTCAGATGGAAGCGGGGGATATTGAGCTGTTCGAGGCATTAGCTCCCGTATCTGCTGATGCCGCTGTTCGCGTCATCACAACACCTGAGAATGCTACTCAGTTTAGCCAACTCCAGGAGACGGGCTTGGGGATTGAGCATCTCGAAACCCTGGGAGTCCTGCACCACAAGTTCATCGTGGTTGATGGTAAGAGGGTTCTGACGGGCTCATACAACTGGTCGCGGAATGCATACGAAGACAACTACAACTGGGATAATGCTGTGCTAATCACAAATCGAACCGTTGCCGAATCCTTTCAACTGGAGTTCGAGTACCTGTGGGATCTAGCGAGACCACCAACCCCCGATTGGGACGAGATGAGTTGCTTGGAGCGCCTGAATGCTGCGCGATTTGCGGATCTCGTCGCAGTCGACGGAATTGCAGATATCCTTGCTCTACACATCCTGGAGTTTCGCGAAAGTCACGGGAGGTTCGTTGACGTTGACGAACTGAAAGAAGTCGACGGGATAGGGCCTGTTCTTCGTAGCGCTATCCTTGAGAAGCTAGGTTGCAGAGCTCCCTAGGTCACGTTTGGACTTCCATGATACAATTGTCAATATCTGGAAAATAAAGAACCTGAGTGATGAAAGGAATGGAGTTGACGAGCGTCGCTCTTCGGCATACTATGTTGTGGAATTGGACAATAATCATTGCTGGCCAGAAAGGAGACACGATGAGCTTTGAGCGCCTGCTTGGTGACGAAATCTACATTGTATCACCCTCCGGTGAAACCACAGCGGGACCGGTGAAAGCATCGGTTCAAGGAGACAAGGTCTACATCTTTGGCGAGAGCCTTGTGATTGAAGAAGGAGGCAAGGTCCTTCGCACTCTACCCAATGGGAGATGTGAGTCACGCACAATCCTGCAGGTCGACTTCAACCAAGCCCCAGTCCAGATGCGACAGGGGGCACACTACAAGATCATCACTCGAAAAGATTCGTCTTTGGTCGATCAACTGGCGAAGACTACGATCAACATTGCCAATTCCCAGGGAATCCAGAGCGGCGACGGAAACCTTCAGAGCATAGTCACATCATTCGAGGCACTTGTGAAAGCGATCGACTTCGTCAATGTGCCCGAGGATCAGAAGAAGGATGTCAAGGCAAAATTGAAAGCATTCCTCGCTCATCCCCTTATTACCACCGTGCTTGGTTCGGCAGCCGCTAAGCTCCTCGGAATGCTGTGAAGAGCAATGGCCAACAACGCATCTGCCCCGAACTGGAAAGACTGCCGTCGCTCGTACCTTACTCTGGCAGTCTCCCGACAGGTGAGCTCAACGTTCGATCATCAAGAATCAGGAGGTAGTTAAATGAGCATAGGTATTGCAATTGCTGTTCCAGACGGCATCGCGATCGCAGCAGATACTCAAACCACGTGGAATAAAATCATTACAAAAGCAAAGGAAAAGAGGTCCGGCAACGAAGTGGAGTTGGCTGAACCCATCACGATTCCAGTGGGATGGTCAAGGATGGCACGAAAACTATTCAGTGTTAACATGAAAGGCACGACCTACGCGGTGATAACTGCAGGGATGGCTCACATGAATTCCAAGAGTATGTACGCTGTTATCCATTCAGCCGCCCCTACCTACCAAGGCAGCAGCAAAATAGATGATGTAAGCGAGTTTATCCGAGACCATCTAAAGAACGAACTATCGGAACAGCTGGCCTGCGCACCAGAGGAATTGGCAGCACAGCCAATTAATGTGTGTGAGATAATTTTGGCGACTTATGAAAATAATAATGTTGCAAAACCAGTTATTGAATCACATCTCGTGTTCTCAGGAACTATAAATATCAATGATAAACCCAATGGTTCGGGGCACTTTCTGAAGTGGTCAAACCGTACTCAGCCAAACCGGTATGGTGGATGCTGGATTGGAAGAAGCGAGTTTATAACGCACATTGTCAACCACAAGAACTTAAAGCTTCCCCCTATCTCTGGCCAGTTTGGGATGATGACTCTGGCTGATGGCGTTGACTACACCAAATTCCTTGTGGAATTCACCTGCGATTTTGAGCGTTTTGCCGTTATGGTTCCCGATTGTGGACGACCAATCACTTCCAGCACCCTGACCCCAGAAGGTTATCACGAGGAAGTTATCGGCTGAAAGGCCCTATTCGAACAAGAATATTGAGGCAACGAGATAAAGCGGGTGCCTCAACTCCGCCATTCGAAGCCTACACGAGGTACGAGATGCTCTGTGGATCTGTCCGCTAGTCACCCTTGACACGTCGAGTCTTTCGCTCTACTCTAAGTCTGTCGTCTTGAAAAGGAGGTTCTTGGGTGATCCGCCTGCGGGAACGTTTCCCCTACGAATGGTGTGTCGCAGTATCTGGCGCGCTGTTGTTGGTCATCTCGCCGTGGGGGCCGAGCACTCCCTTCTCAAGCCTCTTGACAGTCTGGTTGCGCTGGATCGCTGACCTTCTTCCGGGATTTCTCTTTGTCGGCACGTACGATGGGTTTGTCTCCGTGTTTCTTCCGTTCATCGGAGCAGCAACCCTGATCTACCCGATCCTCGCGTTTTGCGATCAAGTGCTCGAAGCGCCGCGGTCCCTTGTCTGGATTGCGAGGACAACGGCTGTCCTCATGTTCCTCCTCTCGGGGATGGCCATTGTCGATGCTACGCTCGCCATGGGGACACCGTGGAAACTCGGTCAGATCGCAATGGCCTGCGGTATCGGAGTGCTCCTTCTGACGTTTGGTATCCAGGTGCGTAGAGAGAGCGTTCTCTCATCCCAAATTCGGATGATTGGCGTCACGTTCGTCATTGCCGGGGTCTGCATCGCCTCATTTGTCCTTCTCCCCGTTGGGCTCCTCGCGTTGTTTGTCGCGTACATCATGCTCGCGATCGTTCTTGCACAGAGAAAGCCCGCTCGCATGTCTTCTACCAAACTTTGATAGTCAACTCTAGCGAAGGAAGATCCAAGCTGATTGGGGAGACCTGTCTATTCTTGATGCCTTCTTGCCTCAGCAGTGCAGACAAAGCTGATAGTGAGGCACTTTAATCACACAAAGTCAGCCCGCCTTACGCGACCGATCGTGTTATAATCCTGAAGTATCCGCTGCGTGCTATTCAGCCAACTGGGAATTGTTGGTGCACACACAAGAGCAACGTTGCAGACAAGCTGCAACGCTACATAAAAACTGCTTTTCGCCATGCGCGGAGGTCAGAATGTCTTAGGAAGTTAACTATACTGTCTCTTGGTGATGGCTCTTCAACCAAGCTTTGGTCTTCCTCAACAACCAGACAGCCTCTTGGATGGCTTCTTCCGCTTGGGCTTGAGATACGTCCATTCCCCCTTCGTATAACCCCTGTTTCCTCATGGAACGCAGGGTCTGGTAGTAATCTATACGCGGATCTTTCAGCATGAGGGTAAACCGCAGTGTTTCAAGAGTCCGGATATGTTGTCCAGACCCACGGCTGGGGCGGTATCCCTCCGCGCGAAGTGCAGCCAGAGCGCAGGTTAGAATAGCCGTGTATGCCTGTTCAAGCCGTGTCTCGGCATGAATGGTTGGATTAGCGGCGTCTTCCAGCCTGCGAGTGGCAGTGCGTAGAAGAGTGTTGACTTCTTCGCGATGGGGATTCAGTCTTTCCAAGCGGCCTTGAGAGGCCATATCGGCGAGGGTCATTTTGCCCCCTCTCCTAGAAGGTCGATCCTCGGGCCGTTATGCACTCGGAAAACAAAACTGTCCTCTTGCCTGAGACGATCGTGATATTCTTCCGATTGGTAAACAGTTGGGCTGATCTCCCGAGAGAGCGTTTCCGCGGCTCTGCGGAGTGGGCTGGCAAGTTCCCGAAGGCTTACGTCGCCGACGATCAGCAGATCCACATCGCTCTCCGCGTTGGCCTCGCCGGAGGCGAAGCTGCCATAGATGTAGGCCAGTTCAATCCGTCTTGCGAACGGCAGGAGTACAGCTCGCAGCACATCTGCCAGACCAGCGGTTT
>Ga0307378_10013380_pt1 | contig 10387 bp, 7 predicted proteins | sample UN1MG_FD_202238 | JGI IMG/M metagenome (GOLD analysis project Ga0307378, IMG submission 202238) | Soil microbial communities from Risofladan, Vaasa, Finland - UN-1 | ecosystem: Environmental > Terrestrial > Soil > Coastal area > Acid sulfate soil | place: Finland: Risofladan, Vaasa | collected...
TGAGGCTGTAGAAGTCGATGTTGTCCTGGAGGCTTCGGCGTTTCCGCACGCCGGCGGTGTCGATCGCGACGTACGTCAGGCCGTCTTTCTCGAAGCGGATGTCAATGGCGTCGCGCGTCGTGCCCGGGATTTCGGAGACGATGACCCGCTCGCTTCCGGCCAGGGCGTTGATGAAGGTGCTCTTGCCGGCGTTGCGCTTGCCGACGACGGCAATCTTCATAGCGACCTCGGCGGGTGCCTGGGCGGATTCGGTCGGCAGGCGCTCGAGGATGGCCGCCAGGAGTTCGTCGCGTCCGCGTCCGGTCTTCGCGCTGACGGGGATGACGGGTTCGTAGCCGAGCGCGTGAAACTCAGCGGCGCCCTGGGCCTGGCGCAGGTCATCGGCCTTATTGGCGGCGACGAGAACCGGTTTGCCCGCCTGGCGGAGGCGTGCGGCCACCTCGTGGTCGAGCGGCGCGAGGCCCTCGCGCACGTCGGTGACGAGCAGGATAAGGGCGGCCTCGCGGATGGCGCAATCAATTTGCCGTTCGATATCGGCTGCGAATTGCTGCGACGTGTGGACGCCTATGCCGCCCGTATCGATGAGTTCGAACCAGCGTTCGTGGCGTTCGATGATTGCCGAGACGCGGTCGCGCGTGACGCCGGCCGTCGGATCGACGATGGCGATGCGGCGCCGGGCGAGCGCGTTCAGGAGGCTCGACTTGCCGACGTTCGGCCGACCCACAATGCTGACGATTGGCAGTGGCATGGTATCTGACTCGGAACTCGGAACGACAAACGGCCGAGTGGCGTTATCCGTACTGTGTGCTTCTCCAGTCCCGGTCCGCAGGCCGAAGCGCCCTTGGTTCTCAGGGATTGAATTCTTTCAGGGGCAGCGTGACGGGCTTTCCCGTCCGGGCCGACTGGTAAATCGCGCAGATGACTTCGACCGATTTTTTGGCTTCGACCCCGGAGACGCAAGGGACCGTGCCCTCCCGGGCGGCCCGGGCGATGTCGTCGAAGTTGCGCGTGAACAGGATGCCGGCGAGGGCCTTCGGGTCGCTGGCGGCGCCGGTCCCGGCGCGACGGGATGCGGCGGCGGCCGGCTTCTCGGCGCCTTCCTCGTCCCGGAGTTTCCAGAGTTCGATCTTGTCGTTCACGAGGTAAGCCATCCCGTCGGTGCCCATGATTTCGTGGCGAACGCCCGAGCCGGGATAGGCGGCAGTGGTTCCCTGGATGACGCCGAGGGCGCCCGATTCGAATTCGCAGACGGCGACGGCGACGTCTTCCACTTCGATCCGCTCGTGCGCGAGAAGGGCCGTCCGGGCCGTGAGGGTCTTGATGGGCCCGGCGAGCCACACGAGGAGGTCGATCGCATGGATGGACTGGTTCATGAGGGCCCCGCCGCCGTCGAACTTCCACGTGCCCCGCCAGACGCCCGAATCATAGTACTCCTGGGTTCGCCACCACGGCGTCGAGCAGGTGGCCAGCGTGATGCGCCCGAAACGTCCGTCGTCGATGGCGGCGCGGGTCTTGCGGACGTCGTCGGCGAAGCGGTGCTGGAAGATGCCACCGAGCGTCGTGCCGCTCTTGGCGAACGCGGCAATTATCTTGTCGCACCGCTGGGGAGTGATGTCGAGGGGCTTCTCCGAGATGCAGTGCTTGCCGGCCTTGGCGGCGGCGATGGCGGCGTCGGCGTGCATGCCGCTCGGCGTGCAGATGTCGATGAAGTCGATGTCGGCGCGAGCGAGCACGTCGTCGAGCCGCGCGTACGAAGGGACGTCGAACTCGCCGCCGAGCGCGGCCGCCCGGTCCTCCGCCTCGTCCACCACGGCGGCGAGTTGAATCTCCTTCGCGTCGCGGTAGGCCTTGGCGTGCAACTTCCCGATGGTGCCGCAGCCGATGATCGCTACCTTGAACCCGCCTGCTCCTTTTCCGGCGGTCCCGGGGTCAAGCGACGATGAGGCGGGCCCAGCGGCGCTTGCCGACGCGCAGGATGTCTCCGCTGGCGGCCTCGACGGAAGCCTGCGGGTCGGCGATGACGCGGTCATTGATCCGGACGGCTCCCTGCCGGATGAGGCGCATGGCCTCGCTGTTGCTCTTGGCGAAACCCGCCGAGACGATCAGCGCGGCCAGGCCGACCCCGCGAGCGATCCGCACTTCGGGGATCTCGGCGGGGATTTCCTTTTCCGCGAAGACTCGGCGAAACTCGCGCGCCGCAGCACTGGCCGCCGCGTTCCCGTGGTACTGGGTGACGATGTCCACGGCCAGTTGCTCCTTCGTGTCGCGCGGACCGGAGACCTTAAGGCTCTTGCGGAACGCTTCGAGCGGCTCGGCGGTCAGGAGCGTCCAGTAGTTCTCCATGAGCGCGTCGGGGATGCTCATCAGTTTGCCGAACATCTCGTTCGCGGCGTCCGTGACGCCGACGTAGTTGCCTTTCGACTTGGACATCTTCTCCGTGCCGTCGAGGCCCACGAGCAGGGGCATCGTGAGGACGACCTGGGGCTCCTGGCCCTGGCTGCGCTGAAGTTCCCGCCCGGCAAGGCAATTGAACGTCTGGTCCGTGCCTCCGAGTTCGACGTCCGCCTCGATGGCCACCGAATCGTGGGCCTGCATCAGGGGATAGAGAAACTCGTGGACGCCGATGGGGTCGCCCGCCTTGTAGCGTTTTTCGAAAGTGTCGCGTTCGAGCATCCGGGCGACGGTCATGCTGGCGGCCAGGCGCAGGACGTCGGCGAAGGTGAGCCCCGCGAGCCACTCGCTGTTATAGCGGACCTCGAGTTTGTCGGGGCTCGTGTCGAGGACCTTCCCGGCCTGTTCGAGATACGTGTCGGCGTTCTCGCGGATTTGCTCCTCCCGGAGGACGGGACGCATGTGGTTCTGGCCCGAAGGGTCGCCGATGCGGGCGGTGTAGTCGCCGATGATGAGAACAGCCCGATGGCCGAGGTCCTGGAACTGGCGCATCTTGCGCATGACGACGGTGTGCCCCAGGTGGATGTCCGGGGCGGTGGGGTCCATGCCGAGTTTGATGCGCAGGGGGCGCTTCTCGTGGATGGCGCGGGCGAGTTTGGCGAGGAGTTCCTCTTCGGTGTAGATCTGAACTGCGCCGCGGCGAAGGGCCTCGAGTTGCCGCTTCGCCTCGTCCTGAGCCGCTTTCGGGATGGCGTCGCGTTTCATGTCCGCATTCCGATGGTACGCCGGAAAGGGTCAATATAGGTCCGGGGGCGGGGGATTCAAGCCTTTTCGCCGGGGCGATGCTCATCGTGTTATTTAGCCCGGCGTGAATACACGCCGGGCGCCGTTTGCGACGGCGCCCCCGGTGTATTCACCGGGGGCTAACTAAAGGATGCGCGAGGCGGTTTTGCTCTTGACGCGCGGCCGGGGCTGCCGATATAGTAATGCTATGAAATCGCGCAGCGAGTACCTGGCTCTGGGCCTTAGGCTGTAACGCCCGGGGCCGCTGCGCGCTGACTGGCAACGAACGACGGCCTCGGGAAACGAAATCCCGGGGCTTTTTTGTCGCCCGGGAGGGTGCGCCGCGAGGAAGTGGCAACACCCAGGGGGTGCCACCGATTGCTTGTCAATCGGTGGGGCGGATGTGCGGCTCACGGTTTGGCAAGCAAACCGTGGCACCCCGAACCAAAGGTGGCGGGAAAAGCATTGAACCTGCCCGCCGGGCCGGATATGAACACACAGGAAAGGAGACGAGCCGTGGCCGCGAAGGCGAGCAAACGCGTGTTTGTGTTCGACACGACGCTGCGCGACGGCGAACAGTCGCCCGGCGCGAGCATGAACCTGACGGAAAAACTGGAAGTCGCCCGGGCCCTGGACCTCCTGGGCGTGGACATCATCGAGGCGGGGTTCCCGATCACGAGCCGGGACGATTTCGAGGCCGTGCGGGCCGTCGCGCGCGAGGTGAAGCGCCCGATCGTGGCCGGCCTGGCACGGTGCGTCCCGAAGGACATTGACCGCGCGGCCGAGGCCGTGCGCGACGCCCGGCACCCGCGCATCCACGTGTTCCTGGCCACGAGCCGCATCCACCGCGAGTTCAAACTGCGCAAGGCGCGGAGCGAAATTCTGCGCCTGAGCGTCGAGGGTGTGAAGCGGGCGAAGGCGGCCGTGCGCGACGTGCAGTTCTCGCCCGAGGATGCCGCCCGCACAGAGCCCGAGTTCCTGGCCGAGGTGGTCGAGGCCGTCATCGACGCCGGGGCGACGACCGTGAACATTCCGGACACAGTCGGCTGGGCGACGCCGGACGGGTTCCGCCGCGTCATCGAGCACCTGTTCGAGCACGTGCCGAACATCGCGAAGACCGTCATCGCCGTCCATTGCCATGACGACCTGGGAATGGCGGTGGCGAACTCGCTGTCGGCGGTGCAGGCGGGGGCGCGCCAGGTGGAGTGCACGGTGAACGGCATCGGGGAGCGCGCGGGGAACGCGGCGCTCGAAGAGATCGTCATGGCTCTGGCGACCCGTCCGGACGCCTTCGACGGGTGCTGGACGAACATCCGGACGGAGCGCCTCTACCTGACGAGCCGACTCGTCAGCCGCGTCACCGGAATGGTCGTCCAGCGCAACAAGGCGGTGGTGGGCGAGAATGCGTTCGCCCATGAGTCAGGCATCCACGCGGACGGCGTGCTGAAGGAACGGACGACGTACGAGATCATGGAGCCGCGGTCGGTGGGCCTGAAGACGAGCCGGCTGGTCCTCGGGAAGCACAGCGGCCGGCACCAGTTCCGCCAGCGCCTGAAGGAACTGGGGTTCCGGCTGACGGGCGAGCAGGTGGACCGGCTGTTCTTCGGGCCGTTCAAGGAACTGGCGGACCGCAAGAAGGAAGTCTTCGACGAGGACCTCGAGACCCTCGTGGAGAACGAACTGGTGACCGCCCCGGAAACGTGGCGCCTCATCGGCATCCAGGTGGCGACGGGAACGGGCGGCATGCCGACCGCCACCGTCGAACTGGAGAACACGGACGACGGCCGGCGCGTCCGCGACGCCGCCACCGGCGACGGGCCGGTGGATGCCATCTTCCGCGCGATGGAACGGCTGACGGGCGTCGCCCTGAAACTGGCGGACTACCAGATCCGGAGCGTGACGAGCGGCAAAGAGGCCCAGGGCGAGGTGCGTTTGGAGGCCCTCCACGGCAAGCGGACGGTCGCCGGCCGCGGCGTCTCGACCGACATCCTGGAAGCCAGCGCCAAGGCGTACCTGTCGGCGATCAACCGGACGCTGACGCGACGTACGGCTAGGAAGGCGCCGAGGCGGCGCGTGAAACGCACCAAACGCAAACGGTGAACATTTAGCCGCCGCGCTTGCGCGGCGCGTTCAAAACGAAAGGCGCTTCGATGGCGAAAACGAACGTCAAGGTCAAAAAAGCCGTCCTCGCCTACTCCGGCGGGCTGGATACGTCGGTTATCCTCCCCTGGCTGCGCGAGACGTACGGCTGCGAGGTCGTCGCGTTCGTCGCGGACTTGGGGCAGGGGCCCGGCGAACTCGAGGGCATCGAGGAGAAGGCCCAAAGAAGCGGCGCATCCGAGTGCGTCGTCATGGACCTCCGGGAGGAGTTTGTGACGGACTACCTCTGGCCGATGCTCAAGGCCGGCGCGGTGTACGAGGGCAAGTACCTCCTGGGGACGAGCATCGCCCGGCCGCTCATCGCCGCCAAGCAGGTCGAGATCGCCCGGGCCACCGGCGCCGATGCCGTCGCCCACGGCGCGACCGGCAAAGGCAACGACCAGGTGCGGTTCGAACTGACGTACATGGCCCTCGCGCCGGACCTGGAGGTCCTCGTGCCGTGGCGCGACCCGCGATGGACGCTCACAAGCCGCGAGGCCGCCGTCGAGTATGCCGAGGCCCACGGCATCCCGATCGCGCAGTCCAAGAAGAGCATCTACAGCCGGGACCGGAACCTCTGGCACATCAGCCACGAGGGGGCGGAACTGGAGAACCCGGCTAACGAGCCGCGGCCCGAGGTCTTCGTCCTCAGCCCGCCGGTCGAGAAGGCCCCGGACAAGCCGGAACACGTGGATATCGAGTTTGCCGAGGGCGTCCCCGTGGGGATCAACGGCAAACGGCTTGAGCCGGTGGCGCTCCTCGAGGAGGCCAACCGTCTGGGCGCGAAGCACGCGGTCGGCCAGGTGGACATCGCCGAGAACCGCCTCGTGGGCATCAAGTCGCGCGGCGTGTACGAGACGCCGGGCGGGACGATCCTGTACGCCGCCCACGCGCTCGTGGAGGCCCTCTGCCTCGACCGCGACACGCTTCACTATAAGCAAGGCGTCGCGCTGCGGTACGCGGAACTCGTGTACTACGGACAGTGGTTCTCGGCCTTGCGAGAGGCGCTCGACGCGTTCGTGGACCGCACGCAAAAAAGCGTGACCGGCAAGGCGCGCCTGAAACTGTACAAGGGTCAGGCGATCCCGGCCGGCGCGTCCTCGCCCCACAGCCTCTACAGCGAGGACCTGGCGAGTTTCGTCATGGGCGAGGGGTACGACCCGACCGACGCGACGGGCTTCATCCATCTCTTCGGCCTGCCGATGAAGGTCCAGGGGCTCGTGAAGCGCGGCACAGGCGCTGCGGGCAAGGCGAAGGGCAAGCGCAAGTAGCGCGGGCGCATCTCAAGCCCAGGGATTGGAATCCCTGGGCTTGGGGCGGTCGCGCGGTTGTGGGCGAACGCATGAATCTCGTTCTCATTGGCTACCGTTGCACGGGGAAGACAACGATCGGCGAAATCCTCGCCGAGAAGTTGGGCTGGCCGCTCGTGGACACCGACACGCTCGTTCAGGAGCGCGCCGGCCGGAGCATCCAGAAAATCGTGGGCGAGGGAGGCTGGCCCGATTTCCGCCGGCGCGAGCGCGAGATAATCGCCGACGTGGCGGCGCGTGACTCCCAGGTGATCAGCGCCGGGGGCGGCGCGGTCCTCGACGAGGCCAACGCCCGGGCCCTCCGCGCGGGGGGTCGCGTGGTGCTTCTGACGGCATCGCCCGAAACGATCTGGGATCGGATGCAAGCGGATCCGAAGACGGCGGCCGAGCGGCCGAACCTCACGGACTCGGGCGGCATCGCGGAGATACGAGATCTCCTGGAGGAGCGGCGGCCGAAGTACCAGGCGGCGTGCCACTACGAGATTCCGACCGACCGCTTCTCGCCCGAAGAAACGGCCGGCCGGATCCTGGCGTGGCTGAAGGCCAACGGCGACATCTGACGCTGCCGGCCGGCGCTACGGCGACACGGCCTGCTGGTCGTCCAGCCGGAAGATGAGGGCCCCGCTGGTCAGCGGGTTGGAAGTGGCGTGCAGTTCGGTCGCGGCCCAGAGCGGATCGTTCAGCCAGGGGGGGTCGTCCTCGTAGTTCAGGGTCCACTGGTATTCTTCCGCGTGGCCGTCGTAGAAGACGATGTTGGTGCGGCTGCGTCTTCCATAGTTGCCGCGATGACGGGCGGCGATTCGGCCGCGGTTCGCCGGCAATTGGGCGTCTGTAAAGACGCCGTCCATGGCCATCACGAAAGTGGTCCGTTGCCGGATCTCCGTCAGGTGGTGGAGGAACTGTCTCTTGTTGTTGTTCGGGTCGTCCTTCGGGATGAGGAGCGACGGAAACTGGCGCCAGTAACTGGCGCCAGTACTTGAAGTGAGCGTCTCGTCCGTGCATCCGTTCCAGTAGTAGGAGCAGGCCACCTTGTGCGTGTCATTCCCCAGCCCGGCCCATCCCTGGGCCTCGTCGGCAAAAGGGCTGACGGGGGCGGTCGTCGTCGTATTTTCCACCGACAAAGTCGAGGGACACAGCAGGATGCTGCGGTTCCCCAGCGGGTCCTCGTTGAGATTCGCGACGAGATTCGTCGCCTTCACATAACCGCGCATCACCAGGATATTGGCCCAGTACAAATCGGCGTCTTCGTCGTACGCCGGCACGATGACGTTATTGTTTTCCGCAGCATACTTCAAAACGGCTGCGGAAATTCCCTTGAGGTTGTTGCGGCATTCGAGGCTCTGGGCGGTTTCCACGGCAGCCGTGATGGCCGGAAACAGGAGGCCCGCCAGGATGCCTATGATGGCGATCACGATCAGGAGTTCGACGAGTGTGAAGGCCCGCTCCGCGTTTTTCCGGTGCCTCGGTGTCTTCATGTTCACCTTGCCTCGCCTACGGGGTGCCCGTGCCCCCGGTTTCTGGAATCCGCCCCCTATGGAATACTAACCGCCAGGCCGCCGGACTTCAAGACGCCCCCGTCCCCACCCAGCGGGCAGCCGCGGGCTGCCAAACTGCGGGAATCTCCCGGCATGGGGTCCGGCCGCCCGGGGCCGCCTCACGGGACACGTGGGGAATGGGGTTTCGGCCGTCCGTGTGGCGAGGGGCCCTACGCCCCCTGCCGCTGGATGTCGATCACCAGGCCGTCGTACGCCAACCGCACCCCGCCGGGCACCTCGGGCAACTCCGGCAGCGCGGCTTCCGTCCGGGCGTGGTCCAGGTCGTGCGTCATGTGCACCAGATATGCTTCGCGCGGCGCGAGTTCCCGGATCGCCTCGACCGCTTCGGACACGGTGAAATGAGTAGGATGCGGCTCGTGGCGCAGACCGTCGAGAAACAGAACGTCCAGCCCGCGCAGCCGCTCCTTCGATTCCTCCGGCATGCCGCAGCAATCCGGGCACCACGCGAGCGACGACCCTTCCGGCGCGTCAATCCGCACGCCCGTCGCCGGATACACGCCGTGCATGAGGCTCACGGGCGTCAGGCGATGACCCCAGAGGTCCACCGGCTCCGTCCAGGCGTGCCACTCCACCAGCGGGATGCCGAACGGGAAGCCCGCGTCCGTGATCGCATAGTCGAACGTCGGCTGAAGCCGCGCGAGCGTTGCAGGCGTCGCGTACACCGGGACGCACCGCCCGCTGATTTCGCCGAACCGCCGCAACTCGTCGAAGCCCATGATGTGGTCCGCGTGGGCGTGCGTGAAGCAGACGGCGTCGGCGCGGTCCAGGCCGTGGGTTATCGCCTGGAGTCTGAAGTCCGGCGTCGTGTCGATGAGGAGCGTCCGCGCGCCCATCTGGACGGCGGCGCTCGTGCGGAGGCGGCGATTGCGGGGGTCCTCCGACGTGCAGACCGGGCACCGGCATCCGATCATCGGCACGCCGTGGCTCGTTCCCGACCCCAGGACCGTCAGGCGCATGGGCCATCGCCCCCTTCGCACGCGCTTGTGCAGGCGCGACGCGCCTGCGGCGTGGCCAGTATAGCAGGCCGGGCGGGGGATTCAACGGCGTGGACCGGTAATGACGAAATCCGAATGGCGAATGAAGAATCAAATCCGAAAACCGAATGACGAAGGTCGCGCGTTCGCACGCCTTTCGTCATTGGCGTTTCGTCATGGATTCGGAATTCGGATTTCGGAATTCGTCATTCCTCCCCGATATCCTCGGGGAGGTTCTCGGTGTGCCGGCACTCGGGGTACCCGGAACAGCCGAGGAATCGCCCTCGGCGTCCGGAGCGGATGAGCATCGGCTGGCCGCAGTCGGGGCACTTGCGGTCGGTCGGCGTGGCCTTGGCCTTCGGCGGTCGCGACGCTCTCGGAGCACCACCTGATTTGCCGGCCGACTTTTTCGCAGGTGTGCCTTTTTCACCCGGTAGAGGCTTGGCGTTTCGGCACTTCGGAAAGGCCGAGCAGGCCAGGAACGGGCCTCGCCGCCCGCGTTTGACCACCATCTCCGCGCCGCACTTTTCGCAGACCTCGCCGGTCGGCTCGGGCTTGACGGGGTTCCCTTCGGCGTCGCAGGGGAGGGTGCTGCGGCATTTCGGGAAGTTCTCGCAGCCGAGGAACGGCTCCCCGCGCCCGTTCAGTCTCAGCAGCATCGTCCCCCCGCACTTTTCGCACTTGTGTTCGGTCGGTTTCGCCTGCGGGCGTGCTTCGCCTTCCATCGGCTGCGTGTGCTTGCACTCGGGGAAGCCGCTGCAGCCGAGGAACGCCCCTCGCTTCGACCATCGCTTGACGAGCGGCTTGCCGCACTTGGGGCACGGCCCGGCTTCTTCGTGGACGTTGTTCTTGGCGCTCGTCATTTCTTCCCCCGCTTTCTTGAGGGCCTCCGAGAACGGTTCCCAGAACTCCCGGATGACCTTCAGCGATTCTACCTTCGCCTCCTCCACCTTGTCCAGTTCCTCTTCCATGTGGCTCGTGAACTTCACGTCCATGATCTTGGGGAAGTGCTCGACGAGTTTGTCCGTTACGATCTCCCCCAGGTCGGTCGCGTGAAACTGGCGCTTCTCCTGCTCGACGTACCCCCGATCCTGGATCGTCGAAATGATCGGGGCGTAGGTGCTCGGCCGGCCGATGCCTTGCTTCTCCAGTTCGCGCACCAGCGTGGCTTCCGAGTAGCGCGGCGGCGGCTGCGTGAAGTGCTGCGTCTCCTCCAGGTTCGCGAGGTCCAGCG
>Ga0307378_10013381_pt1 | contig 10385 bp, 12 predicted proteins | sample UN1MG_FD_202238 | JGI IMG/M metagenome (GOLD analysis project Ga0307378, IMG submission 202238) | Soil microbial communities from Risofladan, Vaasa, Finland - UN-1 | ecosystem: Environmental > Terrestrial > Soil > Coastal area > Acid sulfate soil | place: Finland: Risofladan, Vaasa | collected...
ATGCAGAATATCTAAATTTTGCCTTCTTTATAAGTCTAACCAGCCTTCTATTTTGTCTATCTTCCCACTCTGGATCTGGGTATTTTTTTATTATTTTCAGAAAATTTGACATTTTCATAATTAATGTGTTATAGTTTTCCACAAATACACAAGTCCACTAATCCACGTTTACACAGCTACAAAAATGTGTATAAATTGTAAAAAGTTTGTTTGATAAGAAGAACATTTACAAGACGCGTATTTATCAACCCTATAAGAAGAAAGTTAAAAATATAGAATATAAAGTTAATACTTCAAGCTTTTCTTAGTTGGAATACTTAAGAGAAGAGAAGTTAATAAAACTGACCAAGAAAGTCAGTTTTTTATTCTATAGATAATTTTAAAAAATAAAAAAGAGGAGGTGGTTTTATAGAAACAATTATATGTATTTTTTATAATTGAGAGTTTTACAAAGAAAGGATTTGAAAATGAAAAAGTTATTATTATGGATAGTAGTGCTGATGTTGACCGTTTCGGTGGTAGCGACTTTTTCTCTAGTTGGTTGTAAGGCAGTTCCTGAAGCTGTAGAGGCAGAAAAGCCAGTAGTAGAAGAAGCACCAGCTGAAGAGGAAGAAGTGGCAGGTTCATGGTGGGCTCAAGCTGCTGCACCATATAAGGATGTAACAATTAAGGGAATTTCTGAAAGTACTCCACCTTCAAAGTATATGCAAGAAGTTCTTGCAAAATCTTTTATGGAGGAAACAGGAATTAATGTTGAGTTTGAGGTGACATCCTGGGATGAAATGTACGATAAAGAAATAAAGGACATGGAAGTTGGAACTGGTATTTATGATTTTGTTTATATTGAGCAGGATATAATTTTTTCTTACCTGCATAATGAATACCTACTTGATATGACTAACTTTATGAATGAAAATCCTGAACTGGTATTTGATGATTTAGATATGGATGACTTTACTTCCTTTATCAATGATTTCAAAGATGATGAAGGCCATGTATACGGTTTGCCTTTTGAAGCTTTCTTGAAAATTTGTCTTTATAGAAAAGACCTATTTGAGAACAAAGAAATCCAGGATGCTTTTAAAGGTGAGTATGGTTGGGATTTAAGACCAGCTGTTACCTTTGATGAGTATGGACAAATTGCAAAATTCTTTACAGAATGGGGTAAGGATAATGACATGGAGCTTTGGGGAACGACCGTTCAGGCTGCTTCTCATCCTTCCTCATTTTATGAGATTTTTGAGACAATTCTTCCTCCTGCAGGCGTGTATAACTGGGGTATTAACATGGAAAACTGGAAAGCAACTTCAGCTGATGGTGGGGCAATGGATAGTGATAAGGCTAAAGAAGCCTTAGCTTTCTGGGTTAGTATGTTAGATTATGCTCCTCCCGAGGCAACAAGTAGCACCTGGGATGAAGTAGCAGCCTCCTTTGCAGCAGGTCGTGCAGCCCAAGGTTGGGTATATGGCGAGAATGCAGCTTGGATTGCTACAAATGCTGAAAAGTCTGTTGTTGTTGGAAATGTCGGCGTAGCTCGACCACCTCTAATGGAAGGAGTCTTAGAGGAAGCAGAAGCAGGTGAAGGATATATTGGGTACTATGATGGTGGTGCTCTTGGCATACCTCATTGTTCTAAAAATCCAGAAGCTGCTATGTTGTTCATACAGTGGGTTTGCCGTAAAGATTTCCAAGGAGAGTTTGCTAAAGCAGGGTCCCGTATAGTTCGTACCTCAACATTTGATGACCCTATAGTATTAGCGATGGATAAAGAAGTAGACGGGTACTATAGTATGTTTAAGAACGAGGGATACTTATATAAGGGTGCTCCTCCATTCCCATTTCACGCTACAATTAGAGAGGTTATATACACGTATACAATACAGGCCATAACTGGAGAAATGACAGCAAGCGAAGCATTAGATGCCGCTGCTAAAGCAACAAATGAAGAACTAGTAAAACTTGGGTATGGTAAATAGTAAAGAGTGAATTTTGTGGGCATTGAAAGAAAGATGCCCACAAAATACACAATGGGAGGGGAGGACTTACTGTTATGAAATCAACTAGGACTGCTTGGCTGTTTATGATGCCTACTTTAGTTATACTCGTTTTCATTGGTTTAGTACCTTTCATTTATGTTCTCTACATCGGGTTTTTTGACTGGAACCTTTTCTCCAAAATACGTGGTATGTCATGGGCAGGGTTAAATAATTATAGGAAACTGGTATTTGATTCAGATTTCAATGCTTCTTTGGGAAGAGGTGCTTTATTTACAGTATTAACTGTTAGCATTGAGATGGTTTTAGGAATATTGCTAGCCAATCTTCTTATGATGAAGATTAAGGGGATAAAATTCTTTCGCGCTATTCATTCATTACCCTTAACAGTTGCACCAATAGCTATTGGAGCGGCATGGCGCTTGATGACTCTACCAGGACTGGGACCAGTTCCATATTATTTACAAAAAATAGGTTTCGATTTTAATATAGGGCGTTACGCACAACAAGCCTTCTTTACCACAGTTATAATGGATATATGGCACTGGACACCTTTTATTACTTTGGCATTTCTTGCTGGCCTTTCTTCCCTACCCAAATCGCCTTTTGAGTCAGCTATGGTTGATGGAGCAAACAGATGGCAGATTCAACTTCATATCACACTACCACTGTTGAAACCTGTAATTTTAACAGTGCTCTTTCTTAGAATTATGGATGCTTTAAGAATTGTTGATGAAGTGTGGATGCTAACAGGAGGAGGCCCAGGTACTGCTACACGATATATAGGAATACATATATGGCGTGTTGTGTTTCCAAAAACTGATTACGGTTATGGGTCTGCAATGTCAGTAATTGTTTTATATTTTACGATTGTACTAACCTGGCTCTTAATCACATCTGTTTCACAATCTAGGAAGGAGGTTGCTAAATAATGACTGGAAAAGGAAAAAGGGTCTTTATTTATCTTATATGGATTCTTTTGTCTGTATGTACACTATTTCCTATATACTGGCTATTTCTAGTATCAGCAAGGTCTCGTATAGAATTGTTTGACAGTCCAACATTTTTCCAGACTACATTTTATATTAAGAATTTTACAAGGCCATTATTAAATGATATTTATGGCAGTTACATATTTAACTCAGTTATAATTGCAACAGGCAATACCATTTTGGTAATGGTCTGTGCTATATTTGCAACTTATGCTCTTTCTAGGTACAGATTTAAAGGTGCTAATAATATTTTCTTTTGGACTATTACTAATCGAATGGCACCGGCAGCTGCATTTATGTTTCCAATATTTCTGCTTTACAGTAGGGTATTAGTTATCGGAGACATTAGTTTCTTTGATACTCATATTGGCATGATTCTAGTTTACTGTTTATTTAACCTGCCCTTTTCCATCTGGCTGCTCAAAGGTATAGTTGATGGAATCCCTATTAGTATTGATGAAGCTGCCCGAATAGATGGAGCTTCTACTCTTGGCATCGTATGGCGAATAGTAGTACCACTTTCAGCTCCTGGAATTGCAATATCCTCAGTTCTAAGTTGGATATTTGCTTGGAATGAGTATCTTTTTGCTGCCGCGCTAACCAGTTCAGATGCTAGAACTATAACTACTGGATTGGCAGAGTTTGTCACAATAGTTGGTACTAATTGGGGCGAGATGGCAGCAGTGGCTTTGGTTAGTGTACTACCTGCACTTTTATTTCTGGGTTTTGTACAAAAATATATTATTGCTGGTATTACATTTGGTGCTGTTCGTGAGTAAGTGTATAAAAAGAACGTGGAGATAATATGAAAAATAACAATGTAAAAAGAAGAGGATTCTTGCCTATAGAAACTAATCTGTTTGACCGTATCTTTATTGGACTAATTATTCACATTGCAATGCATTTACTGTGGATACGGTTTCTAGAACAATGGATTCCCTTATATGTGGCAACATTGTTGGGATTGAGCATAATTTTTGTTATTGCAAAATGGGGAGGATGAAGCAAATATGAAATTACCAAAAACAATGAAAGCAGTTGTTATACACGGTATTGGAGATTATAGGTTTGAAGAAATACCAATACCGCAACTAGGGGTTGGTGAAGTGCTTGTTCGTGTAAAAGCAGCAGGGATCTGTGCTGGTGACGTAAAGGCTTTCCACGGAATTCGAGTATGGGGTTCGGATGATATTGCGCCATATATTAAAGTTCCAGTGGTTGCAGGACATGAAAATATTGGAGAAGTTGTTGCATTAGGCGAAGGGGCTGCAGAAAAGTATGGATTAAGAATTGGAGATATGGCAGTTTCTGAACAGATTGTGCCATGTGGGAAATGTCGCTTCTGCTTAGAAGGAAAGTATTGGATGTGTGAGCAACATGACATTTATGGTTTCATACATGAAAGAGCTGAGGGTGGCTGGTCAGAATATATGAGATACCCAGCAAATGCAATAAACTATAAAGTTCCATCAGACATTAAATCAGAATATGCAGCTCTTATTGAACCTTTAGCCTGTGCTATACATGCTGTAGAACGAGGCAATATTCAACTTCGTGACGTCGTAGTTATAGCAGGTATGGGTCCTATTGGGCTTTGTATGTTGCAGATTGCTCGGCTAAAAAGTCCTGGGTTGCTAATTGCAGTTGATATAAAGCCTTATCGATTAAGGTTAGCTCGTAGATTGGGAGCAGACTTAGTCATTGATGTAAGTAAAAGAGATGTAGTTAAAGAAGTGAAGAAGCTTACGGATGGATACGGCTGCGATGTTTATATTGATGTTGCTGGTTCTTCTGAAGGAACAATACAGGGATTACGAATGCTAAGAAAGCTAGGTACATTTGTTGAATTTGCTGTTCATTCCGAGCCATTGAGTGTAGATTGGTCAATCATCGGGGATGTAAAAGAGCTTAATATATATGGTTCGCATTTAGGTGCATATTCTTACCCAAAGGCAATAGAGTATTTGCATGATGGTACTGTTAACGCAGAAGAGATAGTAACCCATATCTTACCATTAGAAAAGTTTCAGCAAGGTTTAGAAATCTCATCATTAGGGGAGAAATCATTAAAGGTAATATTAGTTCCGTGATAATAAGAGTCTTGGAGGTATTATATGTTTCTAGAAAAGTTCGAATTGAAAAATCATTGCTCTATTGTAACTGGAGCTGCGCAGGGACTTGGAAAATATATGGCTTTGGCACTAGCTGAAGCAGGGTCCAATATTGTTATATCAGATATAAATATAGAGTTAGCAAAGAAGACTGTCAGAGAGATTGAGGGTAAAGGTGTAAAAGCATTGGCTGTCAGTATGGATGTTAGGAACCAAAAGGAAATTAGTACCATGATAGACATCGTCTTAGATAATTTTGGCAGAATAGATGTTTTGATTAATAATGCAGGTATATGTAAGCATATTAATGCTGAGGTTATGGGCTACAAAGATTGGTTCGATATCATAGATGTAAATCTAAATGGGGTATTTCTAGTATCTCAAGCGGTTGGAAATGTTATGATAAAACATAAAAAAGGGTCAATTATAAATATCTCCTCTATGTCAGGAATAATAGTAAATACTCCACAAAGTCAGGCAGCTTATAATACTTCAAAAGCTGGTGTAATAATGCTAACGAAAAGTTTAGCTTCGGAGTGGGCAAAATATAATGTCAGAGTAAATACCATTGCTCCAGGTTATATGAGTATAGGGATGACGAAAGAGTTTTTTATGAAAAAAACTGGTATGACAAAAAGATGGATTTCACTGACTCCGATGGGAAGAGCTGGAGAAGCTGAGGAACTCGGAGGGATGGCCATATATCTAGCATCTGATGCTTCATCATATGTAACAGGTGGAGTTTTTACTATAGATGGAGGTTATACTATATGGTAATCATAAATAAAAAGAATAGATTTGCGTCCATTTGAAGTAAGAGTATATCACCTATACTTTTAGCAGCAGTAATAGAAGCTATACAAGAATATAGATAGCTATAAATTATTAATTTATTTTAAATGTTTTTTTAGAAAGGAGTTAGAATGAAAGATTTCTATTGGTCGAAAGAAGAAAAAGTACAAGCTCCAGAAGAACAAAAACTCTCATTTGTTGAATATCTGACACTATAAAAAAGAGTTTTGCGGTATATTTTGCACAAAAAGGAAATTGAACCGCAATAATCCTGTTAATACAGGAGATTTACAGGGCATAAGACCTGAAAGCGATCAGGCGATAATCCGTTATTAAACGGTTATTAAACGGTGATTCTGATTGATAAAACAAATCAAAAACAAAATAAAAGAGGGAATCCTGACCGATTAAAATCGGTTAAAAATCGGGTAGAGACGAAAAGGGTTGAGATTGATAAAACAAGTAAGAAACAATCTCAATCTGTGCCATTTTGTGCTTGATAAAACAGAGCTAAAAAAATATTCTGGAATAAAATTTGAACCTTTAGCCTTTTTTATAAGTCTAACTAGCCTTCTATTTTGTCTATCTTCCCAATCTGGACTGGGTATTTTTTTATTATTTTCAGAAAATTTGACATTTTCATAATTAATGTGTTATAAATTTTCCACAAGTACACAATTCCACGAATACACGAATACACGATTACACGATTACAAAAATGTGTATAAATTGTAGAAAGTTTGTTTGATAATGGAAATTAAAAAATAAATTATAAAGGAGGTGATAAGAATGAAAAAGTTTCTAATTGGGTTTTTGATTTTCGCGTTAGTTGTACTTATGTTTCCAGCAGTTATAAATGCAGCCGTCCTCAGTGTAGAAATTACAGCGCCAACAACATATCTGGTATCGGGAATAGTTGAGATTAAAGGTTCAATAAAAATGAGTGAAGGACAACATCATTACTGGTTCGCAGTTGTGGATTCTAAAGGGACAGAAATAGCTGTTTCAAAAACCGTTGATGTAGATATAGGAGGGCCTTTCACAATTACCTCTTCTTTCAATTGGGTTTGGGATACCACTCTTGTTCCTAATGGAATCTATACTATAATACTAGAAGCTACTGATGGTGCAGGTAATTCTTCAATAGCTCAGCATGAGGTTGAAGTTGACAATGTACTTCCTGAAGAAGAACCTACAAAATCAGATATCCTTATGAATAGTGGTGTTCCAGGAAAGGGATTAGAAAATGCTCCTGGTCTCCAGAAGCCATTTAATCCTAATTCACAAGCAGATGAGCATGCTGGAATGAAATAAGGTTTTTATATAGAGTACTTTTTGATAGAGCTCCTGAAGATTATGGCTTTAATGCATGGCTAGACCGTATGAGTGCTGGTATGACAAGAGAAGAAGTTGTTAGATGATTTTATAACATAACAGGCCTCAATTTAAAATGGGGCCTGTTTTATTAATCACATTGAATAATCACATTGAAAAATTATTTAGGATCTCTATACAAAAGAGGAATAAATATGGATGAGAAAAAAGAAGATGAAATTTATTGTCCTGAATGTGGAAAGGTAATTAAAAGAAAATCAGTAATCTGTTTACATTGTGGGATTCAAATAAATGAATTAGAAGTAAAAAAAGTTATTATTGGAAAGAGTAAAATTGTAGCCATTGTTTTGGCAATATTATTTTCTTTCTTTTCCTGGCTTTATACATATAAGAAAAATATTAATAAGTTTCTAATTAGCATATTAGCCAATCTCACACTTCTAAATTTGGTTGGATATTTTAAAATCGAAGCTATAAACACATTAACCTGGCTTATTATTCTCTTATTTGTTATCTGGATTTGGGCAATAATAGATAATGCTAGAAGACCAAATAGTTTTTACCAAAATTATCCTAAGTAATTAGAACTATTAAAATTAGTATTTTATAAAGGGGGTAAAATGAAAAGGGATAGGATAAAAAAACTGTTAAGATATGCAGTTCCATTGATGGCCTTAGCGCTTATACTTGGTTTTGCTTTGGCTTGTAACGGTTGTGAGCCTTCTACCAAAGAGGTATCTAAAGCAGAAGAAGAGGAGGCAGTAGAAGAGCCAGCAGTAGAGGAAGAAGAGAAGATAATAGAAGAGGTTAAAACAAAAGAAGAAGCAGAAGTTGGAAGTAAAGATAATCCTTATTCAATTAATGAAAGTATAACAATTAATAATGAGGTAAATTGGAAAATACTATCTGCTAAAGATTTAGGGGATACCTTAGAAGCTATAGATAAATGGAGTGATGATAAAACTACAACCGGGAAGTTTATAAAAGTTAGATTTACAGTTAAAAATGTAGGCAAGGAAATGAAGACAATAACTAACTTGAGGCTCTTTGATAATGAGGACAGGGAATTTACGATCTATTCAGAGAGTTTTGGATATATAGAAGAAGAAGAAGAATTATTTTTATTAGATAATATTAATCCTGGATTGGAGAGGACCTATACGGTAGTTTATGAAGTACCTGCAGATTCTAAAGATTTTATACTGGAAATAACAAACTTAGAATTTATATACGATAAGGCATATATAAGTTTAGGATTTTGAACCATATTGAGCCAACTGTTTATCAGGGATAATTAAAAATAATATGAAAGGAGTAAATGTGAGAGTAAGATATTTAATACCGATTGTTGTGCTTATATTGATTTTTAGTTTTAGTTTAACCTGTAATGGAACATCAACAGAAACCGAAAAGGTAGAAGAAGTTAAGGAAGTAATTGAAGATCCAGTAGAGGAAGAAATTATAGAAATTGAGGAAAAGCAAGAAAAAAATGAAGTGGATTTGGAGACTGAATATGCAACACAATCAATAATTATGCTCGGGATTTTGATACAAACTATGGAAGAAATTAGCCAAGCTTCCGGTGATTGTGCTGATGGTAAAATTGGTATAGCAGAGCATAAAATAATCGCTAAGGAATATGTCAAAAATATTAATTCTTGTTATGGTATGTTTTTAGAACTGGAACCATCAAGTAGATTAATGCAATCCCACAATCTTATCGATAAGGCAATGGAGCATTTATTAAACAGTGCTACATTTATGCAAAGGTATATCGAAACTGATGATATAGAGAAAATGATTGATTATTTGGGTCAGGCAATTTCTGAAATCAATCTTGGAAACGAATATTTAAATAAAGCTACTGAACAAATAAATAAATTAACAGAAAAATAAAAAATGGAGGGCAAGATATCATTTTGAGCCTAACTATGGGATTAAAACTGTCTTTTGCAAGACCTTGTAAAGAACTTAAATATATCTATTTGTAAAAAAAGTTACAATGTAGATTTACAGCATTTCAAAAATAGTGCCTTTATGGTGATGTTTTCCTTAAAAAGCAAATTTCTTATGTAACATTAGAAAGTTAGTTTTTTGCTATTTATTACATTATTTACTTGACAGCTTTAAAACTATGTGATATATTACATACTAAATACAAAGAATGTAATAAAACAGTATAAAGGGGGTTTTAATGAATTACTACAGGAAAGACGGAAAATTACCAGTTATTTTAGAAGTAGAAGAAGTTGAAAAGTTACTTTCAATACCAAATAAGAGGTATATAACTGGCCTAAGAAACCTGGCAATTTTAAGAATCATGCTGGACATGGGTTTGCGTGTCAGTGAAGTAGCGGATCTAAGGCCGGGTAACATTAACCTAACTAATAGAAAATTAAGAGTAGTAAACAGTAAGGGAAGGGATAGAGACCTGGCAATACCATTAGAGACAATTGATGTCTTAAAAGAATGGAAACAAAGAAAACCTAAAGACAGCCAATATTTCTTTACTACCATTAAGAATCGTGAAGGCAAAATAACCTTTAAAAATGGAACTGAAAGAGATATAACCTCTAAACCAGGGGACAAGCTATCTGTTAGGAATATCCAGGCCGCAATAGAAAAGTATGTAAGAAGGGCAGGTATTGATAAGAAGATAACACCGCATACCCTAAGACATACCTATGCTACTGAATACTACAGGCAAACTAAAGATATTGAAACATTAAGGCGGATCCTGGGCCATTCAGATATTAGCACTACCACGATTTATATTACCCTGGCCAATATTGATGTAGAAAATGGCATGAAGTCATTTAAAGTCTTAGCATAATCTAAAAGCCGATATATAGGTCTTTGATTGGTGGCTACAATGCGTTTTAAGGTACTTTAAAGTAAAACCATTAAGGGGAGTAGCCATGAGTGATACATTTACCGATAAAAGCATTAAACTAAAAATGTTATAATTTAAATGATATTTAAAAGAGGTTAAATAATGAATAAAACTAAATTAGACGAGGTTAAAACTGAGGAACGAGAAGTCTTGCTTGCATTGTTTTATGCTAGGGGCCATTCTGATGATCCACCTAGTAAAGAATGTAAAGATTTCAGAAATTTAATAATCGATGAATCAAAGAAAAGTAAAGCCTTATGAACTTTTA
>Ga0307378_10013383_pt1 | contig 10384 bp, 14 predicted proteins | sample UN1MG_FD_202238 | JGI IMG/M metagenome (GOLD analysis project Ga0307378, IMG submission 202238) | Soil microbial communities from Risofladan, Vaasa, Finland - UN-1 | ecosystem: Environmental > Terrestrial > Soil > Coastal area > Acid sulfate soil | place: Finland: Risofladan, Vaasa | collected...
GATAATATTTCATCTGCTAGTCATCGTTTTTATCGCGGGTTACTTCTCCCTGCATTGACAGAAGCTATGGGAGAGACCAATAATCAATATGTGCATGAGTTTATTTTAAAGCCTGAATGGATATACCGCAAAACCGGAAAATATTTTATTGAAGCTGATAATTTTGACGATATACCGGAAAAGCACCAAAAGACATCTAGAATATTAACAATTAGTTATACATTGCATAATAACCCATTGATGGAAAAAGAATTAGTAAAAGGATATATACCTTCAATGGCTTCATTCACCAAAGCAGAAGCAAAAGACTATTTTCTATTCTGTGAAACCATGCTGATGGAAATAGGGGGACAGATCCCCACAGCGGACAACCAAGAATATGAGCAACTACGGGCAAGAGTTTTAAAATAGCTATATTTATAAATATAAATTGGAGGTGGACGGACTTTGTACTAATAAACCATAACCATAAATTAAGTTTGACCGGGTGAAATATCCCGGTATTTATTAAGGAGAAATAAATGTGATCAACAATGAAAAGTATGACGCTATATTTGCGAGAGATCAATATATTTGCCAGTGTTGTATGGGACACGTACAACAATATAACAGCATGCAGATTGCCCACAGGGTCAGACAGGGAAAACAAGCAGAAAAGCATTGCATGATTTATATATGGAATAATTATAAAAAAGACCGTTCCAGAAAATGGGTTAAAGATTATATCTTAGACAATGAATTAAACTTGGTCGCGACTTGCTCCCTGCCCTGCAATTCACATTTTAATATATTTACTAAAGAAGTTGAGCGTGACGCACTTATTGACAGGATAATCGGAGAATGTGAACTTTTTTCCATGAATACACCTGATAAGTAAAATATGTATTGACTATTTATATAGATATTATAAGATAAACAAAAAGGAGGACATATTGAAATCATACGATTTAGACAGAATCAAAGACTCACTTGAACAACTCAAGGAAATGGCGGAAGAACTTAAGTCTGTGATTCAAACTAACCCGGCGCACTATGGGAGAATAACCGGGCATAGTAGGCAGGCTTTACATGCTTTTGTTAATAATAAGCTACATTTCAAGACGGACAAGCTTATTGCAATTTATCAGGCTATACAGAATGATAATACTTGACCTTACCAATGTTGCCCTCCCTCGGGTGAATGATAGATATAACAAGAACTTTTCACTGACAAAATCATATAGAGAAGGCAAGGAAAATTTAAAGATTGAGATAGTAAAACAATGTGGAAATCTTAAAGTTAATCCCCCGCATTATATGGATATACAGGTGGGAACTTATCTTGATATTGATAGTTTTTTAAAGCCACTATTTGACGCTATGCAGGAAAGCGGATTGATTAAGAACGATAAAGATATTTTACAGGTAAACATAGTCAAGACAGCATTAAAAAGAAATGAGCCAAATTGGATCAAAGTATTTTTAGCATGAAAAAACTATGTGTATTCTGTATATTCCTCTCGATGCTTTTTGCTTTTATGATTGGAATAATATCAGGGTATATGATAATAATAATAGACGAAAGAATCATAGACTCTCACAGAAAAAACCTGTTAATAATATATGGCAAATAAGAGAGGGAAGGAATGACAAGAACTCCGGAGCTTAATTATGACGATATGAGAATGATTATAATGTGGTATAGGGCGGCAAGATCATTAAATTGCACCGGAACGATGGATAAAAAACTAATTGAAAAGATAACAGGCAAGAAAATCGAGGAGTTTTTGAAATGACCGTTAAACTTTATAAAGAAGAAGTCAAACACCCCAACTTTGTTAATCTTGGCAAGATATACTTAACAAGATGCATATTGTGCGAAAAAGAAAACTATGCTCTATCAGTCACAAGCGGACAATGTGCTTGGTGTGGAGCGGAATATATATTGAGGGAAAAAGAAAATGATTAACGCTGTAATATCGATACTAATATTCTTTATATGTGTGATAATAGTTATGGCTGGCAATAACAATCGGGATAGGTACGGACGATGACTCTAAACAATGATTTATGTATCAAGTGTGGCATGTGCCGGGACAACTGCGACCGACATGGAATAAACGATATTGCACAGAATGGCAAAGTGTATTATATCCATAACGATAATTGCAATAACTGCCGGGAGTGCCTAGTCAACTGCCCTGCTCAATGTATAGCAGACTAAAATAAGACTTGACAATTAAAGGAAAACATTAAATAGATTAGATATGGAAAAGAAAGAAAAGAAACCAGATGTAACAAAATAATATTCATGCATTAAATAAATACGGGGAATTTGCACTATTAAATATAATATGAAAAAAGAGAAAAACGGACTAAAACTAACAGAAATTGACGAATTAGACCAGAATATCATACAGATAGTTCTTTCGGAGCCTTGTATAAGCAATACGGACATCGCTGAGCGACTTGGCAAGACAAGACAGACTATTTCAATACATAGGAACTCTGAAGCTGTACAGGGCGTTTTAAACGAGATAAAAGAAAACGATATTGATCGCTTTATGGAATTAAGACAGCAAGCTCTTGAACGTGCTGAAAAGTTAATGAAGTCAGACAACGAACAGGTTGCCGCAAGTGTCGTAAAGGAGTTTCTGAAGTCAATAGTGCCAACCCAGATTGAGGTTAAAAACCCAGAGCCTATAAATATTGTTGTTAATGGGGTTAAAGTTGATTGACAAATAATAAACGTTATCGTACTGGTTATTATAGAGGTTATAATAATGGAAACAAAACAGGCGTTAGTTGTTTTCGAGGGTATAGAAATAAGAAGAATCGAAAAAGATGGTCAACAATGGATATCCGCTTATGATGTAGCCAAAGCTCTTGAATACAGTAACCCTTCAGTAACAGTAAACCAAACAATAAAAAGGAATATAAAAAGATTTGAAAATTACCTGACTTACCAAACTGTTAACTCAGGTAAGCAAAGAAGAGAAATGTCATTCTTCAATCTTAAAGGTGTTATAGCTTTTTGTATGTTATCGAATCAAAAACAGGCAGTACCTTTTCAGAGATGGGCTGATTCAGTTCTTGAAAAAGAAATATTAAATATACCAGATGATATAAGACTTAAAGCAAAAAGAAAGAGAATAGAATTTACAGACACATTAAAAGAACATGGATACACTAAACAACACGAATATATTCAAACTACTATACAAATGAAAGAGTCTTTAGGGATTGATAAAACAAAGAAAAAATCAGAATGCGATTTAATTGAAGTCATGAAAATTGCAACCGCCGAAATGTTGGCAAAAACAAATATGATGATAACTGAAAAAAATGGATACAAAGAAGTTAATCCGATATGTATTGAAAGCGCAAAAGCAATTAGTTCGGCAACAAAGAAAACAGTACAGAATGCAAATTAACATCCCTGACAAGTTAATCCCATTATTAACCAGTAAAGCCCGATTTAATATAGCAGTGGGGGGAAGAGACAGCGGAAAATCACACACGATAGCAAGAATATTAATATTAAAGGCACTTAATCAAAAATGTATTATACTATGTACTCGACACATTCAAAAGTCCATTAAAAAATCATCATATTCACTTCTAGTAAAAATAATAAAAGAATATGAATTTCAAAAGCATTTTGATATTACAGAAAATGAAATCAGGTGCTTAAGAACTGGATCAAAGTTTATATTTGAAGGACTTTATCAGAATATAGATAATATCAGATCGCTTGAAGATGTGCTTTATTGCTGGGTAGAGGAGGCTAACAAAGTATCATATGACGCTTGGGACGTTTTAATCCCTACAGTTAGGATTCCCGGGAATCAATTCTTTATCACATTCAATCCGGATCAACTTGACGATCCCGTTTACAATATGTTCATAACTCACCATAGAGAAAACGCCCTTGTTATTTTTATGAATTACTATGATAATCCTTTTCTTTCAAATGAGAGCAAAGATGAGATTGAATACTGTAAACTGAATTTTCCTGATAAATATAAATGGATTTATCTGGGGGAATGCAGGACAACATCAGAGGCAAGAATCTTACACAATATAGTTATACATGACTTTGATATAGACATGAGCCGGCAGCCTTATTACGGGGGTGACTGGGGAGGGAATGATCCCAACACTCTAATTCAAAGTTATATTTACGATAATGAATTATTCATATGTCGGGAATTTTATGAAAGCGTAAATGATCCGCTAGCTCTTAGAGATAAATATGTCGTGATAGACTGGATACATGGAAGGAATATTATTGCGGACTCGTCAAGACCGGAAATGATAAGATTCATGAACTCAACCGGAAGATTTGTTTTCTCAGGTAGCAAGAAGAGTATAGGACAACCAATAAAGGAAGGTGCTTTTAAGTTTGCAATGGCTCAATATTTAAGGTCATTTAAGAAAATACATATACACGAAACTAATTGTCCGAACGCTTGCAGAGAATTTCCTCGATGGAGCTATAAAGTTGATAAGAATGAAAAGATTCTTGATGTAGTGGCAGATTTTGACGATCACTCAGTAGACGCTTTGATTTATAGCCATGAAACACCCGCTAAAATGTGGTATAGAACAAACTTTAAGAGGTGAAAAGATAAATTACTTGACAATTACAGAATATTCTGTATTTAGTGCATTTAACTCTCGATGTGAGACTATTTAACCTACCGGAGATATAGGAGGGGTTGGTGACTGCGGTCAGACCCCGAAACCGGACATAGAGGAAAGAATGAACAGCAAACAATTAAAAGCATATAAACAATCACTCGACATCCTCAATAAAGACTACCAAAGGAACTCTGCATATTATGAGGGCAAGAACCCAACAATTCTGAATGACAAGAATGTTGACCAATTCGGCAACCAGAAAGCATCAGATAGAAGAATTCCCTTACCGCTTGCAAAGAAGATAATAAACACAATGGTAGGTTTTAATTTTAGTAATATTGTCTATTCTGAAACAAAACACGCCATTAACACGGACATGACATTTGTAAACATGACAACGCTGATGAATCAAAAGATTTATATCGAGGGAGACACTGATTATTATAAATATCTAACATCGGTAAACGCCCAAAACGACAACGACATATTAACCCTACAGGCAGCAATTGAGGCATGCAACCATGGTAGAGCATACAAGGTATATTACTTTGCAGAGAATAAATTAAAATGCGATACAGTACCATCTAATCAAATTTACCCTATTTATGAAGATACCCTGAACCCCTCTCTTAAAAAAGCGATTAGATATTATAACGATAAATACATTGACGACAACGGCGAAGAAAAAGAAAAGTATTATGCAGATGTTTATTCCGCTGAAGGGATAGAGCATTATGTTGGTGAAAAATCAGATTACTCTGATAGCGTGCTTGACGATATAAAAAGCATAGCCTATGACCTTAAAAATAATCTTCCTCAGAGAATACATATAATTGAGTTTAGCATTTACCGGGATAAAAGTCCATTGATAGCATCATCATACGGCTTAATAGATGAAGCTGATAGAGTAATAAGCAAATCAATGGCTGAAGAATTAGCAGCCTTTAAAGCGGCAGTGTTTAAAACATCTCTTGTTATGGACAAGTCTTTCAGAGACGAACAGGGCAAGACGATGTATGACCGCTTCCAAGAATCCAACATCCTTGAAAATACATCGAAAGATGACGTTGCTGAATGGGTGACAAAGAATGTGCAAGACAGCTTTATCTTTGGCGTTTATGACCGATTGACAAAAGACGTGTTTAAGTTTGAAGACATACCTGATTTCAGTGATGGGGAATCGTGGGGGAATACAATCAGCGGTGTGTCTGCTGGCTACAGGCTTCTGGGCTTTATGTTTAGATGTGAGCAAACCTTTAGAATGTTCTCCGAAGGACTCAGGACAGAGGTTGAACTGATTAACGCTTATGTGCCCTTGCTCGCCGGTGCTGAAGCAGTCATGAAAAGCATGAATGTAATCGATATTTCTAGCAAGCGGATCTTACCCAAAAATATACTAGAAAATTCACAGATAGCAGCTACACTTAAGGGCATCTTGGCGCAGAAGTCATTGATACAAATGTTTCCGGAATTGGTAGACGATGTTGACAAAGAAATTGAAGCAGTAAACAAAGAAGCTCAAGAATATACTGACAGACTGATGAATTCGGTCGAAGAGCCAGCATCAAATGAAAAAGGTGTGGAAGAGGATTAATATGAGATGGAGACTAAAAACATTGATATGTTTGTGTTATTTTTGCGCTTTGAACTGTTTCTGTTTGGCGTTGTTTTTACCGCAATTGGCGGGATCATTAAAGGGCAATTTCATATGCACGGAAAAATCAATAAACTTAACGGCAAATGTGAATCAAGAAACTGTCCAGCCCAAGAAAAAGCCAAAAAAAAAGAAAAAGCCTGAAGATGAAATAATAATTACAGGAAGCTATTACACTAATAATTTATGAACTGGGTAAATTCCGAAAAAGAAATATTTAATGAAGCGTTAAAAGCGGTTGAAAAAACAAATCAATCGCTTATTCGTGTTTATCTGCTAACGCAGAAAGAGATCGAAGCAGAATTAAAACAATTTTATATATCCGTAGACCCATCATGGACAAAGCAATACCAAGCCGCAAGACTAACCGCCGTATTTAAATCAATCAGCATTCGATTAAATGCATTGACAGGAATATCGATAAAGTCAATCGAACAGGCATTTTTAAGGGTATATCAGGACACTTTTAACAATTACGCTTATAACTTCAGTTCCTACTATGCTAAGCCCGGAGCATTCCCTCTATTGCCGTTTATGGTTAACCCAGAAAAAACAATAAAGGCAGCGCTCAACGAGAAGATTGGAGAATATTCCTTTATGAAGTCAATGGCAGAAAAACAGGGAATATTGAGAGATTCTCTCAGGGAGCAAATAGCCATCGCCATCGCAAAGGGAGAAAGCACCGCTAAATTGACAGCAAGATTAAAAGATGTGTTTGACTCTGGGATAAGCCGTTATGCAGCCACGGCTCGCACTGAGATGCTCAAAGCGTTTTCTATTGCTCAGGAAGAAAGCTTTGCACAGGCTGAAGAAATAGGAGTTGAATTATCTCCCCCTTTATGGTTAGGTAGAAACGATGGAAGAGAGCGAGAAGCACATATAGCTTTAAATAACACATATGCCAAGAAAGAAAATGATGGAAAATACTATTTTCGGGGTGGTGGTTGCAAAGGCGTTGCCCCCAGATTGTTTACAGGGGTTAAGTCAGCCGCAATGAATGTGCAATGTCGTTGTAGGTCTATACGAACACCACTAAAATTAGACCCTAATGAGCCTATAAAACTTAAAGATGGTATTCCGGATTTAGAACATTATATTAATCTAATAAGTTAATTTTGAACCATTTCATCTATTTTCTTTTGCCTTTATACCATTTATTTCAATAAAATTCATACGCTCATTTTCCCCCTGTATAACACAATGCTATACTATAGGTTTTTAGTTATCAAGTATTATTTTAAATAATATCTATAAGTTAATATCCCCGCATCTAAAAGCCAACAAAAAGAACTTGACAATTACATAGAATTGTGAAATAGGTTAGATTAACAAAATTAGATAAAACTAAGGAGCTTTACAGATGGCAGACGAAATTAAAGAGGTTGAACTTGAAAAAGGTCAAACTCCAGAAGAACAGCCAAAAGAATTAACGATAGACGAAATTAAAGAACAGGTTAGACTAGAAGCAGACAAGAAATACAAGGAATTACTATCGGGAAGAGACAGAGCAAACACCGATTTAAAAAAGGAATTACTTGCAACCAAAACAGCAGAAGAGCAGGCAAAGTTTAAGGCAGACGAAGAGCGCAAGGAATGGCTAAAAGATGTTGCTGACATGTCGGCTAAAAACATCGGTCTTGATGATAAATTCTCAGGATTGATAAAAGGAAATTCAAAAGATGAATTGAAAGAGTCGGCGGATTTAATTAGGTCTTTCAAGGAGACGATAACAAAAGATTTTGAAAAGCAGATTAAAGCATTAACAGAAGAATTAACAATCTTAAAGGCTAATGGATCGGCTCCAAAAACAGGAGTTACAGATCCAACAGATGAAAGATCAAGATTGATTAGCGAATATAACGAAGCGGAAAAAAGGGGTGACGGCGGTGCAATGTTTGAAATTAAAGAACGCATCCGAAAGATCCCTAAATAATAGATAACGGAGCGTAAAATTATGGCTTATACAGATTCAGAAGATCTTAATTACAGAGGTGAACTTTTCTTAATCGGACAATATAGAACACCTTTTATATCAATGCTTGGCGCAGGAATGAGAAGTTCAAGCTTTACTTTTCCAGTTGCCCAGCCTTACGCACTAACAGCAGCTTCACAGCCTGGAATTACAGAGGCAGTTGCAGCAGCAGCAGGAACACCAACCACAGTATTAAGAACCGAAGAAACCAACACCTGCGAAATCCACAAAAAAGATGTTTCAGTTTCTTTCATGAAGCAAAGTCAATACGGAATAATGTCAGGTATAAACACCAATGACGCCAACCCTGTAACCAATGAACTTTCTTTTCAGAAAAAAGCACAATTGAAGCAAATGGCTATTGATATGGAATATTCATTCTTGAATGGAACTTATCAGGCAGCCGCTAACGCAACCACAGCAGCACAGACTAGAGGTATAATCACAGCTTCTACAACTAACACCGTAGCAGCAGGCGGATCGGCACTTACAAAGGATTATATTGACGAATTACTCCTTGAAATGTACGCTTCAGGTGCGATATTTGAAAACGCTGTTATCTTTGTAAATGCTTTTAACAGAACAAAAATTTCAGACATTTACGGATATGCTCCACAAGATAGAAATATCGGTGGACTAAGCATTAAGCAAGTTGAGACAGATTTTGGAAGTTTCGGAGTTGTCACAGATTATTATGTACCGGCTGCCACTCTTCTAATCGCTGAAATGTCTGTTTGTAAGCCAGTATTTGTTCCAGTTGCATTTGACGGTGAGGACTTTGTGACAAACATGGAATCTGGTTCTGATGTTCTATGGGTGCCAACCGCGATAACCGGTGCACAGAAAGGCGGTTTTATTTATACTCAGACCGGCATTGACTATGGACCTAAAGAGTATCATGGAACAATTACCGGCTTGGCGACAGCGTAAGGGGGTATAGAATGAATAGAACATATAATTTTAATAAATACCCCGGTATCCAACCGGCAACAAGGGAAGCTCTTAATGGTCTTTTCAAAGACGGTGGACTTCCAACGATAAAGGGAAACTGGTATTTTGTAGATCCGAAAAATGGTTCTGCAAGTGCGGGCGGAGACGCCGACAGTCCAGTTGCAAGCATTGAAACAGCTTATGGTCTTTGTCTTGATGGAGCTGGTGACGGTATTGTCCTTCTTTCTGGCGGTACTACTTCAGCACACACTACATCTTATCTATACCAGCCTTTAACATGGAGTAAAAGCGCAATTACCGTTGTAGGTGCGGCGGCTCCAACTGCTATGGGCGGACGGGCAAGAGTAGCAAATAAAACACTTGTATCTACGGTTGCACTTGTAGCGGTTGCAGATACTTCTATAACAAGAGCAACAGGATCTTTTATCACTGATGGTTGGGTTGCAGGTATGAAGTTTATAACAAATGTAGACGCCGCTGCAATAACAGTTGATGCGGTTACAGCTCTTACAATTACAGTTACAGGCACTTTGACAGTTGGCGCACATACTTCAATGACAAGCGTAGACGCTAATCTTATAACAATTTCAGGATCGAATAATGCTTTTTATAATGTTCATTTTGGCAACTTCGGATCTAATGTTCTTGAACTCGGGTGTATGGATATAACCGGCGAAAGGAACTATTTTGGCAACTGCCATATATTAGGTGCGGGTAATGCAACACCAGCAGCCGAAACCGGAGCATATGACCTTAAATTAAATGGTGCGGCTGAATGTACTTTTACATCTTGCACATTCGGATCAGACACCATTGCAAGAGAGGCCGCAAACGGTAACATAATTTATGATGGTGGATGTCTCAGGAATAGATTTTATGATTGCGATATAGTAAGCCATTCGGAAACCGCAGGACATGGAGCTATAAATGTAATTGATGTAAGTGCAGTTTCGGGAGTTGAAATTTTCAGTGGATGCAGAGTTATAAACTGGAAGCCTAATGGAGCAGGTGCATTAACTCTTGCTGTAATAGGATCTGTACCCACAAGCGGACATTTTCTTTTTGATTCATGTACATTTTTTGGATATACAGCTATCGGAGCAACCGGAGCGGTATATGTAGCCAACTCGGCAGTGGTAGCAAGCGGAGCGGGCGGAATCTCAACAACACCATAATAAGGAGGT
>Ga0307378_10013387_pt1 | contig 10382 bp, 10 predicted proteins | sample UN1MG_FD_202238 | JGI IMG/M metagenome (GOLD analysis project Ga0307378, IMG submission 202238) | Soil microbial communities from Risofladan, Vaasa, Finland - UN-1 | ecosystem: Environmental > Terrestrial > Soil > Coastal area > Acid sulfate soil | place: Finland: Risofladan, Vaasa | collected...
TGCCGGGGTGGGTGCGGGTGTTGCTGCCGGTGTCGGCGTGGCCGCCGGCGTCACGGCCGGTGCGGACCCGGGCCCCGGCTCCGCCACGGGCTCCTTCTCCTTCCGCTCGCACCCGACCACAGCGAGACCCAGCACCAGACCCAGAACACACACGCACACGGCAAATCCGTGGCTCCTTTCCATCACAGCCCTCCTTCACGAAAAAGGGTTGACCAGAAATCTTGCGTCCGGGCATTGTCGCACCCTTTGAGCCGCTTGTCAAGCGTGTATACCCTGATTCCCGCAACCGGCGCCGTCCTGTCAGGGACGCACGCCGACACGGCACGACTTGCACCCGTGCGCTTGAATTTGCCGTCTCCTCCGTTTATGCTATTCGCAGCACCGTGGGACGCCCGTCTGCTTTCCACCCCGACCGGCAAGACGAGCACGGGGGACGCCATGCGTAACCGACTGAGCTACTTCCGGGCCATCCTCGACTACCTGGGACTTCTGTGCTGGGTGTCGGGGGTGCTGATGCTGGTGCCGCTGGCGGTGCGGCTGACGTATGCCCAGGCGGGACGGGAGGAGGTGTCGGTGACGACGTTCTGGGTGCCGGCCGGCGTCGCCTTCGCACTGGGACTTCTGCTCAAGCGCAACTGGCGCTTCCCGCCGCTCGACAACCGCCGGGCCATGGTCCTGTGCGCACTCGGGTGGATCGTGGTCTCCGCCGTCGGTGCACTCCCGTTCGTCATCGGTCTCAAGGTCTCCTTCCTCGACGCCTACTTCGAGACGGTGAGCGGCTACACCACCACGGGCATCACGATGCTCAGGGGTCTGGACGGGCTTCCGGCGAGCATTCTCTTCTGGCGGGGGTTCATCCAGTGGCTCGGGGGACTGGGGATCCTGACCTTCTTTCTGGCCGTGCTCTACACGGGGGGCTCGGCACACCGTCTCTTCAGTGCCGAGAGTCACAAGGTGTTCTCGAAGCGTCCGGCGCCGGGGCTGCTGCATTCCCTGCGCATCCTGTGGCTCATCTACGTGCTCTTCACGGCGGCCGTCGCCCTCGCGCTCACGCTGGAGGGCGTGGGGGTCTTCGACGCCGTCTGTCACGCCATGACCACCCTCTCCACCGGCGGCTACTCGCCGCACGACGCCTCCATCGGCTTCTACCGCCAGACGGGGCATCCGCACTTCGTCCTCGTCGAGTACACCGTCATCGCGGGGATGATTCTCGGGGGGATGAACTTCTTCGTGCACTACCGATGGCTGCGGGGCGGGTTCCGGGCGCTCTGGGACAGTGCGGAGATGCGGCTCTGGTGGGCGGTGCTGCTCGGGGCGACGCTCCTGGTGATGGTGGACGGTCTGCGACAGCCTAGCTCCGGCGGGTGGGACCGGCTGCACGACCTCTTCCGCACGAGCCTGTTTCAGGTGACGTCCATCGTGACGACGACGGGGTACGCGACGGCGGACATCGCCGGGAGTGGCTTCGGGGCGACGGCGAAGCTCGTGCTGCTGGTGCTGATGGTCGTCGGGGGGTGTGTCGGCTCGACCGGCGGCGGCATCAAGGTGCTGCGCATCGCCGTGCTCTTCAGGATGGTGTCGCGACAGGTGCGACACCTCATCTACGGCCCCTCGTCGGTGCAGTGTGTGACGGTGGACGGGGAGATGGTGAGCACGGAGGAGCTGCGTCGGATCGCGGCGCTCTTCTTCGCGTGGATGGGACTGCTGGTGTTCGGCGCCGTGGTGACGGCGCTCCTCTCCGACCTCGGGGCGCTGTCGGCGGCCAGCGGGATGTTCTCGGCCCTCGGGAACGTCGGGCCCTGCTACATCCCGAACCCCGACATGACCGCCCTTCACCCGCTCGTCAAAATCGTCTATATTCTGGGCATGCTCGCCGGGAGGCTCGAGATCCTCCCGGTGCTGCTCCTGTTCAGTCGTCGAACCTGGAGGTAACAGGACCATGTACATCATCATCGCCGGTGCCGGTCTGGTGGGTCGGGGTCTGGCCGAGCAGCTGATCGAGGCCCGTCACGACGTCGTCGTGGTGGACAGCAGTCCGGAGGTGTGCGAGTCGCTGGCGTCACAGGTGGGGGCACTGGTGGTCAGGGGCGCGGCCACGGAGATCGAGGCACTCGAACAGGCCGGCATCGACCACGCCGACGTCGCCGTCGCCACCATGCGTCGTGACTCCGACAACCTCGCCTTCGCGCTCCTGGCCAAGAGCTTCGACGTCCCACGCGTCATCGCACGCATGCGCAACCCGCGCTACGAGGGTGCCTACAAGAAGGCCGGCATTGCCACGACCATCCGCGTCGTCGACGTCTTCGTCAACCAGCTGCTGCTCGAGATCGAGGAGTCCCACCTCCGACAGGTGGCCGCCTTCGGGGCGGGGAAGGCCGCCATCGTCGTTGACACGGTGCCGGAGAACGCCGCCGTCTCGGGGAAGACCGTCGGACAGATCACCGCCGACGCCGATTTCCCGGTCGAGTGTGTCATCACCGGCATCTACCGGGCCGGGACGCAGAAGTTCATCATCCCCCGGGGGTCGGCCGAAGTGCTCCAGGGCGACCGGGTGTTCCTGGTGGCCGAGCACGCCAACCTCCGCAAGGCGTCGAAGTTCCTCCACCGGAAGGGGTGAGACGTTCCGTGGGGGAGTCGACGGTCGCGTCTCGGAGAGGGGTTTCGGACCGTCCGGAGTGAGTGGCGTCGGACGCCGAGACCCACGGGGCTCACGTCCGTCAAGCGACCTCTCAGTCGTCCCGATCGCGGCCCGCGGCGTCGGCCAACCACCCGCCCACCGTCTTCAGAACCTCACACTTCATGTCGAGGTTCTGCCGACGCACCGGCTCCATATCGACCCCCTCGAAGCCGCAGGTGGCCAGCACCTTCTCGAGGCTCACCGTACAGGCCGGGGCCCCGCCGCCCCCGCCCCCGGCCACACAGATTCCGACCGCCGGTTTCCCGGTAATCCCTTCTTTTCCCGCTTCGTGCCGGGTGGTCCGTCGCAGGCGGTCCAGAAACGCCCGAAGGCTCTCACTCAGGTCGCTGAAATAGACCGGATTGGCGAAAACAACCGCACCGGCTCCCCGGATCTTCCGGACCACCGAGGCGAAGTCGTCCTCGATGACGCATGTCCCTTCGCTCCGGCAGGTGCCCCAGCCGTTTTCGTCGCACTGACGACAGCGCTCGATGTCGAGCTCGGGCAGAAAGACCTTCTCGCACTTGCATCCTCCGGCCGCGGCGCCTTCCAGCAGGGCATCGGCGGCACGTGCGGTCTGGCCCTCGGGGTTGCGGCTTCCCAGAATCGCAATGACGTTCATGATTCTCACCTTTCTCCTTTCCCGACGTGTTGTCACTTGCCGGCGAGGTTCGCGGCGTTGAGCGCCGCGCCCACGGCGGCTTCCTCTTTGCCGGCGGCCAGTCGCAGCGGCAGGCCGAAGACCTCCTTCGCCATCTCCTGGAGGAGGGGGTTGCGTCGGAGTGCGTTGCCGCCGCCCACGACCGCCCGTCGGCCGACGAACGCCTCCGTCGGCAGCATGGCCTTGAGGTTCACCATGAGTCCGCGACCGAGTGCCCTCGCCACCCGGCCCAGGCTGAAGTTCTCCGGGTCGATGCCTTCGATGGTCCCCCGGCGTGCCGCGTCGCAGCGCTCGCCGAGGAAGTGCGGCTTGACGGTGAGGGCGTCGTCGGCGGCTAGCCCCAGCGCGTTCAGCCGCCGGTAGAGGTCGTCCCTCGACGGACAGGGAACATTCAGCTCGGCCAGCCACCGCTCGACCGTCTCGGCCAGCCAGGCCCATGCGGAGCCGCCGGCCAGCGCCGCCGCCACCAGCATGAACCGCCCGCCGGGAAACGGTCGGCAGTCGAAAGGGCTCACCGCGTCGGCTCGCGTCGGACCCACGCCGGCAGGCAGCGCCGCCGAGAGCTGTGCCCCCGTGCCGACGTTCAGTGCGAGTTCCGTCTCCGGGTCGTCGAGCATGGCGAGGACGGAGGCCTGGTTGTCGCCCAAGGCGGCGGCCGCAGGCGTGCCGGCGGGCAGGCCCAGCTTCTCTGCCTGTTCTTCGCAGACGACGCCGGCCTTTGCACCGCAGGGAAGGACCTCGGGCAGGACGGACGCGGGAATGCCCGCGGCCTTCACCGCGGCGGCATCCCACGTGAGGGCCTCGAGGTCGAAGAGCCCCCAGCTCGCCCCGCTGCTCGCGTCGGTGACCGGCCGCTTCTCCCCGCACAGCCGCGCCACCAGGAGATCGTGGATCGTGCAGGCCGCCGCCGCCCGCTCCGGCAGCATGCCGCTCGCCACATACCACGCGAGCGTGGCACAGCCGAAACCGGTCCTCATCGGATGCCCGCTCGCAGCGCTCAACTCGTCGAGGAACGACCCCTCGAGGCAGCGCTGGTCCTCCCAGGTCACGAGGGGCGTGAGCGGCGTGCCGGCGTCATTCAGCACGACGACGCCGTGCATCTGCCCGGCCACGCCGACGGCGGCCGCGCACCTCCTGAGGTCGGCGGGCAGCTCGCCGACCACGTCGAACCCGGCGGCGAGGAGTCGGTCCACGTCCTGTTCGGCATGGCCCGGCGGCGCCGCGAGGTCGGCTTCATGCGGCCTCGAAGCCGACGCCAGAAGCTTCCCGTCACGCGACACGACCACCGCCGCGACCTTTGTCGTCCCCACGTCGATGCCCAGCACCAGATCGCCTGCCCCCATGTCGAGCCCCCGCCCCAAGAGGTGAACTCGACATAGTCATCCCCGCCCGGGGGCCCCGTGTCAAACGATTTTTCGGGCCCTGCCGGGCCTCGGGACCCCCAAAAAGCGTTCACCGCACACGCCCGTTCTGCCGATAATTCTGATGATGCAAGGGGTTTTCGGCGGGAGGGGGCCTACGATGAAGAAACCCGAAATCACCGTCGCCCGGCGGATGGACCGTCTGCCGCCCTATCTTTTCGGCCAGATCAACGCCGCCAAGATCGCCAAGCGTCGTGCCGGCGTCGACGTCATCGACCTCGGCATGGGCAATCCCACCGACCCCACCCCCGCACCCGTCGTCGAAAAGCTCCGTGAAGCCGCACGCGACCCCAGAAACCATCGATACTCCGTCTCCATCGGGGTGCCGAACCTCCGTCGGGAAGCCGCCGGTCTCTACGCCCGATACTGGGGTGTGAAGCTCGACCCGGAGAAGGAGGTCGTCGCCTGCATCGGGTCGAAGGAGGGGTTCTCACACCTGTGCCTGGCGCTGTTGGGGACGGGCGACACGGCGGTGGTGCCTTCGCCCGCGTTTCCCATCCACGTGCACTCGGCGGCGATGACCGGGGCCAACGTCATCCGGATCCCCCTGGCCCCCGACTCGCGGCTGCTATCGAAGCTGGCCGACGTCGCACGGCACATCACCCCCAGGCCGAAGCTCGCGATCCTCAACTACCCGCACAACCCCACCACCCGCACCGTCGAGAACGGGTTCTTCCGGGAGGTGGTGCGCATCGCACGTCGCTACGACATCATGCTCATCCACGACTTCGCCTACGGACTGACCACGTTCGGCAAATACAAAGCCCCGAGCATCCTCCAGGTCCGTCGGGCCAAGGACATCGCGGTGGAGTTTTTCACGATGTCGAAGGCGTGGAACATGGCGGGGTGGCGCATCGGGTTCGCCGTGGGCAACCGTGAGATGCTGAAAGCCCTCGCACAGGTGAAGGGGTATTACGACTACGGCATCTTCCAGCCCATCCAGATCGCGGCGATCATCGCGATGCGGCAGTGTGACGACTTCGTCCGTGAGCAGGCCGCACGCTACCAGCACCGGCGGGACGTCCTGTGCCGGCAGCTCACGCGCATCGGCTGGCGCGTCAGACGTCCGAAGGCGTCGATGTTCGTCTGGGTGCCCATCCCGAAGCCGTTCCGCAAGATGGGCTCGATGGCGGTCGCGCTGAGACTCCTGGAGGAGGCGAACGTCGCGGTCGCGCCGGGCATCGGCTTCGGCGAGGAGGGGGACGGACATCTGCGCATCGCACTCGTCGAGAACGAGCAGCGCCTCACCCAGGCCGTCCGGCAGATCGGCCGCGCCGTCCGCAACTGGCCCACCTGATTCCCTCTCCCTGAGAGGGAGAGGGGACCTGCTCATCGGCGGCGGACGATGACTAGGCCCCGCTTGTGCATGCTCCGGCCGCCGCCGCTCCAGTTGCCCAGGTCCACCAGCACCGCAACCACCACCAGCACCAGCCACCACCCGCTCACCGAGCCCGCGCCCGCCAGCATCGCACCCATGTAGGCCAGGGTGGTATAGGGCATGAAGAGAAACCCCAGCACCGGCCAGAGCGTGGTCTCGAACGCCCGCGTGAACCAGTCGGTCAAGAACCAGATGAAGATCAGAACCACCCTCGGCACCAGCAGCGCCGTCAGCGACATCAGACAGCAGCCCATGGCGTTTCCCCTTCTTGCATGGTCCGTCCGTGCACGGTGGCATTGTAGTCGATGCGGTGCAGGATTCACGGCTTTTCTGCGGCACGCGCTCCTTCCCCACGGCCCGCCAAGCTCTGTCCCAGGACACCTGGCCAGGAAGTGCCACGGCTTGCTCGTCAAGCCGTGCCCCAGGACAGCACGGCCGGGCAAGCCCGCCGTGGCACACCCCATCGGCCCCGCCGCTACTCGCCACGGGGCATTTCTGGCTGGACACGGTGCGGTTTTGCGCTATGATGACGACTTTCCGTGACTGCACCGGACGGAGGGGGGAATGGTTCGTCGGTTCCACGGCGGGGTGCACCCGCCGGAAGAGAAATCGCGCACGGAGCAGTCGGCGATCACCGACTTCCCGATCCCGAAGCAGGCGGTGGTTCCGCTCCAGCAGCACATCGGGGCGCCGGCCAAGGCATGCGTCGAGGTCGGGGCCGTGGTGAGGAAGGGCCAGCTCATCGGCGAAGCGGGCGGGTTCGTCTCGGCCGCCATCCACGCCCCCATCGGCGGCACCGTCAAGTCCATCGCCCCACATCCCCACTGCCTGGGCGTCCCCGTCCAGAGCATCACCATCGAAGGCAGCGGCGACGAGGAGTGGGCCGACGGGACGAACGTCGAGCGGGACCTCTCGGCTCTGGACGCCAAGGCCGTCCGTGACGCCGTCGCCGCCGCCGGCATCGTCGGGATGGGCGGGGCCACCTTTCCCACCCACGTGAAGCTCTCCCCGCCCGAGGGCAAGCCCATCGACACGCTCATCATCAACGGCGCCGAGTGCGAGCCGTGTCTCACCGCCGACGACCGACAGATGGTCGAGGAGGCGGAGAAGGTGCTCCGCGGCGCGGCGTTCATGAGACTCGCGCTCGGGTGCGGACGCACCCTCGTGGGCATCGAGGACAACAAGCCCGCCGCCCTCGAGGCGATGACGAAAGCGGCCGACGCCCAGGGGGACGTCGAGGTCGTGCCGCTTCACGTCCGCTACCCGCAGGGGGGCGAGAAGCAGCTCATCCAGGCGCTCCTGGGCCGTGAGGTCCCGAGCGGAGGGCTTCCCCTCGACGTCGGCGTCGTCGTGCACAACGTCGGCACCTGTGCCGCGGTGGACGACGCGGTGCGTCTCTCGCGTCCACTCATCGAACGCGTGGTCACGGTGACGGGCGAGTGCGCCGAGCGCGCCGGGAACTACCGCATCCGTGTCGGCACGCTCCTCTCCGACGTCATCGAGCACGTCGGCGTCAAGGGCCGGATGGATCAGATTATCCTCGGCGGGCCGATGATGGGACTGGCACAGCCCTCGACGGAAATCCCGCTGACGAAGGGGACGAGTGGGGTCCTCCTCACGCGGGAGGCCCCACGCGGGCCCTCGCTCGCGTGCATCCGCTGCGGACGCTGCGTGGACGCCTGCCCCGTCGGCCTCACCCCCAGTCGACTGAGCACCTTGCTGGAAGAGGACCTCATCGAGGAGGCGGCCGGGTGGAACCTGACCGACTGCATCGAGTGCGGCTGCTGTGCCTACGTGTGCCCGTCGATGCGGCCCATCGTCCAGCAGGCCAAGTACGGCAAGGCACGGCTTCAGGAGCTGAAGGCGAAGAAATGACCGACGTGACGACGCTCAAGGTCCGGACCTCACCGCACATCACCGACCGTGACACGACCGCGCGCATCATGTGGAGTGTGGTGCTGGCGCTCGTGCCGGCGTTCGTGGGGGCACTCTACATCTTCGGATACTACGCCGGAGTGGTCACGCTCGCCTGCGTCGTCTTCTGCATGTTCACCGAGGCGGTCATCCAGAAGATCACCCGGCGGCCGGTGACGGTCGGCGACGGCAGCGCCGCGGTGACGGGCATGCTCCTGGCGTTCGTCCTGCCCCCGGACGTGCCGCTCTGGATCCCGGCGGTCGGCGCCGTCGTCGCCATCGGCGTCGCCAAGCAGCTCTTCGGGGGCCTCGGCTGCAACATCTGGAACCCGGCGCTCATCGGCCGGGCGGTGCTTCAGCTCTCGTTCCCGGACGTCATCAACCGCGGGGAGTGGCCCATCCTCCGCAGCCTCGGCGACGGCTTCCAGTGGCACCGCTTCGCCATGAACATCTGCGACCAGACCCGTGACCTGGCCGCCACCGCCCACGACGCCGTCACACGGGCCTCGCCGCTTTCCATGTCGTCGGCCGACGGCATCGGGAAGTTCGGCTACGACGCGGGCACCCTCCAGATGTGGCTGGGCTTCCGTCCGGGGTGTCTGGGCGAGACGTCGTTCGTCCTCCTCGCCGTCGGCGGCATCGCACTCATCCTTCTGAAACGCGTCAAGTGGCAGATGCCTCTCGTCTACATCGCCACCGTGGCGGTGCTCACGTGGATTTTCCCCTACAGCAAGGCCGCCTTTCATACCGAAGGATTCTTCCAGGGACATCCCTTCTACCACGTGGCGTTCGGGGGGCTGGCGCTCGGGGCGTTCTTCATGGCCACCGACATGGTCACGACGCCCCTGACCACGCTCGGGCAGATCCTCTTCGCGGCGGGGTGCGGCATCCTCACGGCGTTCATCCGGCTCTACGGGGGATACCCGGAAGGGGTGTGCTACTCGATCCTTCTGATGAACACGGCGGTACCGCTGATCGACCGGTTCACGAGGCCGAGGGTCCTCGGGACGAAGGGGGTAAGGGGCTCATGAGCAACACGACGCGCTTCACGGTGGTGCTGACGGTCGTCTGCCTGGCCGCCGCCGGCGGCGTGGGAAGCATCTACCTGCTCACCAGGAACCCGATCGCCGAAAAGGCCCAGGAGTCCCGCGACGCCTTGGAGAAAGAGGTGCTGCCGGAGGCCGACTCGTTCCGTGAACTCGCACCGGGCTCCGACGTTTACGCCGGACTCAAGGACGGCAGGACCGTCGGCTACGTGGCCGAGGGCGAGGCGGGCGGCTACGGCGGAAAGCTCCAGGTGATGGTGGGACTGGACACGAAGCTGGTGGTGGTGAAGGCCGCGGTGCTGGTGCACCACGAGACCCCCGGACTGGGCGCCGAGTGCGCCTCGGTGAAATCCGAGGACACCCTGTGGACGGCGATTTTCGGCGGCGAGCGCTCCGAGGGGACCTCCTGGATGGACCAGTTCTCGGGCAAGCGGAAGGCACAGCTCGTCCTGGGCTCGGGCGTCGACGCCCGCACCGGATGCACCATCACCTCGAAGGCCGTCATCGAGGCCGTGAGGAACGCCCTCGAGAAGGTGGAGAAGCTTCTGGCGGCACAGCCATAGGCCGCTTGTGGCGGCCCACGGGTGGCCGCCCTACCTCCCGCTCAGCCGCCGACATCGCGCTGTAGCGCGGGGACCTGTGCCCCGCGTCACGGAGGCCGCATGACCGACGATGACCTGAAAGTCCGAATTGAAGCGATCCTGTTCGCCACGGACCAGCCCGTCTCCTCCAGACGGATCGCCGAGGTGCTAAAATCGACCGACGCGAAGGTCCGTGAACTCATCCGTGACCTGTGCGAGCACTACGACCAGACCGGACGGGCGTTCACCATCGAGGAGATCGGCGGGGGCTACCAGATCCTCACCCGTCCCGAGTACGGTGAGACGGTCAAGCAGCTCTTCCAGGTGAGCCGGGAGCACCGTGTGAGCCAGGCGGCACTCGAGACCCTGGCCATCGTCGCCTACAAGCAGCCCATCATCCGTGCGGAGATCGAGGACATCCGGGGCGTGCAGGTCCAGCAGGTCCTCAAGGGGCTCCAGGAGCAGGGACTGGTGCGCATCGTCGGACGTGCCGAGCAGCTGGGCCGGCCGCTCCTCTACGGCACCACCCGGAAGTTCCTCCTGACCTTCGGACTCAAGTCCGCCAAGGACCTCCCCCCCGTCGAGCAGCTGCGGAAGAGGGAGTAGCCCGCCGGCCACCACTCACGTGTCATTCTGAGCGCAGCGAAGAATCTGGCCTCAAGTGCTGGAAGACTCCCCGGCCGCCGGGGAACGTTCGCCTGGCC
>Ga0307378_10013389_pt1 | contig 10381 bp, 8 predicted proteins | sample UN1MG_FD_202238 | JGI IMG/M metagenome (GOLD analysis project Ga0307378, IMG submission 202238) | Soil microbial communities from Risofladan, Vaasa, Finland - UN-1 | ecosystem: Environmental > Terrestrial > Soil > Coastal area > Acid sulfate soil | place: Finland: Risofladan, Vaasa | collected...
AAAAATCGTTAAAAGATTTAAGTGATATTCTATTCGCGAAAATAGTATTATCAGAAGATGAAGATATAAAGGAAATTCATATAATTACTAAAAACTCTTCTAACCCCAAAAAAATCACTCGAGATATTGAATCGTTTCTATTAGCAAAATATAATATTCAAGTAGATTATAGAAAAATTAGCATAGCACAAGTAAAGGATAAAGAAACAGGAGATGGGAAAACAAAAGAAGAAGAAGAAGAATTAGAATCTTCTTTAAGACTTAAATTCTCTGATATTAAAGTGGGAGCTATCGGTAATCAGTTTGAAGTTTGTGTAAAATTAGAAAGTAATGGAAAAATATATGAAGGTAAAGTATCTGGAAAAAATTGGGAAGAAAATCGGGAATATTTGGTGGCTAAAGCTGCCGTAGAGGGGATAAGCTCTTATTTAGAGGGCTCAATTTTCTTTCAGGTAGATGAAATAAAAAAGATTGAGTTAGAAGATAGTAAAGAAATAGTAGTAGTTTCTATTAATCTAATCGATTCAAAAAGAAAGGAAAACTTAGTAGGTTCTACGGTAATTAAAGATGACTTCAATAAGGCAATAGTAAAAGCAATCCTTAAAGCAACTAATCGTAGAATTTTTACAAAAGAAAAATAAATAAAAAATTAGGTCGGTGAGGCCCTTATTTAGAGCTAATAATATAATAAAAGATGCAATAGTGTCTTTGAGCGAAGCGAAGCGGTTTTGAATGTTCGAAAAACAAATAGAAACCGTGGAGGTGCTAAAGATGAAGATTAATAAGGCAAAATTAGTCAGCTTATTAATTAGTGTCATGGCTTTACTGTTAGCTGGTGGCGCTAAACTTAGCTGGAGATAATATAGAATAATAGAGGTCCACCGGCCTAATTTATTTATGCTCAAAGGGGGTAATATCATTTGCCTTTAAAATTAAAAATTTATATTGGAGTAATAACAGCATCAGCTATTGCCCTTTTTATATATTTAATACCTTCTTTACCTTCGTTACCTAATATATGGCTTGTACTTATTTTTTTTCTTGCCATATCTGCCTTTGCTGAATTTATTCCTGTTGATTTGCCTGTAAGTGGAGCTGTAAGTATAGGTTTTCCCATTGATTTTGTGCTGATTTTGGTCTATGGACCAGCATTAGCCATGTTAATAACTGCTTTGGGTGCATTAATAGGTGAAATAACTGAAAGGAAAGTATCATGGTATAAAATAATATTTAACGCTTCTCAATTTGCATTATCAGCAGGGATAGCAGGCATTATTTACCAAGAGTTAGGAGGAGTAATTGGTACTACTAATTTAACTAGTTACATAATTCCTGCATTAATCTGTGCCCTTGCTTATTATTTTATCAATTCATTTTTATTTGTGATGGTAATACATTTAGCTGAAGGAATATCCTTATGGTCTATTTGGAAAACTCAACTTAAAGGGATAATCGTCACCTATATAGCTTTGGCTCCAATAGGATTTATAATGGCGATGGTATATATCGGTACTGGGATCTGGGGAATCATCTTATTTTTCTTTCCCTTGATTTTAGCCCGTCGTTCTTTTGAATTATATACCAAAATGCGCAAAGTATATTTGGATACTATTCGTGCTTTAGCAGCAGCCATTGATGCCAAAGACCCTTATACTAAAGGTCATTCAGAGAGAGTTGCTCATACATCTGTAGCTTTAGCTCAAGAATTGAATTTATCTGATCGGGATACTGAGAATATAGAATATACCGCTTTACTTCATGATATAGGGAAGATTGGCATAGCGGATAATATTTTAGGTAAGAAAGGCAGCCTAACCAACCAAGAGTTTGATAAAATAAAAGAACATACAATTATGGGGGCAAACATTATAGAGCCGGTAGATTTTTTAAAGAATTCCTATAGGGCAATTTATCATCATCATGAAAAATATAATGGCGAAGGTTATCCGGATGGAATAAAAAGTGAAAATATACCCATATTAGCTCGAATAATTGCTGTAGCAGATGCTTATGATGCCATGGGCTCTGACCGTCCTTATAGAAAAAAGTTAAATAAAGATAAAATATTACAGGAGCTAAAGGACCAATCTGGAAAACAGTTTGACCCCGAAGTAGTTAAAGCCCTTATTTCGGTTCTTGATAGAGAAAGAGAAGAATAAATGTTATATGTCTATATTATAATTATTTCTATTATAATAGGATTGCTTCGTAATGGTAAGTTGAGCAGTTTGAGTCAGATTTCGCTAACGAAAATAGAGGTAATAGTGTTAGCCTGTTTAATTCAAGCTGGATTAATCTTTTTGGGGTCAAGAGAAATAAAATTTGTTCTCAATTACAGTTCTTATATGATAATTTTCTCTTACATTGCGCTCCTGATAGCAGTCTGGTATAATTTAGAATTAAAAGGAATGAAGATTATTGCCCTGGGGATAATACTTAATTTTATAGTTATTGTGGCTAACAGTGGTCATATGCCGGTATTGTTGAGCAGTTTATATAAAGCAGGATTAGATGATTTTGCTCTTGTATTAAAAGAAGGTACTTATGTTACGCATACTCTTATAAACGAAAAAACTTTATTTGGATTTTTAGCCGATGTTATCCCATTATCTCCCCCTTTCCCTGACCCTTCAGTGGTAAGCGTGGGAGATTTTTTATTGTTTTATGGGGTGTTCAGCTTAATTCAAAACGCAATGTTAAAAAAAAGAACAGTTTTTTGATAAGAAGATAGAAGAGCAAAATGAGGATCCAGAAGACTAATTGGTATTGAGTATTACACGAAATAGAAATAAAAAGATGTAGGGGCAGACCTTGTGTCTGCTCGTAATGAGGAACATGCAGGGGCTCGATTCATCGAGCCCGCTAAAAAAATTATCAGAAAAATTCGGGTCGGATGACTCCGACCCCTTGTATAATAAAAGCAATACTATATAAAAAAAAGTTTTGAATTTTAAATTATGGTTTTTCGCTTTTCGCTTTAAATTTTTAGCTTAAAAAAGAGATTGACGCACTCTGGTAAAACAGAGCTTGAAATGATAGATTATAGCACATGGCGTAGAAGAGGTAATGTATAGAATTTATTTAATCGGTTTATTAGAGAAATAAAATTTTAATCATATTGAAAAAAGGAATTGAATAGATATGTTTAATTGGGCTAAAAAGATATTTGTTGATACCAACGAAAGAGAATTAAAAAAACTGCAACCTATCATAGAAAAGATAAGCAGTTATGAGCCAAATATTTCAAAATTGAATGATGAGAAATTAAAAGATAAAACCACTGAATTTAAAGAGAGATTAGGTAAAGGGGAGATTATGGATGAAATTCTCCCTGAAGTTTTTGCAGTAGTACGGGAAGTAGCCAAACGAGTTACCGGAATGAGACCTTTTGACGTTCAACTTGTAGGAGGGATCGTTTTGCACCAAGGTACAATAGCTGAGATGGCTACTGGAGAAGGCAAAACTTTAGTGGCTACTATGCCGGCATATTTAAATGCTTTAAAAGGTAATAGTGTGCATATTGTTACCGTAAATGACTACTTGGCAAAACGAGATAGGTATTGGATGGGGGAAATTTATGAGTTTTTAGGATTAAAAGTGGGCTTAATTCAACATGATATGGCAACCGATGAACGGAAAAAAGCCTATCAAGCAGATATAGTTTACGGAACTAATAATGAATTTGGGTTTGATCATTTAAGGGACAATATGGCAATTCGCATGGAAGATGTAGTTCAGAGAGGTTATGATTTTGCAATTGTTGACGAAGTAGATAGTATTTTAATCGATGAAGCCAGGACTCCTTTAATTATTTCTGGTCCTTCTGAGGAATCAACCCAAATATACCAGCAGATAAACAGAATTACTACTCGATTACAGGGGGAAGCAGATTATAAAATATATGAAAAAGAAAAGACAGTTACCATAACCGAGGAAGGAGTTTCCCGTATCGAAGGGTTGTTGCAGATAAAGAATCTATATGATGAAAAAAACATGAATGTGCAGCATCATGTTATCCAAGCCCTAAAAGCACAAAAATTATTTAAAAAAGATGTTGATTATATAGTAAAAGATGGAGAAGTGGTCATTGTAGATGAATTTACTGGAAGATTAATGTTTGGGAGACGATACAGTGATGGTCTCCATCAAGCTATTGAAGCAAAAGAAGGAGTTGTGGTTGCCCGCGAAAATCAAACGCTGGCTACTATAACTTTCCAGAATTATTTTAGATTATACAAAAAACTCAGTGGTATGACTGGTACAGCTAAGACTGAAGAGGAGGAATTTATACACATCTACAATCTACCGGTAGTGGTTATTCCTCCTAATAAATATTTAATCAGGACTAATTACGCAGATATTATCTATAGGACTGAAAGAGAAAAATTCAGAGCAGTTATTAAGGAAATAGTTAAAGTTCATGAGATGGGGAGACCTATTTTGGTAGGGACAGTATCAATCGATAAGTCAGAAACATTGAGTAAATTATTAAAGAAAGAAAATATTGAACATAATGTCCTGAATGCAAAAAATCATGAAAGAGAAGCAGATATAATAGTTCAAGCAGGTCAAGGCAGAAATGTAACTATTTCCACTAATATGGCTGGACGAGGAACCGATATTGTGTTGGGTAAAGGAGTGGCTGAGTTAGAAGGTTTGCATGTAATAGGAACTGAAAGACATGAAAGTAGGCGGATTGATAACCAGTTAAGGGGCAGATCTGGAAGACAGGGTGATCCCGGTTCTTCTCGCTTTTTCCTTTCTTTGGAAGATGATCTCATGCGGCTTTTTGGGTCTGATAAAATATCGGGAATTATGGAAAAATTAGGCATGGAGGAGGATGTTCCCATTGAGCATCCTTTGGTTACCAGATCAATAGAGAGTGCTCAGAAAAAAATAGAGGGAAGAAATTTTGAGATAAGAAAACAGCTTTTAGATTTTGATAATGAAATGGAATACCAGAGGAAGGTAATCTATGAGCAACGGAGAATGGTTTTAGAAAGCAACGATGTTAAAGATTATATTTTGGAGATGGTAAAAGATACAATTGAAAATATATTGCAAAGCTATACCAATAAAGAAATTTATCCGGAAGAATGGGATTGGACAGGGCTTAAAAGCCATGTTAACCAAATTTTCTCTATTTCATTGAGTATTCCCAAGGAAGAGATCCTTAAGTTATCTATTATTAAATTGAAAGATATTCTAACAGAAAAAGCCTTTAATATGTATGAATTACGAGAAAGGGAGTTTACCGCACCCTTAATGAGACAGATTGAAACGATGATTGTGCTCCGTGTGGTAGATCGGGAATGGAAAGACAATCTGCGAAATTTGGATGAGTTAAAACGGGGGATAGGGCTAAGGGCTTATGGACAGAAAGATCCCTTAATGGAATATCATTTTGAAGCCCATAATATGTTTCAAAGTATGATCAATAGTATAAAAGAAGAAGTAGTAAAATTTATTTACAAAGTCAGACTTAAAAAAGAAGAATCTCAAGGAATTAGCCGGGCAAGAAGAGAAGAACCTGCTCCCGTGATTAATAATCAAGTAAAAGAATTACCTTTTGAAAAAAGGAAAGGATTAATAAAGGAAGAAGGAAAAAAGAAGAAAAAGACAGGTAGAAATGATCCTTGTCCTTGTGGCAGCGGATTGAAGTTTAAACATTGTTGTGGAAAAAATATTTAATATAATTATTTAAAATTCCTTTAGTGATTATTTCGCTTAATGGAAAAATTATAAGTTATATTGCTTATTAAAATTTTATTAGCGAAGTAATCTAATTTTGTTTTAAGTAAAAGTGAGAAGATTTTAGCAGGGCTAAAATCAAAATTAAAAAAAAGATGAAAATAGAGAGGAAGGTGGATAATATGATAGAGGAATTACAAAATACACTGAAACAACTTCATAAAAAAATTAACGAAATGGGGGCTTATCTTTGACTTATCTGTAAAAGAGGAAGAAGTAAAAAAATTAGAAAAAGAAATGTCCAGAAGTTCTTTCTGGTCTGACCAGGAAAATGCTCAGGAAGTAACCAAAAAAGTTAAAGAATTAAAAAACATTATAGTCGAATTTAATAAATTAAAAAATAACTTAGAAGAATTAGCGATACTCTTGGAGCTCAATCTGGAAGAAGACAGAAAAGAAATTTGGGAAGAGATAGAGCAAAAAGTTGAGGTTTTAGAAAAGGATATTGAAAGAAAAGAATTAACTATTTTGTTTGATGGCAAATATGATATTAACCATGCCATAGTTACTATTCGACCAGGTGCTGGTGGTACAGAATCTCAAGATTGGGCAGAAATGCTGCTCCGGATGTATTTAAGATGGGCAGAAAAAAACGATTATAAGTCTGAAATAGTAGAAATATCACCGGGTGATGAAGCTGGGATAAAGAATGTAACTTTTACAATTAGTGGTAGCCATGCCTATGGATGCTTGAAAGCCGAAAAGGGAATACATCGTTTGGTTAGAATTTCTCCATTTGATGCCAATAAGAGAAGACACACCTCTTTTGCCTCAGTAGAAGTTATCCCTGAAATCGATCAAGAAGTAGAGATTGAGATTAAGGAATCAGATTTAAGAATAGACACTTATCGAGCTACAGGGGCAGGAGGTCAGCATGTTAACACCACTGATTCTGCTGTAAGAATAACCCATTTACTAACAAATATTGTAGTGCAATGTCAAAATGAAAGATCTCAATATAGTAATAAAATAACTGCAATGAAGATTTTACGTGCGAGGTTATTCGATCATTATCAAGAGGAAAAAGCCGAAGATCTAAAAGAGATTAGAGGGAAAAGGAAGGACATTGCCTGGGGAAGCCAGATACGTTCTTATGTATTTCATCCCTATCAGATGGTAAAAGACCACCGAACAGAAGCGGAAAGTGGGAATTTACAGGCTATTATGGATGGTGAAATAAATTGTTTTATTGAGGCCTATTTAAAGAGCAAGAAAAACAGTGGATTATAATTGAGCAGAGGAAGCACTTTGCCAATTAATATTAACAAAAAAGTATTCTGCAATATTATTTGAAAACATTTGTAGATATTTTAACAATTTTATGAAAGGATTACATAAGTGAAGATTGTAGCTTGTATAAAACAAGTTCCGGAGATAAGTGAGGTAATGATTGATCCTAAAACTCATACCTTAAAAAGGGAAGGAGTACCTTCAATTGTTAATCCTTTTGATGAAAATGCGGTAGAAGAAGGTTTACGAATTAAGGAAAAATATTCGGGAGAATTAATTGTGATTACCATGGGTCCTCCCCAGGCGGAGGAAGCCTTAAGAAGATGCTTGGCCATGGGGGCAGATAAAGCAATTTTAATATCAGATAAAGTCTTTGCTGGTTCTGATACTTTAGCCACTGCCTATACCTTATCTTTAGTTATTAAACAATTAAAACCAGATTTAATTATTTGTGGTAAACAGGCTATTGACGGAGATACTGCTCAAGTTGGACCTGAGCTGGCAGAACAATTAGCAATATCTCAGATAACCTATGTAAAAAAAATAGAAATATCTGAAGATAAAAAGAAAATAATTTTACATAGAGAGACAGATGATGGTTACGAAGTTGTCCAGTGCAAATTACCTGTATTAATTACGGTGTTAAAAATTCTAAATGAACCTCGTTATCCGAGTATCAGAGGGATTTTAATGGCTAAGAAGAAAGAAATTAAAGTTGTAAAAGCAATTGATTTAGAAGCAGATCCTGCTAAGTTAGGAGCCGATGGTTCACCCACACAAGTAGTAAATATTTTTACTCCCCAACAACATCAAAAGGGTAAGATAGTGAAACTTGAGCCAAAAGATGCAACAAAAGAGATTGTAAATTTTTTACAAAATGAAAAGATATTTTAAAAGGGGATGGATATGATTTGGCAGAAATAATAGTAAATAAAAATAAATGTAACGGATGCGGGAAATGTGTCAATCTGTGTCCCTTTAATCAGATAACCATAGTTGATAGATTAGCGATAATAGAGGTAGGATGTACTATGTGCGGGGTATGTCAAGAATTATGTCCTACCGGAGCTATTACTATCAAAAGAGAAAGATTGAGTAATGAAGATTACTCGAATTATTGTGGAATTTGGGTATTTATCGAACAACTCCAGGGGAAAATTAAACCCGTTTCTTTAGAGCTGCTGGGCAAAGCTAAAGAGTTAGCTAACAAATTAAATCAAGAAATAGCTGTTGTATTAGCAGGAGACGAGATTTTTCATTTAGTAAAAGATTTATCTTCCTATGAAATTCATAAAATTTATTTAGTCGAAAGCCAAGCTTTAAAAAGATATACTACTGATGCTTATACTCAGGTATTGGTTAGTCTTGTTTCCCAATATAAACCCAATATTTTATTAATTGGAGCAACTAATACCGGAAGGGATTTGGCACCCCGGGTTGCAGCTCGGCTTCGAGTTGGGTTGACTGCGGATTGTACCGATTTAGATATTACCGAAGAGGGATATCTGCTTCAGACCAGACCAGCTTTTGGTGGAAATATAATGGCCCAGATATTATGTAAATACACTCGTCCTCAGATGGCTACAGTAAGACCCAATGTATTTAAAAAATTTATACCCTGCTCAAATTCTCAACCTCCGGAAATAATTAAGATAGAGGCGAAATTAAATCCTTTATCTATTCGAACTAAAATAATAGAAGTCATAAAGGAAATTACTGAAGTAGTTAATTTAGAAGAAGCAGATATTATTGTATCCGCGGGGAGAGGATTAGGTTCATCTGACAATCTTTATTTGGTGCGGGAGTTAGCCGGGATATTAGCGGCAGCAGTTGGTGGTTCCCGAGCCGTTATCGATGCCGGATGGCTACCCCATCATCAACAAGTTGGCCAATCCGGAAAAACAGTAGCTCCCGAATTATATATTGCCTGTGGTATTTCCGGTGCTATCCAGCATTTAGTGGGGATGCAGACTTCCAAGAGAATTATTGCCATTAATAAGGATCCTGAAGCACCTATATTTAAAGTTGCTACTTTGGGAATTGTAGGAGATTTATTTAAAGTAATTCCTCTACTGGTTGAAGATTTAAAGAAAATTAAAAATATTGTATAGAGGATAACTAACTAATTATCTAATTAAATTAATTGGTCAATTGGAGAATTAAATTTTTCGCTTAAAGGAGATCAAAATGATTAAAACTTATAATCCTAAAGAGCTTAAGAAATGGATGGAATATTCCTCTTTGTTAGCGGGTATTATTATAATAATTTGTGGGGTTATTAGCCGCCAAAGTATTTTATTAATTTTAGGATTCTTTTTTATATTGGTGGTTTCTAATAAAGTTGTAATAGCTATTGATAAAGACGGACTGCTTATAACTACTACCACTCTGTTCTTAATAAAAAGAAAAGAACGATTTAACTTTAAGGAGATGGATTCTATAGATATTAAAGAGAGCGCAGAAAGATCTTTAGTATATTTTATGAAGGGATGGAAAGGACGGAAAGTATTAATTGATACAGTCGATTTAAAAAAATTAATAGGTTATATAAAAAGCGAAAATCCTGAATTACTAAAATAAAGAGTATATCGTGATGCGTATATAGCAATAGCGTATAGCGTACAGCGTTTAGCGTATAAGATAGTTAATTAACCAATTTGCCAATTCACCAATTGACCAATTGATTTTAGTTATTGCGAAACTGTAGGGAGCGTAGGAATCTTTTTATTAAGCGAAAAAGTTGAAGCTAAAAATGATAATTTGAAATTCAAAAATATTTTCTTATTTAACATTGCTTTTAATGTAGGGGTTGGATTCATCCGACCCGAATTATTCTGGTAAATTTTTTAGCGGGCTCGATTCGTCGAGCACTTTGCCCATTACGGGCAGACACAAGGTCTGCCCCTACATCTTTTTATTTATATTTTACATAATACGCAACACGCGATATTAATCAGGAATCTATCTTCAATTTTCTTTACTATATACTATATACTCGATACTTGATACTAATACTAAAGGAGGTAAATTAATGTTAATCGATAAAAAAGTTCACAATTTCTTGGACGAATTAGCTTCTAATTCACCAACTCCTGGCGGAGGGAGTGTGGCTGCATTGGCCGGAGCATTGGGAGCAGCTTTAATTTCCATGGTAGGTAATTTAACCATTGGCAAGAAGAAATATGAAGATGTAGAAGAAGATATCAAGAAAATTATAAGCTCTTCGGAAAAATTACGCTATGAATTAAGCCAATTAATAGAAGAGGATGTAATGGCTTTTAATAATTTTATGGCTACTTACAAGATGCCCAAGGAAACCGAAGATGAGAAAAAGATAAGAGCAGAGAAGATACAAGAATCACTAATTGAGGCAGCAAAAGTTCCTCTTACAGTAGCTTAC
>Ga0307378_10013390_pt1 | contig 10381 bp, 6 predicted proteins | sample UN1MG_FD_202238 | JGI IMG/M metagenome (GOLD analysis project Ga0307378, IMG submission 202238) | Soil microbial communities from Risofladan, Vaasa, Finland - UN-1 | ecosystem: Environmental > Terrestrial > Soil > Coastal area > Acid sulfate soil | place: Finland: Risofladan, Vaasa | collected...
CTTTGTTTCTGATTTCGCTGCTGAGTGATTCATCTATCCGGTATTCACTATTCGTTACTACCTTTACGCTCTTCAATACCGCATCTATCAACTCAGATATGCTGTGCATCTCCTCGGCGCCCATCCCGTTTTTCGTGACAATCGGCGTGCCCAATCTTACGCCGCTGGCGACCGCCATGCTTTTCGTATCGTAAGGCAGCCTGTTCATATTGACGATGATGCCGCAGTCTTCGAGGCATTTCTGCGCGATGGCGCCTGTCAGGCCCTCTCGAAAATTCGCTACGTTAACCAGGGCCATGTGGTTGTCCGTCCCGCCGGTGAGAACATCGTATCCCAGGTTTATCAGGTGTCCGGCAAGTTTCCCTGCGTTTTCTACGATCTTGAATTGCCTGGTTCTATACTCGTCGGAAAGTGTCTCTTTGAAGAAAACAGCTTTCGCCGCTATGTTATTCAGATAAGGCGTCCCCTGAACGCCCGGGAATGTCGTTTTCTGGACATGCTCCCACAGTGGCTTTTTTTTGCCGGAGACGCTGATTGTTTTGTCGTAGTCCCTGCCCATTAATATCAGGCCGCCCCGGGGGCCGCCGGGCTTGTACGTGCTTGTCGTGGTAAAATGCGCCTCGTTAACCGGCGACGGATGCGCCCCGGCAATAACCAGCCCGGAGATGTGCGAAATGTCGGCCAGAAGATATGCTCCTACTTCATCGGCTATCCGGCGGAATTCGTGAAAATCAATCACTCGCGAATACGCGGTGGCCCCGCAGATGATCAGCCTGGGCCTGAAGGCAATTGCCTTTTCCCGGATGGCATCGTAGTCGAGGACAAAAGTCTCCCGATCGACGTAATAGTTCTCAACTTCAAAGAATTTACCGCTGAATGAAACTCGCGCCCCGTGCGAGAGATGTCCCCCCTGGTCGAGGCCGAGACTCAGAATTCTGTCGCCTCTTTCCAGCAGGGCCGTCAGGACAATCTGGTTGGCGCCGGTGCCGGAATGAGGCTGCACGTTCGCGTATCGTGCTGCGAATGTCTCTTTAGCCCTGTCCGCGGCCAGTCTCTCTATGTCGTCAACAAACTCGCAGCCCCCATGGAACCGGGCGCCGGGGAAGCCCTCGGTCGTCTTGTTCTGGACAACCGAACCGAGAGCCGCCAGAACCGCCCTGGAGCACTGATTCTCCGCGGCAATAAGCTGAAGGCTGTTTTGAAGCCTTTCGTACTCCCTTGTTATCAGGTCATAGACTTGTTTATCCTGCTCTTTAAGAGCGCCAAGTATACCTTCGTGATACTCCTGCGAAGATATTTTCTCCAGCATATCCAACACTTTCGAATCCTTTCACCGGTCGGAATAAAATCATTCCGTGTCCCTGCTCATTACCCTCAACACTCAACTGAAAAAACTCCTTACAATATCGTTAAACGTGACATAAAGAATAAGCGTCCCTATCATCGCCCAGCCTGCGTAGGCGACAATCGCCTGCACGCGCTCGCTTAAAGCCGAGCCCTTGATCTTCTCGACAATCAAAAGCACAACCAACCCCCCATCAAGAGGCGGCAGCGGCAGGAAGTTGAACACTGCGATCGCTGCGCTGATCAAGCCGAGAAAATAAACGTAGTATACGAACGGCTTTTCGGCAACAATGCGATAGCTGAGCGTCATAATGCCGACAGGTCCCATGAGATCCTTCGGACTGACAAGACCCCCAATCAACCGCCTCAAGGTCACATAGGTCTGCGCAACAAACATGACGGTCTTTCTGTATCCCATCACTACGGCATCAACCGGGCCCTCCGCTTTGTAAGTTCTTTCCAAATTCTCGAAAGGAACAAATTCTGCAAAAGTTGATTTGACAGCGAAAAGACCTTCGCCGTTGCCGACATCCAAAGGAATATCCCCCGCCACCTGCTCATTCAGACGATAATTAATCGTAATGCGCTCGCCCGAATATCGTTTGATTTCCCGGATTACATCGTAAAAGTTCGACACCGCCACCCCGTCAACGGCAGTGATCGATGCTCCACGCGGAATCTCCAGTCTTGCCGGTCCGTCTTCAACAGTGATAGTATTGGCAACAACCGGATGCTCAGAGTCAAACAGCATATTAAATTTAATTCCTATTCTTGCATCGTCACTATCTTTTTCACGCTTTGGCCTGACACTGATAGCATACTGCTTTTCAACGCCGTTGGGATCCGTCCGCAACACCTGTATCGACAGTTCTTTATTATCATAATTCTTTACCGTATCCTGAAACTCCTGGTATGTTGGACATGTAACTTCACCGACACTCAGGATAACATCCCCGCTTTCCAGAAACGGTTTCTTCTCCGGCGGCTTTACAACTGCGAGATTCTCCATTCGAAACCGCGGCACCATAGAGCAGATATGACCAGCCCCGAATGGGGTCATTTCCAGTTTAATCCTGGTCTCGACCAATGTCACTTTCTTGTCTTTGCCGGTTCGCTCAACCAACAATGTCACATCGGGAGCGAGCGTGTTTTCCACTATTTCATCCAGCTCCCACTTGGTCTGCACCTGCTTACCGTTGACAGATGTAATTCGGTCGCCGGGAAGCAGTCCGGTTCGCTCAAATAATATTTTGGCATCTTCTTCTTTAGCAAATTCGGCAATCGTCAGACTCTCGGCGGCCCTGATGCCAAAACCTCGGAGCGACTCTCCCGGTATCTGTTCGGCGACAAGTGTTAAATCTTCTTCGGAGCCATCCTCATGCCTGACTCTCATCTGGACTTTTTCATCTTTCCCCGACAAAGCCGCGGCTATCGCGATATTGCCAAAATCAAGGTCTTCGCTTTCGCCTGCAATCTCAATTATTTCGTCGCCGGCTTTCAGACCTGCTAACTCCGCTGGTGAACCCGGCATCACACCACCGACTACGGCGGGGTTTAAATTTATGCCAACCAGAAAAACAACCATAAAAACGATAACGGCACTAATAACGTTAAAAGTAACACCCGCCGCTAAAACTGCCGCCCGGGTGTGAGGCGGTTTGTTGGCATACGACCGGGGATCGTCGCAGGATTTGACCGACCCGGTATCTTCCTGGCCAAGCATTTTAACAAATCCGCCGAAAGGAATGAGGCCGATACGATATTCTGTTTCACTCGGCTTATACTTGCCGGCAATAGTAAAACACAACGAGCCATTACCGGAATCATCGTCTTTTTTCGGCAAAATCTCCGGCAATATGCGAACTCGTATCCCTTCTTCTGTTTTTTGGACGCCCAATAACATCGGCGGCATGAAAAGTGAAAAGGCTTCGACCTTTATGCCGGATAATTTGGCAACAATGAAGTGCCCGAATTCGTGGACTATGACCACCGCCCCAAATCCGAGCAAAACCAGCAGCGCATTGCCAAAAAAGCCAATATTCCGGGCAATTAAAAGAATCGCAGGAACCACAAAGACAGCCATCAAAAACACCCGAAAATACTTGCCGGAGAAAAATGTATCTTTCGACATTAAAACACCTCCAAAATCAACGAACTAACCAGAACTTACACGCTATATGCCAGTTCTGCAACCTCTCTCCTGGCCCAGGTATCCGCCTCAAGGACCTCTTCGAGAGAAACAGTTGGTTTAACATTATGCCTGTTCAGGCAATTTTCGATAATTTCAATTATATTAACAAATTTGATTCTACCCGCCAAGAACTCTTCGACAGCAGCCTCATTTGCGGCATTAAAAACAACCGGAGCCGTACCACCTGTTCGCGCAACCTCATAGCCTAACGACAGAGCACGAAACGTCTGAAGATTGGGTTTTTCAAACGTCAGTGTACCAATTTCTTCGAGCCGCAGTGCCCTGGCAATCCCGGCAACACGCGCCGGATACGTCAGGGCATATTGAATAGGAAGACACATATCCGGCTGGCCAAGCTGGGCTATCATCGAGCCGTCCACAAATTCAACAATCGAGTGAACTATCGACTCAGGATGAATCAAAACTTCAATTTTTTCTACAGGTATATCAAAAAGCCAGCGGGCCTCGATAATCTCGAACGCCTTATTCATCATTGTCGCCGAGTCAATGGTGATTTTCGGGCCCATATCCCAGACAGGATGTGCAAGAGCCTGCTCTAAAGTTACATTTCGGATATCCTCCGCGGTTGCCTGCCTGAAAGGTCCGCCCGAAGCTGTCAGGATGATTTTATTGACTTCTTCTTTGCTACCTGACTGCATCGCCTGAAAAACCGCCGAGTGTTCGCTGTCCACGGGCAAAATAACGCCGCCATTTTTCTTAATTTCCTTATTGAGCAGCTCCCCTGCAATAACAAGGGGTTCTTTATTGGCTATGGCAAGCCTTTTGCCTTTTCGCCCGGCGGCAAAAACCGCAGGCAAACCCGCCGCTCCGACAACTGCGGTAAGGACGATATCCACATCCTGAAGTTCGGCGATCTTTATTAAACCATCCGGCCCGACCAAAATCTCAATATCCAAATCGCCGATAAGTTCGCGAAGCTGCCCGGCATAGTCAGAATTTGTAATAGCAACAAAATCCGGCTTATACCGCCTGGCCTGTTCAGCCAGAAGCTCCACGCTGCTGTGAGCGCTCAAGGCAACTACTTCGTACTGAGGCCCGAGCGAATCGATTACCCGCAGTGCGTTCTTGCCGATCGACCCGGTCGAACCCAAAATTGCAATTCTGTTCGTCACAAATAAAATTTCCCGTAATTCAACGGTGCCTTAAACCGAATTATAGAGGCTTTTCCGGCAAGTATACCGAATTTGATACAGAAGGCAAGAAAACAGTAGCTTGTATCTTGGCAATTACTAATGAATAACCTTATTGAGAGGATATGTGATTATGCCGGAAGCACCCGCTCTTTTGAGTGCCGGGACCAGGGACCGCTCTATTTGGTCCTCGATAATTACCTCAATTGCTATATAATCCGGATCAGCCAGGGAGGAAACCGTCGGACTCTTCTCGGCAGGCAGTATCTGCAGGATAGTTTCCAATGCATCCTTTTTGATGTTCATCTTCAAGCCAACTTTGCTGCGGGCTTCGATTGCCGCGTTGAGCAGTATGGAGATGTTCTCTATTTTCTCCCGCTTGAATTTATCGTCCCAGGCCTGCTTATTCGCTATAAACCTTGTCGTAGAGCTTATCACAGTCTCTATGATGCGAAGATTGTTCGCCCGCAGAGATGTGCCGGTCTCGGTAAGTTCCACGATTGCATCTACCAGCCGCGCTTTAACCTCGGTGGCACCCCAACTGAATTCGACCTTTACGTTGATGTTTTTGTCTGCAAAATATTTCTTGGTCACGTTCACAAGCTCGGTAGCGATTATCCCGCCGGACAAATCCTTCATGCTCTTGACATTCGACTCATCTGGCACAACCAATACCCATCTGGCGGGGTTGCTCGTGGCTTTGCTGTATGCAAGCTCACATATCTCGACCACATCTGAACCGTTTTCCATTATCCAGTCATAACCGGTAATGCCGGCATCAATAACGCCGTCTTCGACATATCTGCTCATTTCCTGCGCCCGCAGCATTATAAGCTGGATTTGCCCATCATCTATACGAGGCAGGTAGCTTCTCTTGGAATCAAGGATATGGAATCCGGCTTTGTCAAAAAGTTCGATAGTTGCATTTTGCAGACTGCCTGTCGGTATGCCCAATTTTAGTATCTTTTCAGTCATGATTTTATGCGCCATGCTTCGGAGTTTGCATTTCAGGCTTTTTTCCTTCTGGTCGTTTTCTTCTTCGCTTTTGTCTTGCTCTTAGTTTTTGTTTTGCTTGTCTTTTTACGTGTCGTTTTGGCTTTAGTTTCCTTTTTCGCCTTGGCTAATTCGCTCTCGCGTCTCAAGAGTGCATAAAATTCGTATCCGTTTTTGGCTGAAATCTGCTTGGCCAAAAATCCTCCTATTTGCTGCTCATCAGCATCCGGGTTAACAAGCTCGTTGTTTCTGAGATATTTTATCATTTTGTCCGTAAGCGGCATGGTGTGCGCACCCAAGGCTGTGAGCAAACAATAATCGACGACGAAACGGCTGGTCCCATCAATTTTCTCAAGAGCCTGCTTGGCCGGACGCTTGCCGATCTTTTTCAACGCCTCTAAACTGACTTTGTGATATTCGTTGAATATGCCATTCAAAATCCTGGTAATTGTCGAAGCTATATCCATTGTAACATGGTTGTCCTTGCCCAGAACTTCTACAATCTCCTCCGATCGAGAAACACGCAAATCATTCCAATCGACGAAATAGTCGGCAAATTTCTTGATAACAGAATCTGTCATCTTTTCGCTCATCTCAGCGCTTATGACAGCGTAGATAATCGCGTCTATTACTATCTCGTGGCTGACCTTTGGCACTTTCGGATATTTGCGACTCAATGAATGATATAGCTTTTGTATTTTTTTGGAATAATCTTTACTGTTCTTCATGCCAACCTCTGCCGGAATGATTACGTTAATGTCTATATGCTTAAATGCGTATACGCGCTGACTTATTCACTCATCAACTCATCTTCCTCGTCCTCATCCTTATCTTTATACTCTTTAACAGCCTGGTCGATCAAATTCAAAATTTCCAGTGTCTTTTTGAATTTCTCATCTTTGTAAAAATGCAAAACAGGGCAGAATTTGCTCTGAATTTGACTTGCTAAAATAGATTGTATGCGGCTTTTTGCATGTGTTATTGCCGCAAAAGCCTTGTTTTGACCCGCCTCGTCACTGCCAAAAACGCTGATATATACGTTGGCATTGCGCAAATCGGTTGTCATATCAACCCTCGTAACGCTCACGAATCCACTGATACGCGGGTCATTAAGATGGTGGGCAATAGCTTCGCTGACTGCCTCTTTTACAATGCGAGCCACTTTTTCCTGCCTTCGAGTTGCCATCCGAACACTTACTGTTTATTATCAGCGATTGACAATTATTTCGGAGCTAAAATTCCCGCATCCTGCATTAATGGTCAATTGTCAATATATATTGTTAATTTAAAGGGTTCTTGCTACTTTCACGATCTCATAAAACTCAAGTACATCATCGACTTTAACATCGTCGAATCCAGCTATTTTAACGCCACACTCCAGGCCTGTTTTGACTTCACGAACATCATCCTTGAAATGCTTTAGCGACTCTATGTTCAGATTGTCTTTGAGCACAATATTGTCGCGTATAAGCCTTATCTTGGCGTTTTTACTCGCGTGCCCACTGCTGACAAAGCAACCTGCCACCGTTCCAATTCGTGAAATCTTAAACGTACTTCTTACGGCAACTCTGCCAAGTGAGTTCTCTATCTCTTCCGGCTCGAGCAACCCGACCATTGATTTTTGCAAATCTTCGGTTATTCGGTATATGATGTTATAGAGTCTGATCTCGACACCTTTGGCTTCTGCAATCTTGGCCGCGTGTTCTTCGCTAACAACATTAAAGCCGATAATAATGGCATTCGACGCCTCGGCAAGCACAACATCACCCTCTGTAATTCCACCTGGTGCGGCGTGCAAAATATTAATTTTCACTTCCTCGACGCTTAGATCGGATAAATACTTCTTTAAGACATCAACCGAACCCTGGACATCCGCTCGAATAATAAGATTTAATGATTCTGCTTTGCCTGCCTCTATTTGGCTGAATAGATTGTCCAGTGTAACCTGCGTTCGTTCCGCCAGCGAACGTTCTCTGAAGTTTATCTGGCTTTCCTCCGCGGCGGCCTTGGCTTTGTTGATATCGTCAAGACAGTAAAATCTGTCGCCGGCCTGTGGAACATCGCTCAGGCCCGTAATCTCCACCGCCATAGAACTCGACGCTGTCTTTATTTTCTTGCCGTAGCTGTTCTTGAGCATTTTTATTCTGCCGTAAGTGCTGCCGGCAAGTATGACGTCGCCACTTTTCAGTTGACCTTCCTTGATTAACAGAGTGGCCACCGGACCGCGCTGCGTCGACATCCTCGCCTCGACCACCCAACCTGTCGCCGGAATTTTCGGATCGGCCTTTAGATCGAGCAATTCAGCCACATAATCGAGAGATTCGAGCAAATCATTTATGCCCTCGCCCGTAACTGCACTGGTCTTGACAACTTCGGTCTGACCTCCCCATTCGGAAGGTGCCAGGTCCTGCTCGGCCAACTGGGAATAAATACGATTTAAGTTGCAGCCGGGCAAATCTATTTTATTCAACGCCACAATGATAGGCACATTCGCAGCTTTGCTGTGGGCTATCGCCTCAACGGTCTGTGGCATCACTCCATCGTCGGCGGCCAAGACCAGGACAACAACGTCGGTCATGTTGGCGCCTCTGGCTCGCATGGCCGTAAAAGCCTCGTGGCCAGGAGTATCGAGAAATGTTACTTTCTTGTTGTCCCATGTAACTTCAGATGCTCCGATGTGCTGTGTAATGCCGCCCGCCTCGCCGGCGGCAATATGAGTCGAGCGGATTTTATCCAGCAGGCTTGTCTTGCCGTGGTCGACATGCCCGAGCATCGCGCCAACTACCGCCCGTTTCTGGATGTTATTTCTCTGACGTTGCTCGAATTCGTCTCGTATTTTCTCTTCCAGCGTGCTTTTGTGTTCCACTACCAGCTCAGTATCGAACTCCAGAGCAACCATCTCGGCAACGTCGCTGTTTATGACCTGGTTGGCCGTGGCCATTACGCCCTGCTGCATCAATTTGAGGATAATATCCGTTGTTTTAATCGCTATGGCTGCGGATAAATCCTTTACCGTAATCGGCTCGCTGACGACGGCTTTTTTCGGTTTGATGGCCGTAGTGAGATTCTGCCTGGACCTGGTGGCAATCTTGCGCATCGGCCTCGATCGAAGGCCCTCGCCGCCGGCAGCATCAAGCCGGGCTCGCCTTTCCTCGATATCTATTTGACGCCACTTGCTATCAGGCTTAGCTTTCCTAATCGCATCAGCGTCTCGCTCGTCTCGCCTTCGTCCATGTGTTCTTTCTTTATGCCGCTTCGGCGAATGTTTCTTTTCTTTGGCCGGAGCAGCTTGGCCTGTACTGCCTTTTTGGCTATACATCAAAGGCTCGGTAACAGGTGCATCGTATCTGACTCTTGGTTTCGGTCTTGCTCGTCTTACCGGCTCAGGTGCCTCGACTCGAACAACCTGCGGTCCGGTCAATCGAGCCGGCTCGGGCTTTTCCAAAATCGGGCCGGCAGGAACGATCGGCTCCGGCTCAGGCTCAGGCACTTCGATTGTCTTTTCTGCCGGAAGTGGCGGTTCTTCGATAATTACCCCGGTGCCCGGTTGCACATCAACATCGTCTGTTGTTGCCGGCTGTTCAATTTGACCGGCTTCGGCTACAGCAGTCGCCTTCTTTCGCTCGGCAGCCGGTTTTGCCTCCTTGTCTTTTTCATCTGTTTCTTCAACTTCCTCCGCCGGTTTCTTTATTATCTTCTTTTTCTTTATCCGGACCTTTTTCAAATCTACCTTATCAGAGGTCTCGACCGTTGTAACGTTGTCTCCTTCGCTGAACCATTCCCGGATAGTCGCCGCCAGTCCAACCGAAATCACCGACATGTGGTTCTTTATGTCCAGACCTTCATCCTGGCATTTCTTTACAATAGCAGAGCTTTTTACTCCAAGCTCCTTGGCTAAAATGTAAACTCTTGTAGCAGCCAAAAACAATTCTCCAATCTCATTCGTCTTGTATTATGTCATATCCGGAACGAGATATGTTTATTATTTGTCATCCCCTGGCTTTGTTTGTTGGGCCAGTTCCTTTTTCACATCGTTTTGTTTCGACTCGGCTGCCAGACGTTCCGCTTCTTTACCTGCCGCTGCAACCAGCTTGCCTGCGATGCCCGAGTCAATCTTAAGCTCATTAACCAGCGGTTCAATCCCTACATCCTCCATGTCCGACACGGATATGACACCTAAAGCTATCAGCTTGTCAACCATTGCCTCATCAGCGTCTTCCACCGCCTTTATGCAGTTCGCCAATTGCTCAATACCTCGATTGTATTCCTCAGGTGTAAGTATATCGATATCCCAGCCGGTCAACCTGGCAGCTAATCGGACATTTTGCCCGTGCTTTCCGATGGCCAGGCTGAGTTGCTCTTCGTCCACAACGACGGTCGCCCGTCCTAATTCGAAACACAAGGCGATTTCACTGACTTTAGCCGGCATTAACGCATTTGATACAAGCACCTGGGACGACTCGTTCCAGCGGACAATATCAATTTTTTCTCCGCCGAGCTCCTCAACTATGTTCTTTATCCTGCTGCCCCGCACGCCTACGCAGGCCCCAACAGGATCGACCTTCTCGTCGTATGACACCACTGCGACTTTGGTTCGGTAGCCCGCCTCACGAGCAAGTGCCCGTATTTCGATAATTTTTTCACTGATCTCCGGCACTTCTAATCCGAACAATTTGCGAATAAAATCAGGATGTGTGCGAGA
>Ga0307378_10013391_pt1 | contig 10381 bp, 8 predicted proteins | sample UN1MG_FD_202238 | JGI IMG/M metagenome (GOLD analysis project Ga0307378, IMG submission 202238) | Soil microbial communities from Risofladan, Vaasa, Finland - UN-1 | ecosystem: Environmental > Terrestrial > Soil > Coastal area > Acid sulfate soil | place: Finland: Risofladan, Vaasa | collected...
CGCCACAAGAGCGCCCTCGGCAGCGAGGAGTTCCGCAACCTGCTGCGGCTCAAACTCGACTGGGGCAAGGCCAAGCCGCAAAGGGCCGCCGACGTGGGGATGATGTACGTCCAGAAGGGTGTGCGATGGATCCCGCACTACAAGGTCACCATCGACGGGAAGGGCAACGCGGCCGTCAAGCTCCAGGCGACGCTGATCAACGAGCTGACCGACCTGAACGATGTGACCGCGCACCTGGTCATTGGCGTCCCGACGTTCGCGTTCGCCGACACGCCGGATCCGATCTCGCTCCAGCAGACCATGGCGCGGCTCTCGCCGTACTTCACGCCGGGATCGCGAATCTCCAACCAGTTCTCCAACGCGATCATGACGCAGACGAACACCAGCTTCGTCGCCCGGCCCGATGCGGGCGCTCCCCGGATCGACCTCGGCCCGGAGGTCGCCGGCTCGCAGGCCGCCGAGGACCTGTTCGTCTTCACGGTCGAGCACGTCACGCTCCGCAAGGGCGAGCGAATGGTCCTGCCCGTCGCCGAGTTCACGCTGCCCTACCGGGACGTCTTTGTCCTGGACGTCCCGTTCACCCCGCCGCCCGAGGTTTGGCGGAGCTTCAACAGCCGCCGCCAGGGCGAGGTCGCCCGCGCGCTGGCCGCTCCCAAGGTCATGCACAACATCCGCCTGACCAACAAGAGCCCCTACCCGCTGACGACCGCCCCCGTCCTGATCCTCCGCGACCAGCGCGTGCTCGCCCAGGGCATGATGACCTACACGCCCAAGGGCGCCGAGACGGACGTCGAGATCACCGCGGCCGTCGACGTCTCGGTCCGCAAATCCGACAAGGAGACCAAGCGGACGCCCAACGCCGCCGTCCTGCACGGACAGCAGTACGCCCGGATCGATTTCGAGGGCGTCGTCAAGCTGACCAACTATCGCACCGGCGCCGTGGACCTCGAGGTGACCCGCCACGTCCTGGGCAACACCGGCGAGGCCGACCACGACGGCAAGGTCGAGATGCTCAACGCCTTCGAGGACAGCTCCTACCTGCCCTCGCGGTCTTCGTATCCGTTCTGGTGGGGCTGGTACTCCTGGCCGTCCTGGTGGACACACTTCAACGGGATCGGGCGGATCCGCTGGGACGTCAAGCTCGAGCCCGGCAAGAGCGTCGAGCTGAAGTACACCTGGCACTACTTCTGGCGATGAGGGCGGCGGCGCCGGCCGCCGGCAGCTTGCGGCATCCCTCATGGAAGCGAATCGCGGCGGGCCGACCGGCCCGCCGCGCTCGCGCGCCCAACTCCCCGGTTGACGGCCGCCTTGTGTCTTCGCAGTATGTAGGATGCTAGGAGAGATCCCGTGACGACCGTCAAATTGAGCAAGAAGAACCAGATGGTGCTGCCGAAAGAGGCCCGCGAACACCTCGGCGTGGGCCCGGGAGATGAACTCCTCGTGATCCAGCGACGCAACGGAACGGTCCTCATCGCCAAGTCAGCGGAACTGGTCCGGTCCCTGAGGGGCAGCGGCAAGGGCGCCTACGGGCGCGTCGACAGGCACCTGCGAAGGGAAAGGGGATCATGGCGGTAAGGGAGATTTCGGCCCTCCTTGCGGCACACCGCACCATCGCGATCGACACGTGCGTCCTGATTTGCCATTCCCCGGAGCACCGGCAGCCGTAGGGCGGGCTGTGCCCGCCACTCCGAACGCAGTTTGTCGGGGGGCAGAGCCTGCCCTACCGGCCGCCTCGTGAAGAGGCTATATCACGCGCCTGCGATCGCGTCACTCGGGTAGCAGCACGACCTTCATCGCCTTCTTCTGGGGGACCATGTCGAATCCCTGCTGGTAGTCGCTGAGCGGCAGGCGGTGGCTGACCCAGTCGTTGAGGTCGACCCGGCCGGCCTCGACCCATTCGGCCAGTTGGGCCTGGACGCGGCCTTCCTTGGCGCCGACGCGCGAGACGTTCGGCCGCTCCATCTGCTCGGGTCGCCAGGGGCTGGAAGCCGGTGCGATGCCGTACACGCAGACCCGGCCTTTGCCCCCCGCCAGGCGCAGGCAGGTATCCAGGGCGTCGGCCGAGCCGACCGCTTCGAGCACCACGTCAAAGCCGCCGCCCTCGACGATGCGCTCCACCTCGGCCGGCAGCGCCGGACCGGCCACGTAGCCGTCCGCCTTGCACACGCGGGCGAAGCGGTCGGCGTGAGCGGGGCTGCGGCCAAAGGCATACACCGGGGCCGCGCCGAGCAGCTTGGCAAACATCGCCAGCGCCTGGCCCACCGGCCCGGACCCCACGACGGCGACCGATGTGCCGGGCTTCGCGCCGCAGGTCGTGATGCAGTCCAGCGTCTCCATCAACGTGACCATGCCCGTGGCGAGCGTCGGCTCGACCTTCAGAACCAGCTTCTGCTGGTCGTGCGGCAGCGGGCTGGGACCGTAGGGCACGTTCTGCTTGGCCCACTCATCGGTCACCAGGCCGTACTCGGCGAATCCGCCCCAGCAGCTTCGGCCCTCGCCGGGCACGTGGTGGTCGCCGAGACGCTGGCGGAAGACCCGGTCGCCGGGCCTGAAGTTCTTGACCTTCGGCCCGACCTCGGTCACCGTGCCGACCACCTCGTGGCCGAGCACGACGGGGAACGGACCGGGGACGAACTCGTTGGTCATCAGCTTGTGGTCCGTGGAGTTGCAGATCGCGCAAGCGTCCATCCGCACCAGGGCCTCGTAGTCGCCCGGTTCGGGCATTTCCAGCTCGCCCAGGCCCAGCTCGCCCGGGCGGAGCGCCATGACTGCTTTCATCACCTGTTCTCCTGTTGTTCCTGAAAGTCCTCTGTCTTTCCTTCGGCCCGAGTCGAGCGTCATTGCCCCTTTCCTGACGCCCGGAAGCGGCCGTTGATTCTCCGCAGCCAATCGATGTCCTGCCACAGCGGATGCTCCGGCCCGCAGTAGGTGGTGGGCATGAACCCCCAGTAGTCGTGCCGGATGGCCAGATCGCCCATGAGCTCGAACAGGCCCATCCCGGGCTGCGTGAGCTCGAACTTCGACTCCAGCGGGGGATAGAAGTACCCCCCTTCGTCGCAGACGGCGGGGAGCTTCCGCCTCGCGGCCTCTTGGGCGTCGGCCTGCATCGTCTTGACGGCGGTGTCGGTGATCGCGGCCTGGTCGCGCCGATACTGCTGCAGGATCCACTCGTCGAAGCGGGCGACGTCGAGATTGTGGTACAGCCAGTGGATCGGCCGCCAGAATTCGCGGATGTTCCCGGCGGGCCCGGCGAACTGCTCGTAGGGCACGATTCGGTCCTTGAGCAGGCGGTCCAGGAGCTCGAGCTTCCGGGGATTGGCGGGGTCGAAGTCCTTGTGTCGGACGGTCTGCGAGTACAGGGCGTTGAAGTACAGGGATACGCCGACGTACAGGTGCTGGTCGTAGACTTGGACATTGTCGGGGACGATCGAGGGCTCGTGGGTGGTGTAATCGCCGCTGACGAGGATGTCGCCGTGGGCGTCGCGGAGAAAGGCGATCGCCTCCTCGTGCAGCTTCCTGCCTTCCGCGCCTTGGGGGAACAGGCTGGCGTCCGGCTCGTTGTGAACCTCGACGAACGCGATGTTCCTGTCCAGGCCCTTGTCCTTGAGGACTCGCAGCAGCCGGTCGTGCTGTCGGGCCAAGTGCATGAACCGATCGGGCTCTGGGATGGCCATCACCTCCGCGCGGATCTTGGGGTCGGCCACAAACCAGGAGCTGTCCTGGTACTCCCAACTGGTGAGAATCACGTACACCCCGCAGCGGCGGGCGAGCTCCATGAGGCGGACCACACGCTTCAGCACGTCGTGCCGCCCGCCGCCCACGGCGTTGACCGAGGTGAGATTATCGCGGTAGCCGGCGATCCACGGGCCGAACTCCATCTCGCCTCGCGGCCGGCCATCGGGGCGGAAGCACCAGTTCAGCCCCGCGTCCACGCGGACGGCGTTGAACCCGCGCTCGGGCAGCCCTGCCACGGCCTCGTCCAAGTCATCGTAGGGCTCGCCCGGGGCGGCCATGGTGACCCAGTTCCAGATAAACATCCCGATCGACAGCTTGTCGGGCAGGTGGTCCGGGATCGTGTATCGATCTTCTGTGGCCATGCAGTCGCTCCCAATATGCCGTGCCGGCCTCCTCGATCGTGTCGCGCTCCGGCCTGGACCGGGGACGGGGGCTGCCACCGCGGAGACGGCAATGGAACTCTCGCCGTCGGCGCTCATCGCGACGTCGGGCGGCATTGTACCGGGCGATCTGCGATCGTGCCAGCGGGCGGCAGGCGGGCCGCAAGGTGTCAGGCCTCTGCGTTGACATGAGAGCTCTTTTGGTGTAGTCGGTATGCGGTCGCTGGGTGGGCTACTACAACAGCGGGAACTGCGGGATGGTTGACCAGAAGCGTCTGCGGGCGTATCTGCGGCTGCACTTGGCCGAAGGCGTCGGACCGATCACGTTTCACAAGATGGTGGAGGCGTTCGGGGGCGTTGAGGACGTGTTCGCCGCTTCGCCCGGCCAGTGGAAGCGGGTCGAGGGAGTCGGGGCCGGTAAGTCGCAGGGCATCGGGGCCGTCACCGACGAGCAGGTCGACGAAGAGCTGCGCCTGACCGACGAGCACAAGGTGGAGATCCTTTGCTGCGAAGAGGACGGCTATCCGGCGGGACTGAAGATGATTCCGGACCCGCCGCCGATCCTCTACGTCCGCGGGCGGCTGGACCCGACGGACGCGGTCGCGGTCGCCGTGGTCGGGGCGAGGCGGTGCACGCACTACGGGCTGGAGCAGGCGGAGCGGTTCGGGCAACTGCTGGGCCGGGCCGGATTCACCGTCGTGTCCGGTGGGGCCAGGGGCATCGACACGGCGGCCCACCGCGGGGCCCTTGCGGCCGGCGGGCGGACGATCGCCGTGATGGGATGCGGGCTGGCCCAACTCTATCCGCCGGAGAACCAGAAGCTGTTCGACCGGATTCTCCGCGAGGACCGCGGGGCGATCGTTGCCGAGCTGCCCATGCGGACGGCGGTCCTGGCGGGCAACTTCCCCACGCGGAACCGGATCATCTCCGGGCTTTCGCTCGGTGTGCTCATCATCGAGGCCGCCCGGCGGTCCGGATCGCTCATCACCGCCCGGGAGGCGGCCGAACAGGGCAAGCAGGTCTTCGCGCTGCCCGGCCGCGCCGATTCGCCCATGAGCCACGGCACCAACGAGCTGATCCGCGACGGGGCCACGCTCGTGCAGAACCTCGACGATGTCCTCGCCGAACTGGGCGGGGTCGGCCGGAAGGTCTCGGAGATGGAGACCGCCGAGCGGGCGGCGCTGCCGGCGGGACTCGACGAGACCGAACGGGCACTGGTCGAGGCGCTCGAAGGGGGACCTCTCGGACTGGACGAGCTGGTCCGGCGTACCAGTGTGGACACCGGCCGGGCCGCGTCGGCGATGACCATGCTGGTCCTGAAGGGCCTGGTCGCCCAGCAGCCCGGCAACGTCTTCGCGCGGAAGAAGGCGCCGCCGCGGAGGCCGTGAGGACCCGAACGATGGCGATGCGGACCCGACAGCCGGCAGGCTCAAGTGGCGGGCGTGGGCGATCGGGCTGCTTCTGCCCTGCGTGCCATGCATCCCGTCGTGCGCGCTGTACCACCGGCATCAGATCAAGGGGGTCCTTCCACGGGAGATCCGGGAGGAGCTGAAGGCGGCCGCCGACGCGGCGTGGTTCCGCGGCCGCTCCGCAAGGACTGGGGACCCCGGCCGGCGAGGAGAACCCCTCCGGCAAATGTGCCCAGAAATGTCTTGAAACCGCCGCGGGCGGGGGTATCATTACCCGCTTGGGAAACGAAGCGAACATGAGCCGGGCCGGTCCTGCCCGTAAGGACAAGGGTTGAAGTATGATTAAAGTCAAGGCCAGGAGCAACGAGTCAGTCGAGCAGATGCTCAAGCGGTTCAAGAAGATGTGTGAGAAGGAGGGGCTCACCAAGGACATCAAGCGGAACTCGTACTACGAGAAGCCGTCCGAGCGCCGCCGCCGGCGCCATAGAAAGAGCCTCAAGCGCGTTACCCTTGGCCAATGAGGTTTGCGCCTTAGGGGATAAGGCCGGAATCGGGGGGGGGGGCAATCCAAGCCTGCTCGAGATTCGGACAGGCAGGATGGTTGCCGACCGCGTCGGCGAAAAGAATCTGCCGTTCACGCTTGATTCCCCCTTGGTCTTCTGCGAACATCGCGCCGGCTTTCACTGGATGGTTTCGGTACGCCTCGAACGAGGATCCACGAGACGACAAGGAGCGAGTGCGTGGGCGTTTTATCCGAGCTGTGGCTCCGTTACCGGGGTGCCGTTCTAGCGGGGGTGGTCTTGGTCGTGCTGGGGATGGGAGCGTTTCCGGCGACGGGGGAGGAGCCCGCGGCGGCGGCCGGAACGAACGTAAACGGCGGGCACGAAATCCCCTGGCTGTGGTGGATTGCCCCGGTCGGAGCGGTGCTCGCCCTCGTGTTCGCCTGGGTGTTCTTCCGGCAAGTGAAGGCCGCCGACCCGGGCGACGAGAACATGAGGGAGATCGCCGAGCACGTCCGCGTTGGCGCCTATGCGTACCTCCGGCGCCAGTACAAGGTCGTCCTTCTGTTCTTTCTCGCCGCCGCGGCGGTCCTCTTCGTCATGGGCTGGGTCTTCCACATCCAGCACAAGATCGTCTTTGCCGCGTTCCTCACGGGGGGGTTCTTCTCGGCCCTGTGCGGGTTCCTCGGGATGAAGACCGCCACGATGGCCTCCAGCCGGACCGCCCAGGGCGCAAAGGAGGGCCTGAACCGCGGCCTGACCGTCGCTTTCCGCGCCGGGGCCGTGATGGGCCTGGTGGTCGTCGGGTTCGGGCTGCTGTACATCACCATGTGGTTTCTGCTCCTGACCAAGCTGGCCCCCTGGCTGTGGGAATCCGCGGGTTGGGGCGGGTTCCACATGAGCCTCGTGGAGGTCGCGGGGGTCATGCTGACGTTCGGGATGGGCGCCAGCGCGCAGGCGCTGTTCGCCCGCGTCGGGGGTGGCATCTACACCAAGGCGGCCGACGTCGGGGCCGACCTCGTCGGAAAGGTCGAGGCCGGAATCCCCGAGGATGACCCCCGCAACCCCGCCACCATCGCCGACAGCGTCGGGGACAACGTGGGCGACGTCGCCGGGATGGGGGCCGACCTCTACGAGAGCTACTGCGCGTGCATCCTCGCCGCCGCGGCGCTCGGCGTCTCGGCCGCCATGTCCCTGGGCGTCGAGGCGCAGGCGATCAAGCTCCTGGCCGTTCCGATGGTTCTGGCCGGGGTCGGGATCCTCCTGAGCATCGTGGGGATCTACATGGTCCGCACGAGGGAAGGGGCGACGATGAAGCAGCTCCTGGGCGCGCTGGGCCTGGGGGTGAACGCTTCGAGCATCCTGATCGTCGCGGCTGCCCTCGGCGTCTGCTACCTGCTGCTGGGGGACGTCCGGGACGCGGGCGGCGCGCGGGTGGTGTCGTGGCTGGGCGTATGGGGCTCGATCGTCAGCGGCCTGGCGGCCGGGATCGTCATCGGAAAGAGCGCCGAGTACTTCACCAGTTATGATTACCGCCCGACGCGCGACATCGCGCGCAGCGCCGAGACGGGCCCGGCGACGGTCCTGATCGCCGGGCTCGCCACGGGCATGAAGTCCACGTGGGTAGCGCTGACGACGGTGATCGTGACGGTCATCGCCGCCTATTCCTTTGCGGGCGGGTTCGACAACATGCTGATGGGCCTCTACGGGGTGGGCATCGCGGCGGTCGGGATGCTCGCAACGTTGGGCATCACGCTGGCGACCGACGCGTACGGCCCGATCGCCGACAACGCCGGGGCCAACGCCCAGATGACCCACCAGCCCGCGGAACTCCGCAAGCGGACCGACGCGCTGGATTCTCTGGGCAACACCACCGCCGCCGTCGGCAAGGGCTTCGCCATCGGGTCGGCGGCGATGACGGCGCTGGCGCTGCTGGCGGCCTACGTGGAGGGGGTCCGCGTCGAGCAGAACCGCGAGGCGATGACCGGCATCGTCGCGCGCGTCCCCGAGGCGAAGACCGATCCTAAGGCCGGTGTCGGCGAGCTGTACTACCTCGGTCATCGCAAGTTCGCGATGAAGTTCCAGGAAGGGACCCAACAGCGCGACTTCACCGCCTTGATGGCTCTGTCGGAGCTGCCCAAAGACCTGAAGCCCGGGACCGCCCTCAAGCCCTTTGCCGTGGTGTGGAACGAAAAGGGCGAGTTCAAACGGATCATGGACCTCGCCGCCGGGCCGCTCGAGCTGGACCAACCGGAGACGGGCAACGTGCTCACGTTCGACTACAAGGACGCCCAGGGAAAGGGCCATGACATCGAGGTGGTCTCGGCCCGCAAGGCGTCGCTGCGGCAGTACATGGCGTTTTACGACGTGACGCTGACGAACCCGAAGGTGCTGTGCGGGATGTTCGCGGGCGTGCTGCTGGTGTTCCTGTTCAGCGCGCTGACCATGAAGGCCGTCGGGCGGGCCGCGATGGCCATGGTCAAGGAAGTCCGCCGACAGTTCCGGGAGTTCCCCGGGATCATGACGGGGCAGGACACCCCGGACTACGCCCGCTGCGTGCAGATCTCGACGGCCGGAGCACAGAGGGAGATGGTCCTTCCGTCGCTGCTGGCACTGATCGTTCCGATCGCGGTCGGGCTGCTGCTGGACGTCAGCGGCGTACTGGGTCTGCTGGCCGGCGGGCTGACGTGCGGGTTCGCCATGGCGATCTTCATGGCCAACGCCGGCGGCGCCTGGGACAACGCCAAGAAGTACATCGAGACCGGCCAGCTCGGCGGGAAGGGCTCGGACAACCACCGCGCCGCCGTCGTCGGCGACACCGTCGGCGACCCGTTCAAGGACACCTCCGGGCCGAGTCTGAACATCCTCATCAAGCTGATGAGCATGGTCTCGATCGTCTTCGCCGGCCTGATCGTCAAGTACGCCCCGCAGATCGCGACGCTGCTGGGGCTGGACTGATTCGCGGGTGACCGGCGTGGCGAAGCGAGCAGCCAAGACCGACGCGGCGCGGAAGCTGGCCATCGCGGCCGCCGACATCGCCCGCGACGACCAGTGCGAGGACGTCGTCGTCCTCGACCTTCGCGACGTCAGCCCGGTGACGGACTACTTCGTGATCTGCACGGGGACCTCCGACCGGCAGATGCGGACCGTCGCCAAGGAGATCGAGGAGTACGGAAAGTCGGTCGATCAGAAGGTCTGGCACGTTGCCGGGAGGGAATCCGCGGAGTGGATCCTGCTCGACTTCGTGGATGTCGTCGTGCATGTCTTTGACCAAGAGCATCGCCGCTATTATGATCTGGAGTTGATCTGGGGCGGGGCTCCGAGGGTGCCCCGGCGCCGGCGGAAAACCGCCCGAAAAAGACCGGAAAGCTGAGGTGCCCCATGCCCAGGACCTTTGAGGAACTTGCCAAAGCCCAGTTCGTCAGGGCCATCAAGAAAGTCTTTCCCGACCCCACTCCGCTGATCGGCGACAAGTGGTTCCGCTGCCACCCCGACGGCAAGCCCGCCGACCTGGAGTTCGCGGGCGTCATGAAACTCGCCAAGGCGACGGGAAGCTCCCCGCAGAAGATCGCCGCGATGATCGTGAAGTACCTCGCGCTGGACAAGCTCCGCGCCGAAGCGCACGTCACCAAGGGCTACCGGATCCTCCTCCGGCGGACGAGCCCGAAGGACGAGCAAAAATGAATCTCCGCCGCGTCTTGGAGGGACGATTGTCCGACGCCCTCCGCCAGGCCGGCGCGCCACCGGATGCGGCGGCGTTGGTCGCACCGGCCGGCCGACCGGAGTTCGGAGACTACCAGGCCAACGGCGTCATGCCCGCCGCCAAGCGACTCAAGACGGACCCCCGCCTGTTTGCCGAGAAGGTCCTCGCCGCCGCGGACCTGTCCGACCTCGCCGCGAAGGTCGAGGTCGCCGGGCCGGGATTCGTCAACATCCATCTCAAGAACGAGTGGCTGGGCGAACAACTCAGCACCATGTCCGCCGACGAGCGCCTCGGCGTTGAGCGCGCGGGAGCGCCGCAAACCGTCGTCGTCGATTACTCCCACCCCAACATCGCCAAGGAGCTGCACGTCGGTCATCTCCGCAGCACGATCATCGGCGACGCCCTCGCCCGCACACTTGCGTTTCTCGGCCATCAGGTGATCCGCCAAAACCACGTCGGCGACTGGGGCACGCAGTTCGGCATGCTCATCGCCTATATGGCCCGGCTGCAGGCCGCCGGACAGGACGTGTCCACCGAGCTGGCCGACCTCGACAGGTTCTACCGGGCGGCTAAGCGGACCTTCGACGAGGCCCCGGACTTCGCCGAGACCGCGCGGCAGTACGTCGTGAAGCTGCAGGCCGGCGATCCGCACTG
>Ga0307378_10013392_pt1 | contig 10380 bp, 7 predicted proteins | sample UN1MG_FD_202238 | JGI IMG/M metagenome (GOLD analysis project Ga0307378, IMG submission 202238) | Soil microbial communities from Risofladan, Vaasa, Finland - UN-1 | ecosystem: Environmental > Terrestrial > Soil > Coastal area > Acid sulfate soil | place: Finland: Risofladan, Vaasa | collected...
TATGCTCCGGAATATTCTACTATCCAAAATGTGGATACAGCTTTAATTGAAACTATTAAAGAAGATTATGACGGTACTCATGTGATTGCATTTGACCCTGATGAAGAACTCAGTATAATTTACCAGAAGAATTTAGGAATTCAAATCTATTATAGAGAATCATTCTTTCAAATAGCTCCCGATAGTATGATTACTATTCAACATGCTAATCAGGACTCCCTCATACAGTTGGAAGGGGATAAGTGTTTTATTACTACTAAGAATGAGGTCAATATTGCAGCAGGAGCACGTGTTGAAATAACTGCAGATGAAGTTGTAGCTGCTGGTAATCAGACAACTAAAGTAGGTCCAGGTCCTTATTACCATGCTGTGATGGCTGAGGTATTGTTCCCATTACTCCAAACAATGGCAACAGCTCTTGATGCTAAAATGCCTGCAACTCCGGGGGTTAATGTAGGTCTTGTTGAGACCGCTAAGCAAGCAGCCACTTCTAAGAACGTACTCATTTCAGTTTAAATTTCCTTGAGTATATAAGTAAAGTAATCTCTACTTTATGAAGGCTAAATGTGTTTACGAAAATCTAGATTTTAAAAGAGGCAATCCTGAATCCACTATAGGATTAGGGATGATAGGCCAATTTGAGAAAGGGATGAAAGCTTTAAATAATCTCCCGCATCGTGCTCCCATTAGATTAGTAAATGTATCCAATTTTGCCTGGATTGTTTATGATGTCCAAAGCGAGATCGAGGAGGGAAAAATTAATATAGAGGACTTAGGTATTATTTTCCCTTGTCAGTTTAGCAATTACGGACATCATATAACCGAATCAGATTTAGAAAGAGTAATATTAGATAATAATGCCTTTGGTACTTTAACATCTATGTTTTATGAAGGGAAAGCCTATAGATTAAATGCTATTTTTTTTAATAATTATTTTCTGATTCCTATTAAAAAAGAATATCGTATTCCTTTAGAATCTCTGGCGGATGAAAAATATAATAGAGTATCTGAATCTCAAAATTTTGAACGTGGTCAGGATCCAAAGGATGCCATGGGAATTGGAAACAAAGATGCTAGGGTTATACAGAGTATACAGAAAATGGCTGATGAGTTTGGATTTAAGAGGGTTGATATACCAATGGGATATGATCAGCAAATTTGGAAGGGAGATTTAAGAACTGCTGCTCTTTGGAAACTTTCCGGAAAGAAAGGAAATATACTGAATTTGAAGAGTGAAGTTGCTTTAGTTCATAATACGGATCAGTCTCAAGGAAATGAATATCAGGTGATAGGATTTGATCCCGATGGAGAAGAAATCGGCCAAAAATATGACTTAGAATATTGGAGAGTTCCCGACGGATGGAGGGATGCTAGATTTGGAGTAATCAAGGAATCTTTAGACTTTGAACGTGGACAGGATCCTAAAACTTCTATGAGAATAGGAAAGTATAGAGAATTCAAAGGATATTCAGCTCCAGATGTAGCTTCAATAATTATAAAGGAGCTTGAGAAATACTTAGAACCATTTTTCCATGAATTAGATACTGTTGTAGAGAGAAAGGGATATCGTAATATAGATGAATATGAAGAATCTATCTGGGACGAGGAAAACTTTGAGCCTTTAGATGATAAGAAAGACGCCGATATAGAACTTACTATAAGAGAAATGTTCGATAAAGCTGAAGAATTTGTAAAAGGAAAATATCCTGTAAGAAAACCATATAGAGAAAAGAAATATCTTGAACCTGCAGAATCTATAGCTTCTACTGTTGTTGATGCTCTTTTAAATGGAGCACCTCATGGAACTATGATTGATCAAATAGCCAGAGAACTTGATGTTTCTTTGTTTGAATCCTTAGACTTCGAGCGTGGTCAAGATCCTAAGAAAGCTATTGGAGTTGGTATGGAAGAAAGAATCCGTCAAGGAATTAATAAAGATTGGTATCCCCATCGAAAGGGGGTAGATTCATGGAATGGAGATTATAATACCGCATTGACTTGGGCAGCAGAAACGGGGAAAATAGATATTGTAAAATGGCTTCTTGAAGCTGGAGCTGATCCCACTCATGAAGACAGTCAAGCATTAAAACAAGCAGCTACTTTTGGACAAGACGAAGCAGTAGAAATATTAATAAATGCTGGAGCAGATCCATGGGCAGGAAATGGATATGCTATAATGTCTGCAAGATTTGCTGGCTATCATGAATTATCAGATAGAATAAAAGAACTTGCTGCAAGAGATGAAGAAGGAAGACCTTGGCAACCATCTTTAAAAGAATATTTAGATTTTGAAAAGGGGAAAGATCCCAAAGCTGCAATGGGAATTGGTTTCTTTAAAGATAAGAACGGGAAACTTATACAAAAAGGAGCTGAGGTATATGTTGAAGGAGATTCTGAAGAAGATGATTTTTCAGATTTTGAAGGAACTGTAGATTCTTTTCATGGAGAATATGTCACCGTTGTAGATATGGATGATGATTATTTTGATATAGAACCTTATAAATTAGAAGTATTAAGTGAATCCATGGACTTTGAAAGAGGACAAGATCCAAAATCTGCTTTGGATGTTGGACTAAGATCTAAATTCACTACCCTAGCTGACAGATTTGAATCAGTTGGGTGGAGATTCCCAGCAGGAGTAGCTATAAAAAATATACTAAATATTTCCCCAGAAGATATATTTGAAATAAAACAATTTCAATCTGGGCAAGTAAATAGAGCTAAGACGGATTCTATACTTAGAGAATTTCATAATGATGAATCTTCATTTAAAAATATCAGATCTCAAAAAGTAGCTGGTATAAGTTTAAAATATAGTGAATCCCCCAATGGCAAAATGGTCGTTTATTATGATAGCTGGGTATATTCAATATGGGGAGATATTAAAGCACTCTCCTGGTATTTGAAAACAAATAAAGGAATAGATAATATATGAAAGCTAAATTTGTAAACGAAAAATTCGAAAAGGGCAAAAACCCTGTTGGTCTAGATTCTCCAGAAGGAATCGATCACCTTATTGAGACCTGGCAAAAGAAAGGTATGAAATTTGGATGGATGTTTTTCGAGGGAGGGGAAATGGAAAAGAAGAGAGAATTCCTAGGCAAATATCATAAATATATTCAAAAATATCTAGAACAACTGAATGAGGCTGGAGTTCCATGGAAAGATATGACTTTCTGGGGGGATCATGTGGATATTAAGTCCTATAGATTGTCCAAATCAAATTGGTCATTATTTCAATGCATAACCAGAAAGGATGCAGAGGATCTTTTAAAGGTTTTGGAAAATATAACTACAGGGAATCAAACATTTCACATTGAAGAGGATAAGGAAAGTATCAATTTAAGTGATAAGATTCATATAGAATCGGACCCTGAACATAAGAAATGGGCTGAGGAATATGCAAAAAGAAAGGGAGAAAAAAGAAGAACTGATTTGGATTTTCTCGATGGAATAAAAGAAACAAGAAAAAAATTAGACTTAATAAGATGAAAGCAAAATTTGTAAAAGAAGCTCTTAATGAAGCTTTTGGTCAAAAAGACCGCGTAAGAATGCAGGATATTCAGACTAAATCCGCTGGAGACCATGAAAAAGAACTTAGTTTAGCTAATACTCAGGCTAAGATCATCCAGAATGCTGTCAAGGCGAAAGCCCGAGCTGAAGCTGCTGAAGAAGTCTTTGGACCCGGTAGTGATATTGCTCAGATCTTTTATGATAGAGCTTCAGAGCTTGGAGGAGATCACGTTCAAGCAAGAGCATCAAGAGGAAGTTTAGCTCCAGTAAAAGCTGCTCCTAAAAAAGGAGAGAAGCTGGAAAGGGAATTCCAGAAACAATCTATGCTACCATCTGAAAGAATAGGATATAAAGCTGCTGAAGAAGGCGGAGGATTTACAAGAGGGGGATTTACTAAACCAGGAGAGCAAGAAGGAAGTGTTTATCAGAAATTAGGTCTGGGCAGATTTGCAAATGCTCCAGAAACTTCCGAGGAAATAAGGCATCGTCCCGCAGCCATCGCTTCAATAGGATCTGTTGATATAGGATCTGGTGAGAGTAAGTATTTCAATGTGTATGATCAATGGCCAGATAGTACAGCAGAAGTATGGAAAAAGGATAATGGAAGATATGTTTTAGTCTTTACATCAGGAGACGAACCACTAGGAAAAATCGGAATGAGAAGTGCATTTATGAATGATCAAACCTGGAATGAAATGACTCGAGATGGATACTGGAAAATGGTAGATTATGTTCCTGTAAAAGAACTTCAAGAATTATTAAGAGTATACGGAAAAAGTATGCTAGGATACACATATAAGTAAAACATGAAAGCCCAATTAGTATATGAAAACTTAGACTTCGAAAGAGGAATATCACCTAAGAAAGCTTTAGGTATTGGTAGGAAAAACTGGGATAATCTAGGAATAGGTGATGTGATCTATACAAAAGAATATGTTCCTCAAGGATTGGTTGATAATGAAATACTTCCTCCAGCTGCACCTCAAGGAGAGAAAATGAAAATAATTCCTCCAAATGTTTATATGAAATTAGATTTTTGGAGATATAATCCAAAGAAAAAAAGATTTTATGTAGGAGGAAATACTTTTTATGGAAAAGACTCTGTAATAGATGATAGACCAATGGGAATAGAATCATTTGAGTCTCCAGAGGATTTAATGAAACATTATTTTGGAATATTGCAACGATCTGATTTAAAAGAGGGCATGAACTTTGAAAGAGGATTCAAATCCGATTCCCGAGAAGATATTCTGGATAGAGTTTTGAATAGAAAAATTACTCTAGAACTCGATGCTGCGAATGTATTTTTAGATGATAATGGTCAAGTCGACAAGAATAATGAAGAGAATGATTATTTTTTGGATGTTATTGAAAAAAGTGGAGCGGAATGGACACATTTACCTGGCCGAGCGTGGAGATATGGAGGAGTTCCCTTTGAATTTAAGGGGACAAAAGAACAATTAATACCTATTATTGCTATGTGGGATGCTCATTCAAGGGAGCCCGAAGAATTAGCTGAGGATTTAGAAGACTGGGATGGTACAGAGAAAGAATTATGGGAAATAATTGGATAATATGAAGGCTAAATTTGTCTCAGAAAACATAAACTTTGAAAGGGGAGTAGATCCCAAAACAGCAATGGATATAGGAAGTGGTAGAATGCTACAAGAAAACTGGGAACATCTTAAAAGAGATCTAAGTCCATATCTAATTGATTTCACTCTGGAACATGATACACTTTATTTAGATGTTGAGGGTAAAATGGATCCAGATAATGAAGTTATCCCGATTGTTGAGGGATATTTAGAAGCATATGTAGATCTGGAAAAATATGGGGAAATAGTTTATTCCCAATGGGCATCAGAGCCTACAGGGGATTATAGATATCAATATAAAATTAAAAAGCCTTATGTGAATTTATTCCATAAAGTATACAGAGAAGAAATACCATACTAATGAAAGCACAATTTGTATATGAAAAATTAGACTTCGAAAGAGGACAAGATCCCAAGAGTGCTTTAGGGATAGGAAAAAAGATTTATGATCCTTATCTTGTAGAAGACGTTCTGGATGCTTTAGGTAAGAAGACTTTGAAATCCATGAAAAAGATATTCGGGAAAAATGAAATCTATTATTTGGGGGATTCCGATTATCATGATCAATATATTAGTCATTTTAATAGAATATTAGACTTACTTATAGATAAACCTACATTTGCGGAGGATAAGATTAAAACCAGAACCTATGAGGGAAGTTACGGAGAATTTGAAGAATATGATGTTATTGCGGTATGGGATACACCTATAGGGAAGATTGGATGTATATCAGAGGAGGAAGGAAATTTTGGTGATACCTGGTTTGGCGATTTAGAAGCAGCAATAAATTTAAGAATAGATCAGTTGAATATCTTATGAAAGCACAATTCATATATGAAAACTTAGACTTCGAGAGAGGAGTAGATCCAAAAGCTGCATTAGAATTAGGTTTAATAACTGTTTCAAGTCTCAGCGGATCATTTCAAGGCCCACGGAATACCCAAGATAGAGCAATAGAACTCATAACATCCTTGGAGAGAGATCTGAGGGATGCATATTATAGGCATATGAAGATTGACACTCGCGAAACTAAGAAAGGACTTTATAAAGCCTGGGATTATTACATGGATGATATTAAAAAACTAGGCTGGAACCTAATAAAGGAAAACTTAAATGGAATGGATTTCGAAAGAGGACAAGATCCAAAAGAATCTATGGGTATTGGCTTGGAGAATGGTATTTTTGATAAATGGGATAAACTTCTGAAGGAACCAGACATCCAGTCTATTACTCCTGAAAAATCGCTTAATGGAAAATGGCACTTAGTTATTCAACCTTGGGAAGAAAGATCCCCCAGAAAAATTTATAACAAAGTTGCAAAATACTTCCCTGGTCTTCTTAATCCCTTTTATAATAGTAAATCTGGAAAAGTTTATATAATGATTTTACCAAAATATGTTAAGAATTTTATTAGAGTTTATAATAAAAGATACCCAAACTATAAATTGGAAGAATCTTTAGACTTCGAAAGAGGTAAAGATCCTAAAGAAGCTATTGGAGTAGGAATTGTTGCAAAAATAATAAATGGTTTTAAAGAGTTAAAAAATAGAGGCTATGGTCCTTTCAGTACTTTCTATGATGACGAGAAAGCAACAGATCTCTATTTAGAGATACATTTTGGATCTATAAAGAGGTTTGCAAACGAAGAATCAATGCAGAAAACCGTAGAAAAAGCTTTACCAGGTATGCTCGAATTTGAAAGGGCAAGAGTATGGAAATTATTTTTTAAAATTAAACGTAAGTATGCATTCTATTTTGAACAGGCTTTATATCAATACAAACATATGAGTGAATCATTAGACTTCGAAAGAGGCCGAGATCCCAAAGAATCAATGGAAATTGGAATAATGAAAGTTATTGAATCTCTTATTGATGAATTTGCTAAGAAACATTTTTGGAGAAAAAACGAAAGAGATAGAAAACATGGATATCTTCAATGGTATGGCAACCTTGCTTCGTTAGAGCTCAGATGGAATCTAGAAGATAGAATGCCTATTTTAGTGATGGAGGTTCCTAATCTTAAAAAAGAATTTAAGAAATCGAATCAAGTAGAAATAATAGAATTTATAAAAAATGGAGGATTAGAAAAATGGTTCTTTACTGAAGTATATGAATCGTTAGACTTTGAAAGAGGAAAAGATCCTTATGATTCGCTGGATATTGGTAGGGATAGAGATAAACGTAAGTTAATTGCTGCAGCCAAACAATATGCAGATGAAAATATTCCTATGCATTATTATCCTAAAGAAAGTTATTTTGAGGAATTTGCAGACACAACCTTATCTAGAATTGGACCCGAATTTCAGTTGGAGTGGGTTTTAGAAGATATAGAAGGCTGGTGGGAAGAATGGGAAGAAGATAAAGGACTTCGAGTTGATGAAGCCCAAAATTTCGAAAGAGGTGTTGATCCAAAGAGAGCTATGGAAATAGGAATCCCCCTTGATAAGATTTTAAAAATAGAAGGAGCTAAAATACTTCCTTCAAGTTGGGAGGCATCTCCTGTCAAAATGGCGTTTGGGAGATACTCAGAAGAAAAATTAAAAGATTTTTTACAAGATCCTCATGAGCCGGAACCAGGAAAGAAATTATGGTTTATTTCTATGGATGGCTATGCATATAATTCATTTGATTTTTTATATGATCCAATGACCAAAGAATATGGATTGAATCGGCATAAGTATGAATATATTGAATATGATGGCAAACTATATCCAATAAATTATGTAAAAGAATCTTTAGACTTCGAAAGAGGACAAGACCCAAAGACATCAATGGGTATAGGAATTATGGCTAATATAGAAGAAGATATTGAAAAATATGATAGAATTCAGGATGGGGTTCAATATGCAAAAAATATTGAATATCAATTTCCATTGGGGAAGGAAATAAAAAATTTAATACCAGAAAGATTATTTGGAAGCGTTGGGTGGGGAAATTTTCATCTGTCTTTTCATCAATTAACTCCGGAAGAATATCTTCCTGTTAAAAAACTTATTGACAAGTATTATAATCTCTTGTTTGGAACAAATGAATCTTTAGACTTCGAAAGAGGAATAGATCCTAAAAAAACATTAGGGATTGGATTATTTTCCAAAAGGGTTTTTGATAGTCCCGAAGAAGGAGCAGACTTTTTAATTCAGTACTTCCCACAAATATTAGGGGTTGATGAGATACCTGAAGATATTATAGAAGAAATTACCAGACCATGTCCTCATCTAACTTTTAAAAAAAACTGCCCATCTTGGTATGAAATAGAAACGTACATGATGAAATATATCTCTCTAAAAGATGGATCGAATACCAGAGAAATTACGAGAATAGTAAAAGATAGATTAGAGGATGAAATGGGATATAAAAGATATAGAAGTCTAAAAGATATGAAAGCTAAATTTGTAAATGAATCTTTAGACTTCGAAAGAGGAATAGATCCAAAAGAATCAATAGGAATAGGATCTTCCAGAGGAGGAGAAACTTTATTTAATCTTATATTTGAAGATGCGAAACATTCTCCGAATGTTTTTGTTTATCAACAAAGGCCAAGAACGTATGGAAAATATGATGGAAATTGGTGGAAAGATAAATTAGGAGAAAAGGTAGAAAAAGAATTTAAAATTGTATTAAAACAAAAAGTTGCTTTATGGGCAAGAAAAGAAGTTCTTGTTTATTTAACTGAAAGTGAAAAAGTTTGGTATTATGATAATGAATTTGAAAAATATCATGAACTTAAAAATATTAAAGATTTTTATAAGTATTTCAATAAAACAAATTTAACAGAATCCTTAGAATTTGAAAGAGGGAAAGATCCCAAAGAATCTATAGGAATAGGAAGAACCCGAGTATTAAAAAAGATAGACGATTGGGTTACCCCTAAAGATTCTACTCGGGATTATTATAATCGTGTTGAAGATGGGGATCATAAAGGACATACGATAGCTATTTATAAATCAATAGATGCTCATCCAACCCATTATATTCCTGTAGTATTATACCCTGGTGGATTCAACTCTAAGAGACCGGAAATTAGAGATGGGGCTTTTCATGATTCGCCTGAATTGGCATGGTCGGATGCAGTTAGAATGATTGATTTGGAAGAGCACAGAAAGGAAATAGGATATTATGATAATCTTATTCCAGAATCTTTAGACTTCGAAAGAGGGCAAGATCCAAAAGACTCTCTAAGAATTGGTAGAAAATATACAGAAACAGCTCAAGTAATAGACATTGTAGATGGCAATGGAAAATCCATCTCTCACCCATATGACTTAAATACTTTCTTCGGCAATATTGAAATGGGATTATATCCTGGTAATTTCTATATTGTATTAGATGGAAATAACTTCTACTTTCCTTCGAATGAATTGAAAAAGAAAGGATACAAAAAACTCTTATTCAAAGATAAGATGCATATTCTAGGTTAGAGCCTTCAAAAATGGTCCTTTTCTATTTCGTGAATAGATACATTAAATGGGACTAAAAGACAAACTTATTCAAAAACTGTGGGGAGTTCTTCAAGGACTTATCACTAAGTATAGTGCCTTCATAAGAAAGCCTGTGTCAATGATTGCGCTGGAAGCTGCAGCAAATGCTCTGCTTGATAAGTTGCTGAGTTATCTAAAAGATTTTATCAAACAAAATATAGTTGCATTTATTCAGTCAGGAGTCAGTTCTCTAATGGCTAAAATATTCACTGATCCAAACAACATCACAGACGATCAGATCAATGAATATGTCAAACGAGATCCAGATTTACAAAAGATACTACAATATGCTGGCAACAGTTTTAATGAATCCATAGTTGGAGGCATCACCCTTGCATGTACTGATCCCGATTACTATGATCGCTTAAGAGATAACATGGCAGGTACTCTGGGACTTCCTGACCAACAATTAAACGGTGAGGACTTTATTAATATAGCCAATCAAACTTCTGACTTCGACGAGAAGATAAGCAAATTCAATTCCAATGATCTCAACAAACTTGCTTCTAAAATCAAAGGAGCTTTACCTTATGTTTTCCTTGTGTATGTCCTTGTATTAAAAGTCAAAGAATTCCTTAGCCAAAATGAATACCCCTCAAAATATCGAGGTAAACATCTGGCCAGACTCATACGTATTGTAGGAGCTATGCTACAGTCCGCCTACCAAACGAACAAGGCTGTTATAGAGAATACCATTACAAATACCAAAGAGTCCGTAAACGCTTCCGTAGACAGTTCTAAAGATATAATAAAAGGTTTAATTGCCTCATTGAAAACGCTTGATGGAGCCATTT
>Ga0307378_10013393_pt1 | contig 10379 bp, 8 predicted proteins | sample UN1MG_FD_202238 | JGI IMG/M metagenome (GOLD analysis project Ga0307378, IMG submission 202238) | Soil microbial communities from Risofladan, Vaasa, Finland - UN-1 | ecosystem: Environmental > Terrestrial > Soil > Coastal area > Acid sulfate soil | place: Finland: Risofladan, Vaasa | collected...
CTCACGGATGCCCCGGTCCTTGAGGGTCTGGATGACGACCTTCATGTACGGCATCGTGGTGGTCAGCAAGGCCGACATCCCCAGGATGTCCGGCTTGTGAAGATCCAGGGCGGCCATGAACTTCTCCGCATCCGTGTTGATCCCGAGATCAAAGACCTCGAAGCCGGCGCCCTCGAGCATCATCCCGACGAGATTCTTGCCGATGTCGTGGATATCCCCCTTGACCGTGCCGATGACCACCTTGCCCACGGGCTGAGCGCCGGTCTCGGCCAGGAGTGGACGCAGGATGGCCATCCCGGACTTCATCGCATTGGCAGCGAGGAGGACCTCCGGGACGAACAGGATGCCGTCGCGGAAGTCGATGCCCACGATCTTCATGCCCGCGACGAGCGCGTCGTCGAGGACCTTGGTGGCCGACCAGCCCCGACCGAGAAGGATATTCGTCCCCTCGACGATCTCGGCGGCCATGCCGTCGTACAGGTCGTTGTGCATCTGCTCGGTGAGTTCGTCATCGGACAGCGCGTTGAGATCGATCTCCGCGTACTCGTCCTGGGTCATGCCTGTCTGCTCCGACTTGCTCTTCTCTGTCAGTTCGAAGGGTTCCACGATGTGGCACGGTGCCGTATGATGGAACGGCGATATCGAATCTAGCCGACGGAAGGGTCCATGTCCAGAGTCCAATCGATCGAACGCGCGTTTGCCGTGCTGGGCGCCCTCACCGACGGTCCGATCGGGGTCACAGAGGTCGCCGATCGGGTGGATCTGCCCAAGTCTACGGCAGCTCGGATCCTCGCCTCGTTGAGCCAGGAGGGAGTCGTGGAGCAGGTGCCGGGCGACACCCGGTACCGGTTGGGACCGCGCCTCGTGACGCTGGCGGCTCGGATCCGACCGACGCGATCCCTGGCAGCCCTTGCCAGACCCTCCCTCGAGGCGCTTGCGGCCCAGGCCGGAGAAGCCGCAGGACTGAGCGTGGCCGATGGGCGGATGGTCCACTACATCGACCAGGTCGCCAGCCCGAACCCTGTCTCGGTACGCGACTGGACGGGCTCGCGCATCCCGCTCCACGCGGTCCCGTCCGGGCAGGTCTTGCTGGCCCATGCCCGGCCGACCTTCGTCCAGCGCTATCTGGGCCGCCCGATGGAGTCGTTCACGGAGCGGACGTTGGTCACCGCCGATGCCCTGTTTGCACGGATGCGGGCGATCCGCCGGGATGGCTATGGATGGGCACAAGAGGAATTCGACGAGGGGATCTCGTCGGTGGCTGCGCCGATCGGGGATGCGTCAGGCGAGGTGGTGGCAGCCGTCCACCTGCACGGGCCGTCCTATCGTTTTCCGCCCTCCGGGGGGGCGGCGGCCGTTGCCGAGCAAGTTGTCGCGACCGCAGCACGGATCTCCGGGGACCTGCGCGAAGCCGGATAGGCCGGACGAGGCATCAACGGGGGCCTCTCTGTCCTCGACGCACGGGACGTACCGGGGGTCGGTCGGCACTCGGCGTCCGCATCGGCGTCTGCCGCCTGTAGTGACCGGCGAACGGTCGAACTCACCGTCTCGTCGGCCAGTTCAAGCGCCACGCTCCCAGGACCGCGGCCAATCACCTGGAATACGTCCCGCGGGCCGGAGGTCAGGCCGTTCAGCGGTCGCTTCGAGCGCGTGACGCCCGATCGACATGCGGGCAGGCCAGAATGGAACGGCGCCTCGGGGGACCCGAGGCGCCGTCGTGTTTGCGATGGACCCGCCGCTATTCGGCCGGGATCTCCGAATGGATGGCGTCGAGATCGACACCCTGCGACCGTCGATAGATGCGAGCGACGACGTACAGCAACGCAGCCAGGCCGTACAGGATCCCAAGGAAGATGATCGAGTTGGTGTTCCCGACACCGATCCCGTAGAGGGGGTCAGCCAGCCACTGGTAGATGACCCAGACCAGGATGATCGAAGTGATCAGCCCGGAACCACTGATGACCATCTTCAGGTGAGCCACCGGCGAGTTATCGAAGATGGCCGGTTTGTGCCAGGGCAGAATGGTCGCGGCCACCGTGCTGCCCAGGAAGGTCACGGCGATGACCAACGTCGCGTCGAGGGTCAGCGCCGCGAAGTCGCTCGAATACGCGTAGATCGCGCTGACGATCACCGACGGGATCATGATGAACAGGAGTGCCATGATCGGGACCGCCCGACGCTCCGACACGCGAGCTGCACTCTCAGGCAGGATCCGGTCGAACGCCGCCGCGAAGATCATCCGCGTCGATGACAGGAACAAGGTCCCGGACCAGCCCAGGAACCAGACCCCGAAGAGCACGACCATCCCGATCTGGAAGATCGTGTTATCGACAAGGTACGACGCGAGGAGCGGTGGGTAGCTCCAGATGGGCACGGTCGGATCCGTCGTCGTATAGCCATAGAACCAGTCGATGAAGTTGACGTTCGTGGCGTTGTAGAACAGCCAGCCGAAGGTATTGGCCACGAGCAGGACGAAGGCGATGGCCAGACCGGCAGTCACCCAGATCCCGCCCAGCATGCCGCGCAGGACCTTGCGGAAATCACCCGATCCGCGGACCTCGCCGTATAGCGTCGAGCCCCAGTTCGGATACAGGATCCAGAACAGCATGAACGGGATCATGGCCAGGGTGGCCGTCAAGGTTGCCCCGAAGTCGCCACCAAACTCCAACGGCTCGAGCGAGCCCACGAAGCCGTCGTTCGCCGCCGCGTCCGCGATCGTCTGGTCGTAGGCACCGGACACACCGAAGAGCGAACTGGACGCCCGGTCGAAGGCGACCTTGAAGTCCGCTTGCGACGAGGTGAGCATGAGGATGAACATGAGCGCCAGGCCGATCAGCCCGGCATACAGACACCAACGCTGGATCCGGGCGTAGCCGGCCATCCCGAGGGCGACTAGACCGGACGTCAGGATGATGACGATGATCGAGACCGTCAGCGTGCCTTCCGATGTCGCAAAGAAGTCCACACCTTCCGACGAGCCCAGCAATGCTGCCAGGGGCTGGAAGAACTCGATCTTGAGGATCGCCCCGTAGATCGGAGCCCACAGGGACAGGATGAACCACCAGCCGGTCGCGGCCAGCACGAACCCGATCCCGCCCTTGAGTCGACCGATGAGCCCGCCGGCGATCAGGCCCAGGAGCCCGGCTCCGAGGGCGACCGTGCTATCGAGCCCTACCGCCTGGGCGACCAGATATCCGAGGACTCCGCCGACGACCGCGCCGGCCGCGATGCCCGGGAGGCCATCGAGAACACGGCTTTGCCAGATGTAGTCGCCACCGGCTCGCGGCATGGCCGCGATGAGACCCGAGTAGGCGACAGCCAGGAACGTCACCGAAATGGCGGCTAGAACGATCGACAGGACCGGCGACGCGGCGGGGACGTAGGCGAAGACCGCCAGGCTATAGAACATCCCCAGCGTGACCAGGTTTACCGACATGAACGAGTACGTGAATGCGTCGAAGCCGGACCAGCCCTTGACCAGTCCGGTCGCATTCCTGAGGAACAGTGATGGGGCCGTTGACGTACCGCTTGCCATGTTTCCCTCCTCTCCTCCTTCTGGGCGGTTAGCCGTTGATCAGCAGATAGCGCTTCACCGTTCCCTTCTTCGTGTCGAGATCGACGATGGCCGCCTGCAGGACCCCGTCCTCGTACGAACTCCCTGGGTTGACCGCCAGTGTCCGGTCGAGCTTGACGGCGCCCTTGCCCTCGTGGATATGGCCGTGCAGCGACAGCGGCGGTCCGTAGGCGAGGATCGACTCGCGGACCGCGTGGGAGCCGACTGGCACGAGGGCTTGACCGCCGGCGACGTAGTTCATGTCTGCATCGAGCTTGGGCGCGTTGTCAAGATTCGACCCGAACGGTGGCGCGTGGAAGTTGAAGATCGCGCGATGCGGATCTGGGACCTGGGCGACCAGTCCGTCGATCCGTTCCCGAAGTTGGGGTTCCGGGAGTTCACGGAACGTGTTCCACGGCGTGGGGTTCGCCCAGCCGGTCGAGACCAGCGTGAAACCGTCGAGCGCGATCGTATTCCCCTCGCCGAGTTCCAGATGCTCGGCCCGCTCGATGATCGGGTCGATCTCGAAGATGTCATCGTTCGCCGGCGAGACGACGCAGCGGATGCCGGTCCCGGCCAGTCGCTCATCCCCAAGAGCCATCCAGCGTTCGACGCTGGCCAGCATCTCCGCCTTGAAGCGCGTATCGACCATATCCGCGTCAGCGGACCATGCATCAACCTCGTCCCGGGTCAGCCGGACCGGGTAGTACCCCCGATCACTGATCCGCTTCTCCATGGCCTGCAGCTCGGCCTCGGTGCTCAGCGTGTGTGACTGGCCCTGGAGCTCGAGCTCCCAGCTCGAGCCGTTGGCGACGATCGGGACCATCGCTTTGCCGGTCATGTCACCGCCCATGACCAGGACGTCGGCTTTGTGGAACTTTCCGGCGTTGAGGAACTTGCGCCAGCAGATCTCGGAGCCGTGGATATCTGTAGCGAAGAAGATCCTCATGCCGGGTCGTGTCCCATCTCTTCAGGCTCCCGATACCAGATCGCTCGCTCTCCGACCTTCGCACGAAACCGCCACTTTGTGGATTTCGGCGCATCGTCGATGGCTTTTCGAAGAGCGGCGATCTGGGCGCCCGGGTCGAACAGGATCTCGCGCCCGTTGGCAAGGTCCAGATCGTCGGGCTGCAGATCGACGGCGAGGAACTGATCGAGCTTGTCGAGGTTGCCGGCGACCGTCCGCCACCAACCCCAGTCGCTGGACGTGATCGACAAGATGCGAGGCACGTTGATCGAACTCAGCCCCAGGCTCGAGTCCGGGGCACCGTCGTCCGGTCCGAGGGGATGCTCGGCGAGCAGGACCAGGGCGTCAAGCACGTCCTTGCGATTGATCTTGACGACCTGGAGTTTCGACAGGAGCAGTTCCGCCAGCGGAAGGGTCGGCGTCGACACCGTCAGGCGGTCGCCGAAGTCGATGCGGTGGCACATCTCCAGCGTGTCGACGAGTACGTCGACGGGTCGGTTGCGGGCAACGTCCACGAAGTACGCCTGCTTACCGCCAAACAAGGTGTTGTGGCGTTTGTCCGGCGTGTACCCCTCGAGCGCGAGCAACTCGTAGAAGGCGCCGCGATCTCGCGCCCGTGTCGCGAAATCGAGGTCCACTTCGACTCGGCGGGTCCTGGCCGGCCAGTCTGGGGCGTGGGCCCGGATGGCCATTCCACCCATCAGGCGAACGACGAGGCCCTCACGCTCCGCCGCCGCCACGACGCGCAACGATTCGGCCAACGGGTCCTGGAGCGTCGGCACGTCGCTTGGGTCGCTGGGACCTTCGGTCATCGCCAGTCTCCCCTCAAGGGGAACGCGCCGAGGTCCGACGCGATTCGGGCGAGTATACGACTGCCGTCGGTGCGAAGATCGTGATCGCTCGGCCGACGAGGGTGAACGCCTTGACGAATGCGCCTTCCGTTGGGAGATACTGTGGCGTATGGTTGCGCCCGCGTGCTGGTCAGAGGCTACGAGCGCCAGCGGATCCATAAAGGACCGGCCAACCACACCTATCGGAGGATCGAACTTGTTGACAAACCATCGTTCCATGACCCGCCTGGCGGGTCTCCTGGTCGCGGGGGCATTCGTGTTCGCGGCCTGCTCATCGGCTGGCTCATCGACTGCCCCAGCGGCAAGCGCGGCGCCGTCTGCAGCCGCGGGCGGCATGGACGCGCTCGTCGCGGCCGCCCAGGCCGAAGGCAATCTGACCACGATCGCGTTGCCCGATGACTGGTGCAACTATCGCGAGATGATCGACACCTTCAAAACGAAGTACGGCATCGAGGTCAACGAGCTCGACCCGAACGCCGGCTCCGGTGACGAAGTCGAGGCGATCAAGGCCAACAAGGACAACCCCGGCCCACAGGCCCCCGACGTCATCGATGTCGGCCTCGCCTTCGGCCCGACGGCGAAGGACGAGGGGCTCATCCAGCCGTACAAGGTCGAGACGTGGGACTCGATCCCGGCCGACGCCAAGGATGCCGACGGCTACTGGTGGGGCGACTACTACGGGGTCCTGTCGTTCGAAGTGAACACTGCAGTGGTCTCGAACGTCCCCCAGGACTGGTCTGACCTGCTCAAGCCCGAGTACAAGAACCAGGTCGCCCTCGCCGGCGATCCGCGGTCATCCAACCAGGCGATCCAGACCGTCTTCGCGGCGGCGCTGGCCAACGGCGGCTCGCTCGACAACGCGCAGCCGGGCCTCGACTTCTTCAAGCAGCTGAACGACGCCGGCAACTTCGTTCCGACGATCGCGAAGCCGGGCACGATCGCCCAGGGCGAGACACCGATCACGATCCGGTGGACCTACAACGCACTCTCGAATCGCGATGGAACGGCCGCCAGCGGCGGACCCGAGATCGCGGTCGTCGTGCCCACGTCCGGCCGGTTCGCGGGCGTCTATGTCCAGGGCATCAGCGCCTATGCTCCACATCCGAACGCAGCCAAGCTGTGGCAGGAATTCATGTACTCGGATGAAGGCCAGAACATCTGGCTGAAGGGCTATTGCCACCCCATCCGGTACGAGGACCTCGTTGCCACCGACGCGGTCCCGGCGGACCAGTTGGCCAAGCTCCCGGACGTGGCGGGCGCCGTCTTCCCGACCCTCGCCCAGCTGGATGCGGCGAAGGAACTGATCACCACCCAGTGGGATTCGGTCGTCGGCGTCGACGTCGTCGAGTAACCGAGAGCCGCTGACAGGGAGTCGGAGTGGCGTCCGCGACACCGGCCGCGGAAGGACAGGGCGTGCGTTTCGTGCGCCCTGTCCGACGCCGTTCGTTCACCTGGCTGGGGCTCGTCCCGTTCTTCCTTTTTGCAGCCCTATTCATCTTCCTGCCGGCTGCCTTCCTGGTCGTCGGCAGCTTTCAGGGTCCAGACGACCAGTTCACACTCCAGAATTACGCCGATCTCACCTCGACCGAATTCATCGTCGGGGCCTTCCGCAACAGCCTCGAGATCAGCGCGGTCACCGCGATCTTCGGGGCATCCTTCGGCTTCGTGCTCGCCTACGCGCTCATCTCGAGCGGGACCCCGGGATGGATCAGGACGCCATTCTTGACGTTCGCCGGCGTCGCCTCGAACTTCGCCGGCGTACCGCTCGCCCTGGCCTTCGTGTTCACGTTCGGCAACCTGGGCCTGGTGACGGTGGCGCTAAGGGAGCTCGGGATCGATATCTACTCCTCAGGGTTCACGCTCTACTCGAAGCTCGGACTGGAAATGACCTATATGTATTTCCAGTTGCCACTCATGATCCTGATCATCGCGCCGGCCATCGAAGGCATGAAGAAGGAATGGCGCGAGGCCTCGGAGAATCTCGGAGCGTCCTCGTTCCACTACTGGCGCTACGTTGCATTCCCGATCCTCCTCCCGTCGCTTCTCGGGACGATGATCCTGTTGTTCGGGAACGCGTTCGGCGCCCACGCCACGGCCTTCCAGCTGACAGGCGGGACGATCAACATCGTGACGATCGTGATCGGCTCGCAGATCCGTGGCGATGTACTCCACAACCCCGGGCTTGGCTACGCGATGGCGATGGGGATGGTCATCATCATGGCCGGATCGATCACGGCCTACTCGCTCCTCCAGCGGCGCTCTGAACGGTGGCTCCGATGAGCGGAGGTCCGGCGATCGGCGTCAGGGCGCCAGAGGCAATGCAGACCCTCTCCGGTTCGGCTCGCGAGCGTCCGCCAGGGCGGCGATCACACTGGTTGTTCCTGATCTGGATCCTCTTCGGCGCGCTGTTCTTCCTGATCCCGCTGCTATCCACGATCCTCTTCTCGGTCAAGCCGAAGCCGTGGTATCTGGCCTACGTCAATACGTTCACCGACCCGAAGTTCTTCTCATCGCTGCTGTATTCGTTCGGGATCGGCCTGGCGACCATCGTGGGCGTCCTGCTCCTGCTCGTGCCGACGGCCTACTGGGTCCACCTGCGGATGCCGCGCTGGCGCCCGATCGTGGAGTTCATCACCCTCCTGCCGTTCGTGATCCCGGCCGTCGTCCTCGTGTTCGGACTCATCCGGGTCTACGGCAGCCGTCAGCTGCCGCTGCTGAGCGCGCCGTTCGGCGGCGACGTGCTCCTCGTCGCCGCGTACATCGTGTTGGCCCTTCCGTATATGTATCGGTCCATCGATGTCGGTCTCAGGTCGATCGATGTCCGGTCGCTGACCGAAGCAGCCCAGAGCCTGGGCGCCGGCTGGCCGCGCATCCTCTTCACGATCATCCTGCCGAACCTGCGCGTGGCCCTATTGTCGGGCGCGTTCCTGACGCTGGCCATCGTGATGGGCGAGTTCACGATCGCGGTCTTCCTGGCTCGCCCGGCCTTCGGGCCGTACCTGTCACTGATTGGGCAGAACAAGGCGTTCGAGCCGGCCTCAGCATCCATCATCAGTTTCGGCATCACTTGGCTGGCGATGGGCTTGATCGCCTACATCGGCCGGGGTCAGCGCGGTCAGACCCGGACCGTCGGCGCCCGCTAGTTGGAGAGACCGTGACCTTTCTCGAGCTAACCGGCGTTCGCAAGGTCTTCGGTGAGACGGTCGCCGTGGAGGACTTCAACCTCTCCACGGAGCGGGGCGAGTTCGTCTCGTTCCTCGGGCCGTCCGGCTGCGGCAAGACGACCACCCTGCGGATGATCGCCGGCTTCGAGCTTCCGACGGCCGGCCAGATCACGCTCGATGGCGAAGACATCACCTATCGGTCGCCGAACCAGCGTCACGTCGGCATGGTCTTCCAGTCGTACGCACTGTTCCCGAACATGACGGTCGCGGCCAACATCGGCTTTGGACTGCGCATCCGAAAGCGGCCCAAGGCGGAGATCGCCGCTCGTGTCAAAGAGTTGCTGGCTCTTATCCATCTGGACGCACGAGGGGACGCCTATCCATTCCAGCTGTCGGGCGGCCAGCAGCAACGAGTCGCACTCGCGCGAGCGCTCGCCATCGAACCGACTGTTCTTCTCCTGGATGAACCCCTATCCGCGCTCGACGCCAAGATCCGGGTCGCCCTGCGCCAGGAGATCCGGGCCATCCAGCGGCAGCTCGGCATCACGACGGTGTATGTGACCCACGATCAGGAGGAGGCGCTTTCGCTCTCGGACCGGGTGGTCGTCATGAGTGAAGGGCGGATCGAGCAGATCGGGACACCGTCCGAGATCTACAACTTCCCGGCCACGGAGTTCGTGGCGTCCTTCGTCGGGACCCTCAACCTCGTCACCGCGGGTGTTGTCGATGCCGGTTCCGGGCGCTTGTCGATCGAGGGTCAGGAGGTTCGCACGAGCAAGGTCATTGAAGCCGCGGCCGCGACGGGTAAGGTCATCCTTGCCGTCCGACCCGAGGGCATCTCGTTTGGCGACGGCGAGGATGGCTCCAATCGCCTGCGCGGAGCGGTCGACGACATCAACTTCCTGGGTTCGATCGTCCGCATCCGGCTACGGATCGGTGGCGGAGCGAGCGGAGACTCGCCATCGGTCGTCAGCCTGGACACCTTCAACGAACCACACCTCCGGCTTCCGGCGGTCGGTGACAACGTGACGATCTCGTTCCCGCCCGAGGCCTGTTTCGTGCTCGGGGCGCCGCGAGATGGGGCCAACGCCCGCCCGGAGATCTGACCGCGGACTCGTGCATGGACCGTGCACGGCCCACAGACGGAAAGGGCCGCTGGCCGGCCGTCGGCGCTGTCGAACCTAGCCGCGACTGCCGAACAGGCGGAGCATGAACAGGAACAGGTTGATGAAGTCAAGGTAGAGCTGCAGCGCACCAACGACGGCCGCCTTCTCCATCGACCCAAGTCGCGCGGCGAGATCACCGGACTGGATGCGCTGCACGTCATACGCGGTCAGCGCGGTGAACAACCCGACGCCCGCGAGCGAGATGAGCCAGGTGATCTGGCTGCTGCCGACGAAGAGGTTGATGATCATCGCGGCGATGAGCCCGATCAGGCCCATGAACAGGATCCCGCCCAGCCGGGCGAGCGACCGCTGGGTGACCTTGCCATAGATGGCGGCCGCCCCGAACATCGCAGACGCGCTCAGAAACGCGGTCGCGACCGACCCTCCCGTGTAGCTGCTCACGATCAGCCCGATCGTGATCCCGAGCGACGCGGCGTACACGAAGAAGAGGCCGAGCGCGACGGTCGCGCTGATTCGGTTGATCAAGGCGCTGATCGCGACGACGAGGCCGATCTGGACGATGAACAACGGGAAGAAGCTGCCAGCCGCGAGTAGGACCAGTCGCTCATTGCTCGTGACGACGAACGCGACGCCGGCGGTGAGCAGCAGCCCGACGAACATCCACAGGAAGGCCTGGGACAGGAAGGCGGCCTGGAGTCGAGCGTCCGGCATGACACC
>Ga0307378_10013394_pt1 | contig 10379 bp, 11 predicted proteins | sample UN1MG_FD_202238 | JGI IMG/M metagenome (GOLD analysis project Ga0307378, IMG submission 202238) | Soil microbial communities from Risofladan, Vaasa, Finland - UN-1 | ecosystem: Environmental > Terrestrial > Soil > Coastal area > Acid sulfate soil | place: Finland: Risofladan, Vaasa | collected...
TATAGGGGCTTAATGAGGGCTGGATATTTCCAACGGAGGCATGTCCAGCCCTTTTGCTATGATCACACAATTCTGCCCTTTTGTTGATTTGCCACGCCTATTTAGCTATGTAATATCCACTCGGGGTGGCAGATCTGGAGCCCCCCCGCCGGGGAATATATTTTGGGTATTGCCCCGATTTGTTGCCCTATAAAAAGATTCCTTTTTTCAAAGAACATCCCACGCCTAAACATCAGGCACAATAATTAGCGGACCTTATTAGAACAGCTGTTAACCTAGCGGTTGTGCACCCCTAGAGCAGGAGCGCGCTTTGTTAGGTTTTGTTAGTATCTTCCACAGTTATGACAATTTTTCCTTTGGCGAGTCCTTCCTCAAGATACCGGAAAGCTTTGGGAACATCACTTAGCGGGTAACATCTATCAATAACGGGCTTTACTTTGCCGGCTTCAAAAAGCTCTTCCAAAAAAACAAAATCTTCTTTGTTTGGTTTCCATATCACTACACCCATTTTCTTAGGTCCTAGAAGCATATTTAGAAACACTCGAGTCATTGAACCTCCGACCATGACCACAATTCCCTCGTGAGTCAAAGCACGCTTGTAATCGAAAATCCAACGCTGTACCACAATGTCCAGAATCAGGTCATAATGCTGCCCATTTTTAGTGAAATCTTCTTGAGTGTAATCAATGACATGGTCTGCACCAATTGAGCGCAGCATGTCCAATTTCTTCGCGCAGTCCACGCCAGTCACTTCAGCCCCAAAATACTTGGCAAGCTGTACTGCAAACGTACCCACACTACCACCCGCACCATTAATTAAAACCTTCTGCCCTGGCTGAATCGATCTTTTACCGCAAAGATTATGCAGGGCGAGGACTGCCGCTGTGGGTATGGCCGCTGCTTCCTCGAATGTCATACTGACCGGTTTCGGACTCAATACGTTTTCGGGAACACATACATACTCAGCAAAAGCGCCCCAACCACACAAGGATAAGTCCCCCCATATCTCATCACCTGGCTGAAACTGCTTCACATTTCTGCCCACCGCTTCAACTTGCCCCGCTATGTCAGTTCCGAGTATCGTCTTTTTTGGTTTGAGCAGTCCCTTGTACACTAGGCGGGCTATGAACACACCTCTCAGGTATTCAAAGTCAGTTGCATTTAAGGATGTCGCATGTACTTTAACCAGTGCTTCATTATCCTTAGGAATAGGTTTTTCTACCTCTTTGAGCTCAAGAACATCCGGTGACCCGTATTTTGTGCAGACAATCGCTTTCATAAGTATTCTTTCTATTTGTTAGGTTTTGTTGTTATGCTCCACAGTTATGACTACATTCCCCTTTTTGTGCCCTTTTTCGACATACCTGTGGGCCTCAGCAGTCTGTTCTAACGGATAGCGTCTATCTATGACCGATTTTATCTTTCCCGCCTCAATAAGCTCTTTGAGGAAATTTAGATTTTCAGCCTTTTGCACTGCTAAGTTCATCGTAATAACTGTCACGTATTTCCCGTTCGGAGTTAGTGCTTTCTTGCAATTTGATTTCGATATTTTCCCAACAGCATCAAAGATGACATCATAGGTCTCACCGCTTTTAGTGAAATCCTCTTTAGTGTAATCAATTACCTTATCGGCTCCCAGAGATTTGACCAATTCTAAATTCGTAGTACTGCATACCCCGGTAACTTCTGCCCCAAAGTACTTGGCAAGCTGTACCGCAAAAGTACCTATACTTCCAGAAGCTCCATAGATAAGAACTTTTTGTCCGCTCTGAATATTTGCTTTTCTAAGAAAATGCAATGCTGTATTTCCCCCAAAAGGAACGGCGGCGGCTTCCTCATAGGTCATATTGGTCGGTTTTATTGCTAGCGCCCCTTTTTCAGGCCGACATATGTACTCTGCATTAGTACCACCACCGATACCGGTAGATCCAAAAACTTGGTCACCTTCCTTGAATAGCTTTACATCTTTGCCTACTGATTCAATTTCCCCGGCTAGCTCAGACCCTAATATTTTTTTCCTTGGTCCTCTGAAACCTCCTATTATTCGTCCGAAGAGCCAGAACTGGGGAGGGACATTGAAACCTCGAATTCTCGCGTCCCCTGACGTTACTGTTGTCGCATATACTTTTACCAATATTTCATTATCCTTGGGGACAGGTTTGGCTACCTCTTTAAGGTGGAGGACATCCGGTGATCCGTATTTCTCATATACAATCGCTTTCATAAGTATTCCTCCTTATTCTGGATTTAATCGCTTACAAATCCTCCCATCTGCGCCATAATAATACTATGAGGCAAGAAAAACAAGAGCAAAAGGTAACCAACAGCAGTCTTGAGCCTGTTATCAGTAAGCTTCAGAGGCTATCAAACGAATCTCAAGTAGCCATAGCATCCCTCATTAACAGGCTGGCGCTGGCGGAGGGCGTGTTGGAGAATGACGGCCACAGGCCGCCCATAGAGAGCATAGACCTGTGGCTCACCAAGCTGCGCTCGGAGCGGAAGTCGGAGAGGACGATTGGCCTGTACGAGTACTGCGCGAGGCGTATCCTGAGGCAGATACCAACGCCCACCAGAGCCGACGTTAGTGAGTACCTGGCGAGGCGCATCGGGGAGACCTCCCCGTCATCGGCGGAGACCGAGAGGAAGGCGCTGGCCAGCCTGTTCTCGTTCCTCCGCTCCGAGGGGATGTGGCCTGAGAACCCGCTGGACGGTGTGAGGCACATAGGCCCGCGATGAGGCGAGCAGGAGAGGAAGTGCCCCAGCGTCGAGGATGTCGGGAAGGTGCTGGAGGTGGGGTGCGCGAGGGCCAATGACTCCCTTAAGATCAGGACGGTGATAGCCCTGCTCGCCACCACTGGGCTCAGGCTGACCGAGTGCATGAGCCTAAAGAGAGACGGAGTTGATCCGGAGGCAAGGGAACTGAAGATTGCCGGCAAGGGCAACAAGAGGCGGGTTGTGCCGCTTCTTGAGTGGACTGCCAATATGCTCGCCGACTACATTGGGGAAAGGCGGTCTGACTCGCCTTTTATCTTCCCGGGCAACACCAGGACAGGGTACGCCGAGATATACAATGTGGAGAAGACGCTGAAGAGGGCGTGCCTCAGGGCGGGTGTCGAACCCTTTACGCCACACCAGTTGAGGCACCTCTACGCCACGGAGATGCTGAGGAGCGGGGCCTATGGGGTAATAATTTTAAACGATAGTACAACTACTGCCACTGCACAAACAAGGATATGTCTGATTTCTTATATCTTCGAATGGATTAGCAGCACTACAAAGGTGCCAGTGTAGAGCACCAAAATGTGATTATCACTTGGCGCGCTTCTTCTTGATGATGTTAAGAATAATGATGGCGATACCGCTGATTATAAGTGCGCCGGCGACTCCCCAGACAACAACCGCATATTCCCTAGCTTCGTCCTCAAGCGTGCCCGTGAACAATCCTGACTGGGCCGCAACGGCAAGACCACTAAGGCCGAGTACCAAGGCACCCGGCATCAACGCCCAGCCAATCCTCAATGAAGGCAATCGCATAGGTACATTGTAGCACAGCGAATGAGGACTCCGGAGATGAGTGGCGGTGTTGTCGTCCGTGTACTCCACAACCTACAAGGTCGCTGCGCGTGCATCACCTTTCACATCGCCTACGGCAATCTGACTAATCTAAACTGAATGGTGGATAACGATCAGTAGTCAATAAGAAAGCATATGCAGCTACTCTCAAAGACCATCGGTACACACCAACCACAAAATCAAACAAGCCTCTTGGGTAACGACTAGTAAACAATATGGCAAACCAAGCAATCACTACACACACTATTGCGGCAATCAAGAGGAACCACAGAATAATGTAGTGTGGTATAGCCAGGAACCATTTTACCAATGGTAGCCCAGGATTTAGCTCATTTTTAGCATCAGGATATGGAATCTCAATGTGCACTGACTGCTCTTCGTCAGTTGATGGATATTCATCAGTAAGCAGACTGAGATATGCTTCAACACGAGTACTGAACTTGGTCAATGCCAAATTCCAATCAAACCACCATTTTGGGTATTTATGCCTAAATAGGATCATTAAAACTAATGGTAGGAATACAAGTCCAGCCGCGGCATATTGGTAGCTTCCCGCATTTACTCCTTCCCATCTGTATTCACCACTCGTTAGTAAACTTATGATGATGACGATGGGGATAGCTGTGATAATCCTGAAAAATGTCGTTAATCTGTTGAGATTTCTATCAGGGTAGTCGATTGACAAGCTAACCGGATACGCAGTTGAAGTTTCGGCCATAATAGTCCCTCCTAGCTTTTGTTCTACTATATCTAGCATTATAGCATTGGCTATCAAATATTACGACAGCCCCTATTTCTCAACGTGGCGCCCCGCTGAATAGGGAGGTGCGCGAAGGATGGGTGGTGAGGCGTTATGTGCACTCATGGGGGAAAAGGCGAGCCCCGTTTCGCGGCGTGGGGCTTCTGGGGTAGGCTCAAACTAAGTAGGGAATAAATTGGCTCCCCGAGTAGGACTCGAACCTACAACCCTAGCGGTTAACAGCCACTATAAAAAGGTTCGCTGATTCTTACGCCTAACGGTCACGCCCGACTATAGAGGGCAAAAAGGGAAGGTTTATAGCACTAATTATTAAAAAACTAAATCTGATCCACAGTCAGGTGATCTGTTAACCTATCCGTCATAATCCCAATGTCTCCGCTATGATCTCTACAGCAAGTAACATCGCCGTAATTCCTTAATTTGACAGCCATATTAGTAGATGTCACAATTCCAGCGAGTCACAATCACCGTGGTATTCTGGATAATATCCGGAATCATACTTCTGTTGACCATAATTTATGTATCTTGGCTATGATGGGATGTTTAATGGCAAATGCTATAACTGTTGAGATTAATGGCATAGGATCAGTTTTATTTGAACGCAGCAAGCGAGCTAGACGTGTGATTATCTCTATAAAACCGTTCAAGGAAGTCCGGGTAGCTGTTCCTGATAGAGTGTCTTTCAATAAGGCTGAGGCATTCGTTTGTACCAAGATAGATTGGATAAAGAAACAAAGTGAAAAAATAAAGCAATATGAAAAAGAATGCAATTTCACTTCAGGTGCTAATGATGATATTGATAAGGCAAAAGCAAAAAGCATGCTAACTGGAAGATTGAAATATCTTGCAGAAAAATACGGATTTACTTACAACAGAGTATTTATTCGAAATCAAAGGACGAGATGGGGTAGTTGCTCTCGCAAGAACAACATCAGCTTGAATATGAAGCTTGTCCTCCTTCCCGAAGAGTTGATGGGTTATGTTATTCTGCATGAACTCGTTCATACTCATAAAAAAGATCACGGTAAGGCTTTCTGGATAGAGATGGATAAGCTTGTGGGAGAGGGAAAGAAAATGGCCTCAAGGCTGAAGAAATACGATAAGTATTATTACTAAAAAGTGATTCATCTTCACTCAATTAAGTACGTCTGATGATAATATTATCCCACACATCAAGGACAACGGCACGTAACGGCAGGTCCTCTTCATATACAGGCGGAGACAATCGCAAATAGGTACCACTTGAGAGTATCAAATCCGCCCTATAGTGTATAATCAGGTAGCAAATCTTAAGCGGAGACCACTCATGGATGAGAAGAGCCTGGAAATACTTGAGTTTTCTGAAGTCAAAAAGATACTCGCTGGATATACATCATTTTCTGTAAGCAAGGATCTCGTTCTTAATCTGAAGCCCAGCTCCAACTACGACGAGGTCTCCTTACGGCTCAGGCAGTCCACAGAGGCACGATATATGTTGTCGGTAGATCGCGGTTTTGCCGCGAGTGGGGTGTTTGACGTTCGAGAAGAGGTCAGGCTGGCGGCTCTCGGTAAAATACTTGATCCGAAGAATCTGGTCGAAATCCAGCAAACCCTGTCCACCGCACGTCAGGTACGTAGCAGTCTGAACGAGTTGTCAAAAGAGGTGCCACTGATATGGGATATTGCCAGAGACATCGAAGTTCTTCCCGGTATAGAAAGGGAGATTGCCCGCTGTTTATCCCCCGATGGTGAGGTGCTTGACCGCGCTTCACCGGCGTTGGCTGCAGTTCGGGCACAACTGAAAGAAACGCGTGAACTCTTGATGAAACGCCTGGAAGGTATAATGAGGACGCCTCGTGGGCGGAAGATAATTCAGGAACCAATAATAACTGAGCGCGATGGACGATACGTTGTACCGGTTAAAGTAGAATTTCGGAAGGAAATAAAAGGAATAACGCATGACGTTTCCAACACCGGCGCCTCCGTCTATGTTGAACCCTGGTCAACGGTAGACCTGGGAAATACCCTTCGTGAGCTCCAGACTGCGGAAAAGCGTGAAGTGGAGAGGATCCTCCGAAACCTGAGTACGGCTGTGGTTGCCAAAGAGGCCGAGATTCTACGCGGTATTTCGCGACTGGCAGAACTGGACATGATCATGGCGAAGGCGAAGTACGCACGCAGTGCAAAAGCTGCTGAACCCGGCCTAATCAATCCATCCGATGATCTGGGTGAAGGCAATCCTAGCATCTTTATCAAACTCGTTGACGCCAGGCACCCCCTGCTGAGACAGAAAGCTGTTCCTCTATCAGTGGAGATTGGCAAAGATTTTTCCATCCTTGTCATTACCGGACCCAATACCGGCGGTAAAACCGTGGCCTTGAAAACTATTGGCCTGCTCAGCCTGATGACACAGTCGGGAATTCCGATACCGGCCTCCCCGGAAAGCCAAATGCCCATTTGTGATAGCATCTTTGCCGATATTGGTGATGAGCAGAGTATTGAGCAGACCATTTCCAGTTTCAGCTGGCACGTGGGCAACATCGTGCGTATTATCAGGAATGCCACCGGAAGGAGCCTGGTACTTCTTGACGAATTGGGTACGAGCACGGATCCCGCCGAAGGGTCTGCCCTGGCCCGTGCCACATTGCTGCACTTTCTTTCCTCAAAAACATTGACGGTGGCAACGACTCATTATGCAGACTTGAAGGCATTCGCTCACATGACGCCGGGGCTACAAAATGCCTCCTTTGACTTTGATCCTGTTACCTTTGCGCCAGCCTATCATATGACAGTCGGGATACCAGGCGGTAGCAACGCCCTCGCTGTAGCCGCTCGTCTGGGTGTACCGCCCAAGATTATTGAGCAAGCCACAACCATGCTACCACAGGGTGCCCTTGATTTAGAATCTATGCTCTCCGACATCGCTGCCGAGAAAATAAAAGTTACCGAGATGAGAACGCTTCTCGAGAAAGCGAAAAATGAAGCTGAGGCACGTAACACTGAGATAGCAAGCCGGCTGGCACAGGTAAGGAGTGAGGAACGAAAAGTTGTTCAAGAGGCCAGGGACAAAGTCATACTGGAAGTTGCCGATCTGCACCGGCAAATCCGTCAGGCAAGCCTGGACCTGCGCAGGCAACGGTCTAAAGAGGCGATTGACGCGGCCAAGAAATCACTGACCGATGCGAAGGCCCGGTTGGATAGTGAGATACTGGCACCAAGAGCTACGGGGACGGAAGTCCGGGAGTCTATTGCGGCCGGTGATACCGTATATATGAGCGAGATCGATCTACACGGCACAGTGCGCTCCATCTCTGAGGAAACACAGGAAGTCGAGGTCCAGGCCGGACAGATAACGCTCAGAGTGAGGTTAAACAGTATAGAAAAAGCACGGTCAGCCGCCATTATACAACCTGAAGCTAAAAGTAAGATAGTAATGCCGGCAGGCAGAGCGATCCTGAACAGACTTGACCTGCGTGGTAAACGGGCCGACGAGGTGGAAGTACTGCTAGATGGTTATCTGAACGAGGCTACTTTGGCGAACTTGAGTGAGGTGCAAATTATCCACGGAATTGCGACCGGTACGGTGCGTCAGATAGTAAGAGATTTTCTTACTGGCCATCCGCTGGTCAGGTCGTTCCGGGCCGGGAATAAAGAAGAGGGCGGCGATGGAGTCACTGTGGCTAGCCTGTAGGAATGTCTAATGAGATATCCGGGAGGTAGCATTAAGTGACTCTGATATCAAGTAAGTTCTTCTTGCGTCGATCCAAAATGCTGGGGTTCCTCGACGAGATCGAACAGACTCCTGATCCCGGTGCCATATCCGTATATGTACCGCCGGGTTTTTCCGCACCGGAAATCGATGATTTACTGCAGAAGGGTGGAGCGCAATCTGTTCCCGATGAACTCAGCCAACTGGCCTCGGGTTCAAAAAACGGCGCCGTCCTGTTCTATGGCGATACGCGAAAGTGCCTGGTCTTACCACCATTTCCTTTCAGTGAGAAGTCCGCCTTCAGCGGTTACTTCGCGAAGCCCTTTCGCCTTCTGCTCACCAGCGATTTCATGATCGGGCTGGTGCTGGTACATCTTGGGTCATATGCCGTTGGCATTTGCCAGGGAGAAAAGCTCATCTCCAGCAAGGTTGGAACAGGTCTTGTCCACGGACGGCATAAGAAGGGTGGCTCATCCCAACAGCGTTTTCAACGGCACCGCGAAAACCAGGCACGGGAGTTCCTGGACCGGGTATGCCTTCACGCACGGGAACAACTCGAACCCCACGCACAACTAATGAACTATATTGCTTATGGAGGGCCACACCAGACTGTACTCCTATTGCAGAAAAGATGCCCTTTTCTGCAGTCATTCGAGGACCGAGTCCTGCCCTTACTCGATGTGCCATCGCTTCGCCAAAGAGTGCTGGAAACAGCCGTGGGCCGCATCTGGTCCAGTTGTATCATCGATTGGCAAGAAGAATAGAAGTTTGGCCTCTTGTGGATGAATCACGTAAGCTCTGCCAGCCATCACTGTAGTGTTGTGTTTTAACATTTGAACAGTAGTCGTATAATGGGGGCGGTTATACAACAAAATAATTAGGGAAAGCGGTAGATATCTTTGGGGAATTAGTAGATGACCCTAATGTGTTTCAAAAGGTCAAAGATGGGGCAGAGATAGTTATCGAGAGAGCCTAAGTAGTAACCAGAGAAAAGGTGAAAATGTCCCAGTTATTATCAAAAACTAAGTACCTAACTGGTCTCCAGTGCCCGAGGTTAATCTGGATCCAGTTCCACGAACCTGAAAAAATACCCGAGACCGATCCAGTCACCCAGCACGTCTTCGACCAGGGGCACCTTGTTGGTGAGTTAGCCAAGAAGCTGTATCCCAGGGGTATTGATATTTCCACCGATAACTTTACGGGAAATATCTCCAGTACACTGGAATTGTTGAAGGAAAGGAAACCGCTGTTTGAGGCCGGAATACTTGCAGGTGACCTGCCCCCCAAAAACTAGTCCAGTTATAATGTTAGTCTAAGGATTAGAAAGGGGGCACAAATGGTAAGAAGAGCTTACAGTCCGGAACAGATCATCAACAAACTGAGAGAGGTTGAAGTCCTCATCAGTCAAGGAGCCACCGCTGCCGAGGCCAGCAGGAAGGTAGGCATCACGGAACAGACCTATTACCGCTGGCGCAGAGAATATGGAGGGATGAGGGTAGAGCAAGCCAAAAGACTCAAAGAGCTGGAGAAAGAGAATGGCAGACTGAAGAAACTAGTGGCCGATCTATCTCTTGATATCTCTATCCTGAAGGAGGCTACCCGGGGAAACTCTTGAGCCCGTCAAAGAGACGCACGGCCATCATACGGGTAAAGGAGAAGCTGGGCGTCTCGGAGAGGCGGGCATGTAAAGCACTGGAGCAATGTCGGTTGACTCAGCGATATGTCTCTCATAGTAGAGAAAAAGAGAAGTTGGTAGCGCGTATCATCGAACTAGCCACTCAGTATGGCAGGTATGGCTACCGAAGGATAACAGCCATGTTAAAACAGTAAAGCTGGCAGGTGAACCACAAGAGAGTAGAGAGAATCTGGAGGAGGGAAGGACTTAAGGTGCCGCAGAAGCAGCCCAAGAGGAGACGCTTATGGCTTAATGATGGATCATGCATCAGGCTAAGGCCAGAACACAAAGACCACGTGTGGAGCTATGATTTCGTGATGGCAAGGACCGCTGATGGCAGGTCATTTCGGATACTCGCAATCCTGGATGAACACACCAGAGAATGCCTGGCAATTCTGGTTAAACGCCGCATTAGTTCGCAGGATGTCATAGACCAGCTGTTTCACCTGTTTGTTTTCAGGGGTATTCCACAACACATCAGGTCAGATAACGGTCCTGAATTCACAGCGAAAGGGATACGCAATTGGTTGAACCAAATCGGAGTCAAGACACTCTTCATAGAGCCGGGGAGCCCATGGGAAAATGGATATATCGAGTCATTCAACGGGAAGCTGAGGGATGAACTGCTCAACCGGGAAATATTTACCACTTTAATCGAGGCGAAGATATTGATTGAGCAGTGG
>Ga0307378_10013395_pt1 | contig 10378 bp, 13 predicted proteins | sample UN1MG_FD_202238 | JGI IMG/M metagenome (GOLD analysis project Ga0307378, IMG submission 202238) | Soil microbial communities from Risofladan, Vaasa, Finland - UN-1 | ecosystem: Environmental > Terrestrial > Soil > Coastal area > Acid sulfate soil | place: Finland: Risofladan, Vaasa | collected...
CTTATCTTTCGGTGATGGAGCAGCTTCGCGTGCCCGGTCTTTTTCACGTCGGATCCGCCCAGGACGCCCGGCCCGCGACCGTGTATCGGCTCGCCAAACGTCACCCGAGCGTGCCGCTGGTTCTCTACGATCCTGCCGCGCACGGGCTGTGGGCCGAAGCGCTCGACGTCATCCGCCGGGCAGTAGACCACGAGGACGCTGATCTCTATGTCGGAACCGCCCACGCCTCGATCGGCGAGATCCTGGCGGCGGTCGGCGGCGTCGGACTCGAACGCGTGCTCTACGGCAGCGACGCCCCGTGCTATCGCTCAGAGCACGCCGCACGCTGTGGATCGTTGCTGGACAGGCTGCGCGCCGCTCTGCCGGACGAGAGCGTACGTAGGATCATCGGTGGGAACGCGGCCGCCGTGTTCGGCCATGCCGGTTCAGCGGATGCCGGTCAGTCGTGATCACGGCCGGAAGACATGTCCGCTCAGAAGCGGACATACCACCCGGCAACCCGTGACGTAGAGTCGCGCATGGCGGTGTAGCCGCCACCCTTCTTGCGCGGCACCGGCGCCTACTCGGGCGCGTGCTTGGCGGGCACGTCCAGCTTGGCGATGATCGTCTTCAGGTGCGCGTGTGCGGCGGGCGTCGCATAGGCGATCAGCGTCCCCGAGGCCTCGTCCGCCACCACGCCCGCATCGAGATCCATCGCGCGGCCGATCTGCGTCACCGTGTTGGCCAGCGCTAGCGCGTCGGCGTGCGCCAACGTGTAGAATTGCAGTTCCTGTTCACCTTCGTCTCCGGGCAAGCCGGCGTTCGCCGCGTTTTCGTCCATTTGTCGGGCAAGCTCGGCCAGCCCGACAACTTCGGCCTCCGTGCCGGCGATCCAAAGGGTGTTGGCGCGCTCGTCGCCTACGATGCGCACGGGCGATCGTCCCCGCGGCGGGGCCAATTCCTGCAAGTAGTTTTCCACCTCGGGCGCATAGGTGTGCTTGAGCGTGACGGCCTCGCACACGTGAGCCTTGGGGGCGCCGCGAGCCCCTTGCGGCCCGTCGAGCTGGGCGACCAGCTCCCGCACTTTCTCCAGCACCTTCTCGTCCTCGGCGGCAACTACCAGCGAGTTCGTGCCGCCCTCGACAGCCAGCAGGACGTGCCGGCCGAGGGCCGGGCGCATGGTTGATAATACGGTCATCAACTCCCACACGCTTGTGTGCTTCACCGGGATCACGGCGATCGGGGCGTCCGGCATGAACGTCTCCGGACGAGACACGACGGGCTTGGCTTCCACCTGCACGGGGGCGGCTGGTTTCTGGCGCGTTCGCTCGGGCGGTTGCACCCGCTGACCGCCGCGACCGCGGCCTGGTCGTTCCTGTCCGCAGGCGAGCAGGCTGCCTGCCATTGCGATCACTATGAGCGCACTGAGTCTGCGTCGGAATGCTGCCATGATCAGCTCCTTTGTGCGAAGGCCCCGGCTGTTCGACGTTTCCAGTGCTTTTACACGCGGGACGCCGCCGGGGTTGCAGTTCCGACAGCGACGTGCGCAACCCGCAACGGTTCCACGCTCCCGCCGTGGCTACGCCGCGCCAGGATGGGTAAACTGGGAATGTGTCAGCCGGTCGTACACACGCTCGGGAGTATGATCGACATGAGTCAGTCGGCAGACGATAGCAAGGCAGCCAAGAAAGCGGCCAAGGCCGCGGCCAAAATCGCCAAGAAGCAACGCGTGACCGCTGCGCCGCCGTCCGCCGGAGCGTCCGGGTTACCTCCGACCAAGGTTGAATCGTCCTCTGAATCCACGGCAGCGGAGCGCTCTGCGCGTGCTGCCGAGCGCAAGGTCCTGCTGGAGCAACGCCGGTTTTGGCTCATGGTCGTCAGCGTGCTGGTCGCCCTGGCGGCGCTGCTCATAACGCTCTTCGGGGGCTGACGACCCCTCAATCACGTACCGCGGGGCCATCCCCGCCGTGTCTTGCCCTGATCCGGGTCCGGCTGCCGTGTTCACAGACACCCGAGCCTTTTTTCTGTAAGTCTCGCGCTGGACGAGCGTCTAATGAAAGTGGCTATGGCGCACACCCTGTCAACGGCGACGGGCACGCCGTCTCATCATGGCGGCGCCGCGGAGAAGTCCCCGGGTGTGTCGCAGACCGGCTCCGAGACGGTGGAATTCGAGCGCATGGTGAGCGACCACCGTGAGCGAGTGGCACGGTTGGCTTACAGGCTGCTTGGCTGGCGTGACGAGGTCGAAGACGTGGTTCAGGAGGTCTTTCTGGCCGCACTGCGGAATCTCGGGAGATTCCGGGCCGACAGCACCCGCTCGACCTGGCTCACCGCCATCACCGTCAACAAGTGCCGCAGCCATTTGCGGAGGCGTTTGCTACGGCTGCGGTTCTTCGAACGTTCCCCGCAGAGGGTCGCACGCCCGGTTGGCGGAGCAGAAGAGGCTGCGCTGGAGCGCGAGTCGTTTGAGCAGGTTCGCCGGGCGTTGCAGAAGCTACCGGCGCGTTACCGGGAGGTCGTTGTGCTGCGGTACTTGGAGGAAATGCCCATCGCCGAGATTGCCGAGGTGCTGGGAATCTTTCGGAACGCGGTCGAGGTTCGCCTGAACCGGGCGCGGGCTCGGCTCAGGGCAGACCTGGCCGTGCTTGTTGAGCAGTAAACCATGGCGACTGATCCGCTAGAGAAGCTGTTGCGTCGGGCGGATGCGTTAGCCGGTCTCCCATCGGCTCTGCCGGCTGATTTGCCGCGTCGTGTTCGGCATCTAGCCGAGCGACGGCGGCGGGTCAGGATCGCGGGCAGCGCAGCGGCGGCTGCGTGCCTCGCAGCGTTCCTGCTGTTGTATGGCGTTCCGGCCCCGCGACCCGACGGCGGTGACGGGGTCGTGCAGGTGACCCCGCAGCATGAGGCTCAGCCCGGAGAAGCGCTTGCCGATGCGGAATGGGTACGCGCCGAGATCGCCCGCCTGCGAGCGGAGGGCGATCTCCGCATGGAAATCGTCAGACGCATACTGGCCATTCAGCAGCAGCAGGCGCGCCTGGCCGAACTCGAGCGTGAACTGGCTCAGCCCGACCCGCTCCGCCTGGCTCAGGCGCAGGTGGAGGAAGCTGCCTCGATTCTGGTCCATCATGCGGAGCGCCTGCATCGCACGTTCGACTTACAGGCGTCCGCCATCGATAGCTATCGTCGCACGATCGACCTGTTTCCACAGACGCGCTCGGCTCAGACTGCCCGCGCGCGGCTTGTGGAGCTACAAGCCAAGCAAGGAGACTCGTCATGAGAAAACCCGCGTTCCTTTCCACACTTGTCTGCGCTCTCGTCGCAGTTCCCCTGTTGGCCATGGCCCCCCTGACCGTGCAGGATCGGCCCCAGAGCGATGCCAAGCCACTCTCCGGCAGCTATGCCGCCAGTTGCCTGGTGCGAATCAGCACGGTGGGGTCGCTGACGCTCGATGACGATACAGTGAGCGCTTTGCTGAACAGCACCGGCGTACTCAGTGAAGCGGTTCGAGAAGTCCTCGGGCGACCGGCCTCACGCATCGACGACGTGTTGAACGTCAGTTTCTCGCGCGTGGGGCCCGCTGCGGGGCCCACGCGTGTGGGGGGCGGCTCCGGCTTGCAATTCCTCGACCCCTTGTCGGATTCTGCTGCGGGGCCCACGCGTGTGGGGGGCGGCTCCGGCAGAGCAGGGCCGGTATTCGAGCACACGATCCTCGGCCGGATTCAACTGGAGATCTCCGAGGACGCGAAAGTCAAACCGGCCGCGGAGGAGCTGTTAGCGAAGATCTGCGAACGGCTGACCGCGGCGGTCGCCTCGCTCAGCGAGCCGGAGCGCGAGCAGCTCGACCGCGAAATGGTCGCTGCGGACGAAGGACTCGAGCGCGCGGAGCGACGACTGGCTGAGTTGGTGCGTGTCCGGCGGGACCTGTGGGAGGCTGCTGCGGCCGCCGACCTGCCGCGCGCGGACATCCTGGATACGATCAAGCACTACGAAGAGGAAGCCCTGTCGATCGAGTTCAGCCTTGCCGGCCTGAAGGCCCGCAGCGAGGCACTCACCGAGCAGATCGCCAAGATCGCTCAGCAGATGCAGGCCGCACCGGGGACCGATCCTGTTGCGGCCGAGTTGGAGAAGGTGGTTGCCGTTCGCGAGAGAGAACTGGAATTCAGACGTGTCCAGCAGGCGGCCGCGGTTTTATCGGAGCGCGAGGTGGGGCAGGCGATCGAGAATCTTGCTCTGGCCAAGGCCGAGTTGGCCAAGCAGCGTCAGGCCATTGCTCAAGCCGCCGGTGGTGATCTGTTGGCCGAGTTCAACAGAGATCTCGTGAAGCTCTCAATCGAAACCGCCGAGTTGGAGGGGCGCCGGGAGTTTCTTCAGGTTAAGCTGGCGAAAGTCAAGGAGCGCGACCTGCTCGAGCTGGCTGATCGGTTCGAACGCGAGGTCAGCCTTCAGCTCGCGCTGGCACAAACCGGCGTCCAGGCGGCGACCGAACGTCGCGACGCCGTGCGCCACCAGTTGAGCACGTTCCGGCCGCCGATGGTGACCGTCATCGGCGGCAAGTGACCCTCGCCAGAATGGGTTGCAGGCCGAGCGTCGGATAAGGACGCGCACGCCCCCAATTCGAGCCGTTTCTGGTAGAATACAGCTTAGAGCGACCACGGCCGCAGAGGTTGCGGCGCCGAGAGATGTTACGCTAACCCCATGTGGCCTGGGAACTTAGACCTTGTCAGGTGGGCCGCGCCCACCCATCGCGTGTTTGCTGGAGCGTTCGCATGAGTACACCTGTCTCTTCGTGCAAGCCGAAAAAAGTCGCCCCAGGGGCTCCCGCTACGACCAACCGCGAGACAGCCGGCGAGCCCACCACCATCTCCGGCATCCCCATCAAACGCGTCTACACGCCGGACGATGTCGGCGGGATCGAGTTCCTCGACGACGTCGGCGAGCCGGGCAAGTTCCCGTTCACGCGCGGGATGCACCCGGATATGTATGGTGGCCGCGTGTGGACCATGCGCCAATTCGCCGGCATGGGCAGCGCCCGTCAGACCAACGAGCGCTTCAAGTACCTGCTCGAACATGGCCAGACCGGACTGAGCACCGCCTTCGACCTGCCCACGCTCATGGGCCGCGATTCCGATGACCCGCTGGCACTGGGCGAGGTCGGCAAGTGCGGCGTGGCCATCGCTTCGCTCGACGACATGAAGATCCTCTTCGACGGGATCAACCTCGGCGAGGTCAGCACGAGCATGACCATCAACGCGCCGGCGGCGATCCTGCTGGCCTTCTACGCCTGCGTGGGTAAGGAGCAGGGCGTCCCGCTGGACAAGCTGCGCGGCACGCTCCAGAACGACATCCTCAAAGAGTTCCACGCCCAGAACGAGTTCGTCTTTCCGCCCGGCCCCAGCGTCAAGCTCGTCGTGGACACCATCGAGTACTGCACCCAGCAGATGCCGCAGTGGAACACGGTCAGCATCAGCGGCTACCACATCCGCGAGGCCGGCGCAACCGGGCCGCAGGAGCTCGCTTTCACCATCGCCGACGGCATGTGCTACACCGAAGAGTCGCTCAAGCGCGGGCTGGACATCGACGCGTTCGCCCAGCGGCTCAGCTTCTTCTGGGACGTGCACAACGAGTTCTTCGAGGAGGTGGCCAAGCTGCGGGCCGCACGCCGCATGTGGGCCCGCATCATGCGCGACCGCTTCAAGGCCAAGGAGGAGCGGAGCTGGTGGCTGCGCTGCCACTGCCAGACCGCCGGCGTCTCACTCACCGAGCAGCAGCCGATGGTCAATATCATCCGCGTGGCGTACCAGGCGCTGGCGGCGGTGCTGGGCGGCACGCAATCGCTCCACACCAACAGCATGGACGAAACGCTCGCCCTGCCCACCGAGCACGCCGTCAAGATCGCCCTGCGCACCCAGCAGGTTATTGCTGACGAGACCGGCGTCGCCAGCACTGTCGATCCGCTCGGCGGCAGTTATTTCATCGAGAGCCTGACCAACGAAGTCGAACGCCGGGCCCAGAAGATCATCGACCACATCTACGATCACTACGGCGGCGTGCTGCCGGCGACCGAGCAGGGCTACTTCCGCCGCGCGATCGCCGATTCGTCCGCGAAGTTCGGGGCCGAGTTCGATCGTGGCGAGCGAGTGATGGTCGGCGTGAACAAGTACCATGAGGACGACTACGAGCGTATCCCGACGCTCGTGATCGACGAAAACGTTGAGAAGGAGCAGGTCGCCCGGCTCAAGCAGATGAAGCAACGCCGCGACAAGCAGCGCCACAAGGCGGCGTTGGACAAGCTCCGCGACGCCGCCCAGGGTGGCGAAAACGTCATGCCGTACCTGGTCGAGGCGTCCGAAGCCCTCGCCACCGTCGGCGAAATGACGCACACGCTCAAAACCGTCTACGGCCAATACGACGGCGGCCCGGAGCTGTAGCCGTCATGATTGATGTGATCGAAACACATCGCGAAGAACTCATGCGCTTGTGCCGCAAGTACCATGTTGCGCGGCTGGAGGTGTTTGGCTCGGCCGCCACCGGACGATTCGAGCCCCAACGAAGCGACCTGGACTTCTTGGTCGCGTTTCTCCCGGAGAGTCCGATGGGGCCATTTCGGCAGTACATCGACTTTCTGCTCGAGTTGCAGAGCCTGTTCGGGCGCGATGTGGACCTCGTTGAAGCGCGTGCCATGAAGAACCCGTACTTCATTCGTTCGGCGAACGCGTCCCGAAGGGTGCTCTATGCAGCCTGAGTCGCCCAAATTGTTGGAGGACATCCGCGTCTCCGTTACGTTCATCGTCAACCAGACGCGCGGCAAGGCCTTGGAGGATTACTTGGCCGACGACGTGCTGCGACCTGCGGTCGAACGGCACTTCGAGATCATCGGGGAGGCCCTGAACCGACTCTCCCGTCGCGATCCCGAGATCACCGCACGTATCGACGATCACGCGCGGATTAGCGCCTTCCGCAACATCCTGATCCACGGGTACGATGCGATCGACGATCGCCGGGTCTGGGATGCGATTGAGAGCAGCGTGCCGAGACTCCTGCAACAGGTCGAAGAGCTGCTCAGCGAAGCCGGTGGACCCTGACGCCAGCCACGTCATGCCCGCCTTCGTCGAGGTCTCCGAAGCCCTCGCCACCGTCGGCGAGATGATGAACACGCTCAAAACAGTCTACGGCCAATACGACGGCGGCCCGGAGTTGTAGTGTTGCCGGACGACCGCGAGCTGACAGTGTACGTGGAAGAGGTTGCCGTCCAGTGCAATGGCGCCCTGTTCGCCTTCAGCGAACTCGGTTCTGTTCTCAAGAAACTCGATTCTGGCCTCGAGTCTCAAGCTCGAGACATCTGCGCGCGTGCGTTCTTCTACGTGCACGCGCTCCTCGCGCACTCAGGGAACCTCTCCAAGCTGCTTTTTCCGTCCCCACCCCGGAGAAGGAAGTGCGGACTGGCTGCTCCTGCCCCTGGCATCAAGCGGAAACTAGGCTTCGCCCGTGAGCGCGGGAAGGTGTTACGTGCGGCACTCTCTGTCGATGGCCGTTCGCCGCTCCGAAGTCGAAAGCTGCGAAACCACGTTGAGCACTACGATGAGCGGCTTGACGAGCTCTTCGAGACTGGGGATGCCGTCAGCGTCGCGGATATGAATATCACCACAGGCCCCGCCATTTTGGTTCCTGGCGTGCGTTTCCTTCGCAATCTCGACGTGGGGAAGATGGTAGTCTCCTTTGAGGGTGACGAAGTGAACTTGCGGGCGCTCCAGAAGGAGCTGCAGCGGATTCGAACGTCTGCGGAGGCTTGCCCAAGCCGTAAGGCAAGTCGCTGTCCCGAAGGGACAGCATGAGCGTAGCCCAGCGTGGCAACGCTGGGGAAGCGGGCGTCACGCTAATCCCCTTAGTCCCAGCGGGACGAATGAATGCTGGGCTTCGGCGGGAGGAATCGCCGCTCAGTCGTCCCTCGGGGACTAACGACATCGTGCGTACCTGGCCGTCCCAGCGATGAATCGCTGGGCTAGGCTCATCTCGTGCCTCCGGCACGAGCACGCGGTGCGGGCGTTCGTTTCGCCCAAAGGGCGGCCCTCCCTCGGCGTGACGTTTTGGCGCAGGTCGATGATACTGTGCTGCCAGAAACGGACTCGACATGCCTGCTTTTGAGGCGGGCATGGCACCCAACTGCCTGGTCGGCGAGCGATGGCAGGCCGCTGACCCGGCGGGTACAATTCTGGAGGCTACTGAGAGGAGTGACGAGTCATGTCCGAGCTACCTGAAACCTATCAGCGCGTGCAGAAGCAGTACCCCGAGGTGATGAAGCATTACGAAGCCCTCGGCGCGGCGGTGGGCAAGGCCGGACCGCTCGATGCCAAGACCATTGCGCTGGTCAAATTGGCGATGTGCTTCGGGGCCGGGTTGGAGGGCGCCGCCCACTCCGCCGTGCGCAAGGGCCTCGATGCCGGCTGCTCGCCCGACGAGTTGCGCCACGCAGCCATCCTGGCGGTCACGACGCTGGGTTTCCCCTCGATGGCCCGCGCGCGAGCCTGGGTCGAGGACGTTCTATCGAAGCCCGCTTGATGGCGTGACGCGGGAGGAGCCCGGGAACGGGGCCCGCCGCGTTCGATTCCCTACCCCTTGCTCACGATCCACCGATCGGGAGCGCGCTCGTAGCTGACGATTTCTTGCGGCTGGAAGAACACGTCGATCTCGAACCGGGCGGTGTCCGGGCCGTCGCTGGCGTGCACCAGGTTGTAGCGGTGGTCGAGGCCGAAGTCGCCGCGGATCGTACCCGCAGCAGCCTCACGCCCATCCGTGGCCCCAAGCAGGTTGCGGGCCACCGCGATGGCGGCGGGGCCCTCCAACACGGCCAGAATCACCGGCCCGCTGGTCATGAATGCGACCAGCGACTCGTAAAAGGGTTTGCCCCGGTGGACCTGGTAGAGCTTCTCGACCTGGGCGGGCGGCGGTTGCTGGAGCTTGAGCGCGGCGACGCGCAAGCCCTTGTCCTCGAAACGGGTCAGGATGCGGCCGACGAGCAGGCGGTTGATTGCATCCGGCTTAAAGATGATCAGCGTCTGTTCCATACGTGTTTCCCAGCGATTGCCCGGTTATCATGGAGAGGGGATTGTATTCGATGCGGCGGATGCGACCAACCAACCGATTGTTGTCCTGCCTGGCGGTAGCGGCGTGGCTGCTTGTGGCCGCTGGGACGGGGTGTGTTGCGCCGGGCGTTCCGCTGACGGCGGCGGAGCGGGCCGCCGAAACCGCCGCCCGCCCCATCCTCCAGATGGACCCCGAGGCCAACTGGACCGCGTGCTTCAATCGGCTGGTCGAGTTGGGGCCGGCAAGCGTGACCTATCTGGCCCGTCAGCCGCTCATGCACCGCCGGACCGCCCCGGACGACCTCCGCGTGGCGTTGCACCTTTCGCTGCTGCGGCTGCTGGCCAATCCGAGCACGGCCCCGCGCCTGAGCACCAACTGCCTGGAGACCACGCTCGACGTGCTGCACTTCGATCTGAAGGTCCGCGGTCGACGGCTGGGAACGCCGCATCTGGCGGACGGACGCCTGCCCCGGGTCTGGCACGACCTCTACCCGGCCGACTTCAACCACTCGGCCGCCGTGCAGATCGACCTCGAGGCCGACCGCCGCGCGATCCGCCATTGGTGGCGGGCACACGCCGCCCAGCCGAGCACGCTGGTCACCACGCGCCGACTGAGTCCCCGGCCGGAGAGACTCTGGCGCTTACTTTCGCGCCGTTACGCCGATCGTTGGACCTACCAGCCGGAGCTCGGCGTGATTCTCTGTGGCGGTCAGGAGCGCGGGCCGGAGATGATTCGGCTGGTCGCCTGCGACTACAACCTCGTGCGGGCCGCGTGCATCTGGCTCGGCTCATCGTCTGATCCGGCGATTCAAGGGCGGCTGATCGAGCTGGTGGGCAGCTCGTCGCCGGCGGCGGCCCACAACGCGCGCTTCGCGCTGCGTTACTGTCCGGACCAGCGTGTCCGGGCGACGCTGCGGCGGTTCGGGGATTCCGGTCCGCCAGGCGACCAAACGCGCCCGGCCCGGCCGAAGACAGAGCGGCCGCTGAAGCTGTAGGCGGAAGCGGGCCGGGGTGATTCCGGGGCCTGCGGTGAATAAGAAGACGGGCGGATGTCGGTGGGCGCCGGGGGGAAACGCCACAGCCGAGCATACCGCCCGTTGTTTCTGGATGGCTTGACCGCTATATTGCTGCTTCGTCAGGCTGTCCGGCCCGAACAACCACCCTTCTCAGCCTTATTCTAAGCGATTCAGGGGCAAAGGCAAGGCGATCCGGCGGAGGTCGTTCCTTTTTTTCTACGGCGGCAAAGTTGACTTGAGCAAGAGGGCTTCGAGCTGGCAGAGGTAGGCCTGCGGGTCGCGGCGGAAGCGCTGACGCAGTGC
>Ga0307378_10013397_pt1 | contig 10377 bp, 9 predicted proteins | sample UN1MG_FD_202238 | JGI IMG/M metagenome (GOLD analysis project Ga0307378, IMG submission 202238) | Soil microbial communities from Risofladan, Vaasa, Finland - UN-1 | ecosystem: Environmental > Terrestrial > Soil > Coastal area > Acid sulfate soil | place: Finland: Risofladan, Vaasa | collected...
CAGAGCTACAGATGCCACTTCCAAGATTAAAATATGAGATAGGAAAAAAAATTAAGATTAACAAAGCCTGCCATCTTATTCTATTAAAATCTTTGGATGTGACTTTTTTGAGAGGTCGTTAAGATTTCATCTTTTATAAAAAATTTTTGTACAACTTTTTTCACTCAAATTTTTACAATTATATTTAGTTTTATTAATACAATTATAATTGTAAATATGTTAGGTTCTGAAGGTCAAGGAATTATGGTTATAGTTACTACTTCAACTGCATTAATATCTATATTTCTCGGAGGCGGTTTGCAATGGTCAAACAATTATTTTGTTGGTAAGTATAAAGATAAAATAAATTCAACTTTTTATAATTCAATTTTTTTTGCAATTTTTGTAGGATTTTTAATTTTTGTTATTTACCTTTTAAATATTTATATTTTTTTTGAAAAGTATTTAAATAGACTTTTTATTTTAATGATCTTTATTTCAGTGCCATTTTTTTTGATTCAACAATATAATCAATCTATTTTACAAGGAATACAAAATTTCAATAAATATAACTTAATAAACATTATCAAAGTAGCAATTCTTTCATTTTTATACCTAATTCTTTTAGTAATTTTCAAACTAAATATAAAATTTGCAGTATATAGTTGGCTCACTACAATAATTTTGGTTTCAGTAATATCTATTTTTTTGGTTTATAAAGAATTAGACAATAAAAAAATCAACCTAAATATAAATCAATTGATAGATTCTTTAAAAGTGGGTTTTAGGGCCCTTATAATCATGTCTCTAGGAATTTTACTCTTTCGTTCAGATTATTATTTAATAAATTATTTTTTAGGGGTTAATCATGTGGGTTATTATTCAATAGCAGTATTAATAGCTGAATTATTGTTTTTAACACCTCAAATTATAGGTCAACTGGTTTTTCCAAAAGCTGCGGCACAAGAGAACAATTTACATTTATTAATTGCCAAGTTAAATAGAATAATTATATTTTATTCGGTAGCCTCAGCCATACTTTTAATGGTTTTAGGAAAACCTTTAATACGAGTATTATTAGGCGTAGATTTTATAAGGTCATATTATATTTTATTTTTTCTTTTACCAGGAATATTGTTTGTAAATGCCGGTTCAACAATTGGTTATTATATTGGTGGCAAAGAAGGATATCCAAGTATTTTTATAATTATAATGTTATTAGCTTTTTTAATTAATTTGCTTTTAAATTTCTTTTTAATACCGGTTCTTGGAACAATAGGAGCAGCCATTTCTACCTCTATTGCATATATTTTTTATATTTCTTCCTATTTTATAATACTGGGAAAAAAGAATTTAATTCCATTAAAAGATTTAATATTTATTAAATTTGAGGATTTCAAAGATATTATTATGATAAAAAATTTTTTAATTATTAGATAAATAAAATATAAAAAATCATGATAGAAAATTTCAGAATTTTACTGATTAATCCTCCTTATCCAGGGAAACCTTATATAAAATCTTTGGGTTTAGGCTATTTAGCAAGTTCTTTAGAAAAAGAAAATTTTTCTATTAAAATTATAGATGAAGAAGTTTTTGGTTCATTTAAAAAAAATGTTAAACAAATTATTGCAAAAGCAAAAAGTTATAAACCAAACTTAATAGGTATTAGTCTTCACACCCCATATGTTAGGTACGCCTACTATCTGATAAAAGAATTAAAAAAAAATATTTCATCAACTTTTTTGGTAGCTGGAGGAATACATTCTTTTTTATACGCTGAGGAAGTTTTAAAATATGGGATTGATATAGCCATAATAGGAGAGGGTGAATTAACAATTCTTGAATTAGTTAAGGCTTTAAGGGAAAATAAAAATATTGAATCAATTTTTGGTCTTGCTTACAAAAAATCCAATGGAGAGATATTCTTTTCAGGTAAAAGATCTTTTATATCGAATTTGGATTTAATTCCTTTTCCATCTCTACCCCAAAGCTTAATTAAAACACATACACAAAATAGATATAATGGTCAGTTAATTACAAGCAGGGGTTGCCCAGGAGAATGTACTTTTTGTAGTAGTAAAATTATGGGCAAAAAATATAGATTTAGAAGTGCTGAAAATATCTTTAAGGAAATGCTTTATTTGTATGATGAATTCAAAGTAAATTATTTCCTTTTTATGGATGATACTTTTACTTTTGATATCAAAAGGTGTGAGAAGTTGTGTAATTTGATAATTCGTGAATCTAATTTTAATCCTAATTGGACGTCTGCATCAATCGCAAAAGGTATTACTAAAAATCTTTTAAAGTTAATGAAAATGGCTGGCTGTACAAGTATCATCTTAGGTATTGAGACTTTTAATCATCAAACTATCAAAAACATTAAGAAGAATATAGAGTTTGATAAGGTTAGAGAAATTGTAGATATTTGTGACAAAATCAAATTATCTTTACAGCTGAATATTATGACCGGTTTTCCCTTTGAGAATGAAAAAAAAATATATACTACCCTGAATGCCTTAAAAGAAATATCTCCGAAGGTTAAATATTTTAGTACAGGATCTGTTTTAGTACCTTATCCAGGTACAGAAATTTATGAAGAATATAAGATAGGAAAAGGTTTTGTAAACTGGTGGTTAAAAGATAATTTTAGTCAAGATCCTATAAAACATGACTATTGTCCTTATTTTTTGAATGGTCTATTAGGTGATTTTACAATGCCAAAAGATCCAATACTTGACATAAATTTTTTTAATTATTCTAAAAAAGAAATAAAAGCAATGAAAAAATTACTTTTTTACAAATGCATTCATAGTATGAAATCAAGTTATGGATTAATAAAAATTATAATATTATTTTTTCTATATTATTTTTCAAAAGTCTTATATAAATTTTCTCCTTTTATAGAAAATTATATTTTTTCCAATTTATATAAAATATTTTTAAGATTTAAAAGAAGGGTTAATAATGAAAAAATTTTTAAAATACATGAGAAAAATTAATCAAATAACTTCGTCTGTTTTTTGTAAATTGAAATTTAGATATGCATTTCCACCTAATTTTTTTTACATAGCAGTAACAAAAAGTTGTAGTTTGAAGTGTAAGATGTGTGATTGGGGAGGGGATTTTCCTGAATCACCATTTACTCAAAATCTTGGAGGAGTGGATAATAATAAAGAATTACATCTGGAGGTTATCGTTAAATTATTTGATGAAATATCATGGTATAGACCTTCAGTAAATATTATAGGTGCAGAGCCTTTAGAATATAGCAAAATAATTGAATTAATTGATGAAGCAACGTTAAGAGGAATGGAGACAAGTATAACAACCAATGGAGTATTGTTAAATGAGATGTCTGATGATTTAATATTTGCTGGTTTAAAAAATATTAATATTTCAATAAATGGCACTCAAGAGGTTCATGATAAGATATGTGGGGAAAAAGGCTTATACAATAAAGTCGTAGACGGAATCAAAAATTTAGAACATTTAATGAAGAAATATAAGACAAATGAGCCGATTATCAACATAGTTTTTACAATATCAAATCATAACTATTGGAATATATTAGATACTGTTCATGCGCTAAGAGATTTAAATTACAATAATATTTTAATAAATCATTTTACTTTCATTTCAAAAGAATTAGCAAGTATGCACAATGAAAAATTTCCAAACATTAAAGTAGGTCCAAAAGCTGTTTATCATTCAGATCCTAAAAAAGTGTGCATAGATGTTCTTTTTTCTCAATTAGAGAAACTCAAGAAGTATAATCACAGAATTCATATAAGGCCCGTATTAAATAAGAATGAATTAGAAAAATATTATAAAACTGATGAACCTTTCATCCAAAGGAATTCCAAATGTATTTGTCTCTGGACAGAGGCAAATATCAATGTTAGTGGAGATGTCATTGCTAAATTTTATTGCCCTTATATTTCATTCGGGAATATAAAAGAAAAAAACTTTTTCTTAATTTGGAATGCTTCAAAATTTAGAGATTTTCGTAAATTAGGTAAGAAATTTCCTGTATGTTACCGTTGCCCTTCTTATTTTACATAAACAGATATGCATTATTTTTCTAGCTTTAGATATTTACTGAATAAAAAAATTTTTTCTAAATTAAATAGTGGATATGCCTTACCTCCCAGTATAATTTTCTTAGCACTGAATACAAGATGTAATTTAAAATGCATAATGTGCGATTCTGCCCAAAATGTTTTAAAATCTTCATTTGTAAAAAATACAGGTACAAATAAAGAAAATATAGAAATTCCTTACGAACTAGTAAAAAAACTTGTGGACGAGATTAAAGTTTTTAAGCCAATCATAAGTATTACCTCAAGAGAACCATTACTACATAAAAATATACTCGATATTATTTTTTATATTTTAAAAAATAACTTGAAATGCAGTTTAACTACAAATGGATTTTTACTTTCTGATTTTGCAGCTGATTTAGTAAGAATGAAATTACATTATCTCTATGTTTCAATAGATGGTCCTTCTAGTATCCATGATGAGATAAGAGGCGTAAAAGGTGCCTTTAGAAGGGCCATTAATGGAATTCAAAAAATACAATATTTAAAAAGAATGTATAATTTAAATTTTCCAAGAATTGGAATATATTACACCATTAATCATAAGAATTTTATATACCTAGAACAAACTAGAAGATATTTTGAAGCACTTAAAGTAAATGATATTCATTTTGACCACATAAATTTTATTACATCAGATATGGCCGAGATTCATAATCAAAAATTCACAAATCTCCCCGTTTGTCAAAGCGGTATATATGGAAGAGAGTTAGAGGAAGTAGATGTAAAAAAACTGTGGAAACAATTGAGAATGGTTGAGAATAATAAAAGGGAGATAAAAGTTTTTACAAAAAAACTTTCTCTTAATGATTTAGAAATTTATTATAGAGAACCAAAAAAATTTATTCGAAAAACAAATAGATGTCTTTCACCTTGGCTTTATGCACAAGTTACTGCAAGAGGCGAATTAGTTCCGATGCTTAGATGTTATCATTTAGTTTTTGGCAATATTAATGACCATTCTTTTAAAGAAATTTGGAATGTTAATTCATTTAAAGAATATAGAAAAAGATTAAAAAAATATCGATTTTTTCCTGCTTGTTCAAGATGTCTAGAAACTCTTTAACAATATAAATTCCCTTTAATAATTTATGTTTGATTTTCCCTTATCATTTTCCTCAAAAATTGATTTTAAAAAAGATTTAAATTATTACGTAGACATTACACACTTTGATTTGAAAGAATTTTTTCATCTTGAATTTGATAATGAAGGAATACCTTTTGTAAATTATAAAGATTTGGGTCTTAAAAGAAATTACCTCTTTGTTACTATATGGGGTATTTATTGTCTACAAAAATTTTTAAGATTTAATCATAAAAAATTTAGAGAAAAATTTATTAAACAGGCAGATTGGCTTGTTCAAAATTCTAAAAAAGACTATAAAAGGGGAGTTTTTTGGAAGACAGACTTTGAATGGAATGAAGAGGGAACAGTTTTAAAACCTCCATTTGTTGCAGCTATGGGACAAGGTATGACTATAAGCCTTCTAATAAGGGCTTATAGACTTACCGGAGAAATGAAATATTTGAACTTAGTTAGGGATACCATTAAGTTATTTTCGTTAGATATCAAGGATGGAGGTGTACGAACCGAAGAAAGTGGTTATTTTTTTTATGAAGAAATTTGTGCTTATCCTTTAGTGAGAATACTAGATGGTTTTTTAATTTCCTTAATAGGATTGCATGATTATTATATAACATTTAAGGATTCGGTTTCAAGGAAACTTTTTGAAGATGGAATTAGAAGCCTAGAATGGAAATTGAATTACTGGAATTATAAGAATTGCTGGAGTTGGTATTATCCTGGTAAAAAGTTATCATGTCGTTTTTATAACAAATTTAATATCTGCCTTCTTTTAATTTTATATAAAATAACTAAAATAGAAAAATTCAAAATTGTTGCAGAATCATGGATGCCTGAAAACAAGACACTTAGTCAAAAAATATATATTTTATACTGGTGGATGAATTGGAGAATTAGAAAGATATTTAGGTTTAAAAAATGAAAAAAGCATTGAAATGAGAAATAGTTATTATAATTTGCCACGTTTGGGAAAACCAGCAGAAGAGTTAGGTAATAATGAAATTGAGCGTCTTAATACGATTAGAGATTTGATTCCTCAAGATGTAAAAACAATACTCGATGTTGGATGTGGTGATGGAATTATCTCTAATCCTCTTTCTAAAAAATATGATATTGTGGGTTTTGATCTTAGCCATGAGGCTTTAATTCACATCAAAGCAAAGAAAGTCAGAGGAAATTCAATTAATATTCCTTTTAAGAATCATTCTTTTGATTTAATTCTCTGCTCAGACATCTTAGAACATCTACCAATCAGAATTTTAAATGGAACAATTCAAGAATTAAAGAGACTTTGCAGAAAATATATAATTATAAATATACCTAATAGGGAAAATTTGAAACAGAATTATGTAAAATGTTTTTATTGTAATTATATATTTCATAATTGTTGGCATCTTAGAAATTTTTCAGAAGACGATATAAAGGAATATTTTAATGATTTTAAATTGATAAAAAGAATGTATTCGGGCTTTAGAAAGTCTTATTTTAGTAATCGGCTCTTAGAGGTTCAGCAGAACTATGGTAATAAATGGTTTTTTAGCAATGATACTGTTTGCCCTAATTGCGATCAGATTTTAAAAAAAGAGGATCTTTTAAATAAAAATAAAGTAAATTTTATTGGATATTTAGTATACTCAATTAATTTTTTATTTAATTCAATTATAAAAATTTTCAATTATGAAAAAAGCGAGATTATTTTCCTTTTTAAAAAAGTAGATGCTTATAATTAATATCATAAGAAGGGCAACACACTTTTTTTGGTTTAGAGATACTGTTAATCTTTTTGAAAAGGATTTAACAAAAGATTTTGAAATAATAGAGGCTAAAGTTCCTTTTGAATTAAAAAAAGTTACTTCAAAGAATATAAAGGATATTTTGACACTTAAAGATAAATTCTATCTTAAGGATTTAATCAGCTTGTTGGAAAAAGGTGAGTTAGGTTTTTATGGTTATATGAAAAGTCTAGTTATTCATTGGAGTTGGGTTGCTTTAGGAGAAAAGAAAATACCTCTCATTTATGACTATTGTTTTAGAGATATAAATAAGGAAGAGGCATTTATTCATTATTGTGAAACCTCAAAAAATGTGAGAGGAAAAGAGATTTACCCCTCAGTTCTCACCAAGGTTTTTGCAGAATTAAAAAATAAAATGGGTATAAAAAAAGTTTATATAGCCGTTGAAGAAAAAAACTTCTCTTCGATAAAAGGAATCTTAAAAGCAGGTTTTACAAAAAAAGAACAGATCAAGATTCTTAAAATTTTGGGGCTTACATTTATTAAGAGAAAAGGAAATTTATAAATAAAACTTTTTAAAATCAATCTTTATCTTATCTCAAAAATATCTAATCTCAATCTTCATAGATGTAAGATTAGGTTAACAGTAGCTCTAAATTTTTATTACCTCATAAAAAGAAGCTTTTTTGATAAGTAAAAACTTTATAACAGAAGAACTTGATATTGAAAAGGATAATGTATGGGATTCTTTTGTTGTCCAAACCTCTCAATATTCCATCTTCAGCTCTTCTTTCTGGCTTAAAATGATTTCTGAAATGATGGGAATACCTTTGAAGCTTCTCGTTTGTCATAAAGGAAAAGAACTCGTAGCAGGATTACCTCTATTCGTATATAAAACACTAGAGGGGAATACGATCAAGCATCCAATCCTTACCCAATTTAGCGGTGTTCATATTCTGAAGAGAGAGACTCGATATCCTTATAAAAAAGAAATGGAGGGGAAAAAAATATTTTCCTCCATTATAGATTATCTAGAAAAAAATTACGATTATGTTAATTTGATTAATCACCCCGCCCTTATTGATATACGGCCGTTTCAGTGGAGAGGCTGGCATTGTAATGTTCGATACACTAGTGAATTAAATTTAAAGAAAATTGATGATATTTTTAAAAAAATAGATAATTCTGTTTTAAACAAAATTAGAAAAGCTGAGAAATTAGGGATTAAAATTGAACAAATGAATGATACAGAGATGTTTTATAAATTATGGAGACTTTCTTATAAAAGAAAAAAAATAAAAGTGCCTTTGACAAAAAATATTTTTTTTAAATGGGCTGATAGGTTATTAAATAAAAAATTAATTAAAATATATTTTGCCATACTTAAAAACAATATTGCTATAGCTTCAAGGTTAGAACTAATAGATGTTGATATTGCTTATGACCTTATGGCCGGAGCTAACCCAAATTTTTTTAATACAGGAGCCAATCAACTTTTAATGACAAGTATTTTCAGAGACTTGCTTGCAAATGGTATTAACCGTTTTGATTTTGTTGGGGCTGATATTCCTTCCATCGCTTACTACAAAAGCTCATTTGGTGGTACTCTCATACCTCACTACCAAGTTAGCAAGGCCATTTCTTTGAGAGCCAAATCTATTAGATTGTTAAAAGATTTTTATCATTTTATAAAACCAACTCCCTTAAATTAAACAAGTGAAGATATATGATAAATGTATTAATTAAAAAGGAGTTAAAAAATATAAATGAGATTAAATATATTCTCGAAATATTTAGTGTTATTCTTGGGGTTCCATTTAATGAAAAAAACGAAGGCAGTTATAAAGAAAAAGATAAAGAAGTGACACACATTTTTTATGGGATTAATAAAAGAGATAAACAAGGAATCTACATTCCAGATGAAGATTATGATCTTTGGAGGGAAGGTGATTTAAAATGTTTCTTGGTTGAAGGAATCCCCGTTCTTACAACAAAAAAAGATTTTCAAAATAAGATTTATTTTAGAGATGAAGGAAAGTTTGTTTTTAATTTTGATATTTTTTCTGCCTGTTTCTTTTTATTATCTCGACAAGAAGAGAGAATTGATAAAAGAAGAGATAAGTGGAAGCTTTTTTCAGGCCACTATACCTTACAAAAGGAATTCGGTATCCTACAATATCCTATTGTGAACCAATATATTTTTCTAATTAAGAAAGCGCTTCAAGAAATATTTGATGAAAAACAGTTCTCTAAATCTTCTCTTTGGAAAGATAATAAAAAATTTTCTGTTGCTTTAGTACACGATATAGACCAACCCTTCAAAGGAGATTTACAGTCAGGTCTGAATTTAATTAAATGTTCATTAAATTTGAAATTGAAAGGTGCGAAACAGGGATTGAAAATGATTCTTAAAGATCTTTCAAGATCTTTAAAAAGAGATAAGGATCCTTACTTTAATTTTGACAGATATATGGAGTTAGAAAATCAATACGGATTTAGATCTTCTTTTAATTTTACAGCATGTGAAAGAATTGAAAATCCTTCTTGCGACACAACCTACTCAATCTACCATCCTAAGATTATTAATGCTATAAGGAGTATAAAACAGAGAGGGTGGGAAGTAGGGCTTCATGGTAGTTATCAGAGCTTTTTAAATAAAGAAAGACTTTTAGAGGAAAAAACTCTTCTTGAAGATGTCTATGGTGATAAAATCATAGGCATATCTCAGCATTATCTACGTGTAGAACATGAAAAAACATGGAAAATACAACAGGAATGTGGATTCTTATACGATACTTCGTTAGGGTACAATGAAGAAATAGGTTTTAGAGCTGGTATTGCTTTTCCATATTTTCCATATAGTTTTTTACAATCAAAAACGATACCTATATTGCTTCTTCCTCTTGTTATAATGGATGGTGTTTTATTTCAAGAAAAGGGTCTTAATCCAGATAAGGCGATAGAGCTTTGTAAGAAGTTGCTTTTTAGAATTAAAGAAAATAATGGATTTGCTGTGATTCTGTGGCATCTTCGTGTTCTGGATGAAAAAGATTTTCCAGGATGGGGAAAAGTTTATGCCGAAGTTCTTGATTTTCTCTATAAAGAGGATGCGTGGGTTACAAATCCAGGTGAGATAGCAATGTGGTGGTTAAATAGAATCCAGTTTATAAATAATAAAAATTAGACATTTAAAAATAATATGTGTGGCCTTGCAGGCATTTTCAATCTAAACGGAGAAAAATTAGATAAGCTTACCTTGACAAGAATGATGGATCAGATGATTCATAGGGGTCCTGATGGCAGTGGTATTTATATCGATAATGAAAATAATATAGGTTTAGGTCACAGAAGGTTAAGCATAATAGACTTGACTTCAAATGCTTCTCAACCAATGTCTAATGAAGATGGTAAGCTTTGGATGGTTGCTAATGGAGAGATTTATAACTATTTAGAATTAATTACAGATCTCAAGCAA
>Ga0307378_10013398_pt1 | contig 10377 bp, 18 predicted proteins | sample UN1MG_FD_202238 | JGI IMG/M metagenome (GOLD analysis project Ga0307378, IMG submission 202238) | Soil microbial communities from Risofladan, Vaasa, Finland - UN-1 | ecosystem: Environmental > Terrestrial > Soil > Coastal area > Acid sulfate soil | place: Finland: Risofladan, Vaasa | collected...
CACCTGCGTATGGGGCGGGGATGACATGGGTTTCGAGAGGGACGAGGTCTTCCCCACGGATCAGGAGGCTGAGGGTGCCTACCAACGGCGAGTGCAGGAAACGCAAGGGTGGGGCATCGTGACGATCGCCATGCTCAAGGAGCTGGGCTTCCAGATAGCCTGATGCGGTGGTATAGCCCACTGAATGCACACGCACGAGCGATTATTTTAATCAATATATCATAACGATTCCGCTTGACTTTCATCAAACTAAGTGATATGGTTCTCTCATAAACAATAAGGAGCACTATGAATAAGGCAGAGAAGCAAATCGTGAAAGAAGTCATACATGCTACTGACATCCACTACAAGCTGCTGCGAGACATCCACTACAGACAGAACCTCTCGAACAGTGACTTGAAGGATATCGTAGATGGGATGGCAATATCCCTCGACAAGCTAGAGGGACTCGTCAAATCGACCGAAGTGATCGCTGATACTAGACGCCAGGCACGGCTACACCGCATATCTGCACAACAAATCCCCGACGCCACCGTGCAGCACAGATGGATCGAGGACAAGACCGGAACCGGACACAAGAGGATTACGTGTATTTGCGGCATGACCTTAGTGTGTAAGCCATGGATGGTCGAACGCGCGTGGCTTGATAGTGTCGGCATTTTCAAGCTTAACCACTCATCATAAACCACAACGATTCCGCTTGACTTAGCACTGTATGTGTAGTACGTTACGTGGCAATCAAGGAGAATTACTATGCCAAAGGCGAAGGAATTACAGGAACTCGGTAAATGGAAAGTCGGTATGCTGGGGTACGATAACGGCTCTTCGTTAGCTGGGCCTTCCGTGGTCAAAATCACCAGGATCACCGACGGCCGGGGAGGCACGCTCTATATCAACAGTGGACGCCTTAGCGAAAAGACGTTTGACATCAACGGGAACGAGCGGGGCGGCAGCACGTGGCACCGACGCCACATTGAGCCAGCCACCGAGGAGGACCTCCTCAATATCCAGGGGATGGTGATCAAGTCCAGACTCACTGCCTTCAATTGGCGTCGTCTCTCTAACGAAAATGCTGTGAAGGTGGAGGAATTCCTGAACCAACTTGGAATCGTAACGAAATAATCCTGCGTGAGGGAAGAGTTCAGATGTTCTTATGAACGATCGTGACAAACAGACAGTCTTAGACGAAATCCAAGACAGAGCTACACGTCGAACCGTCCATCAAGTCCGGGGTCGAATCGGAGATCAAATTTGGGCGGGAGTCAAGGATCAAACTCTTAATCAACATATAAGTCAAATCGAACACGACGTCTACCGTCCAGTATGGGAACAATTCCAATATCAACTTCATAGACAAGTCTGGGGACAAATCTGGTACCCAGTCTCAAAGCGAGCCTGGGAGTCCATCCAAACGCAGAGAAAGAAAACAATTAAGTGAACTCTCACTGCTCCAATGTTCAGACCTTAAGGAATGCCTAAATGCACTCAATAATTCAAATCATAGCACAAGTCGATCGTCAAGTCTGGAGTCCAGTGCGTAACCAAGTCTATTGCCAAGCTGGGGTTTATCTGTCCACCCAAGTATGGCTTCACCTCCAGGATGCCAAGGACGGAAGTATGAACCAAGTCCGGAATCACGTCATACGCCGAATTGTGCCATGAACTCAGTAATTCAAAACCTTCATCAAGTCATAAACCAAGTCCGAGGCCAAGTCCGGGACCAAGTCCACGACCAAATCTGGGACCAAGTCTGCGACCAAGTCTATGACCAAATCTATGACCAAGTCTATAATCAAGTCCAAGACCAAGTCCAAAGCCAAGTTCGACATCAAGTCAAATACCGAAGTAATATGAGAATCTTGCCATGAGATCAGCAGAAGCAAGTCAAGTCCAAGACCAAGTCTGGCGCCAAGTCGAACACCAAGTCGACGACCAAGTCCGGGATCAAGTCGGAGTTCAAGTCCGATCCCAAGTCTGGTCCCAAGTCTGGTACCAAGTCGGGGACCAAGTCAATACCCAAGTCTGTGACCAAGTCCAAAGCCAAGTTCGATATCAAGTCAAATACCGAAGTAATATGAGAATCTTGCCATGAGATCAGCAGAAGCAAGTCAAGTCCGAGACCAAGTCCATAGCCAAGTCTGTGACCAAGTCTGGGATCAAGTCTGGGATCAAGTCGCAGAGCAAGTCAGCGACCAAGTCCGAGACCAAGTCAGCGACCAAGTCCAAGACCAAGTCGGCAACCAAGTCGGCTTCCAAGTCTGGTACCAAGTCCAAAGCCAAGTTCGATATCAAGTCAAATACCGAAGTAATATGAGAATCTTACCATGAACCATAAGAGGTGGTGGAATCCAAAACATCCAATGAACCCAATATCACGTACTTCGATGCAAGTATATAACTCGATCCGGAGTCCAGTGAGTCACCAAGTCCGGAGCCAAGTTGGAGATCAAGCCTACGACCAAGTTTGGTTCCAACTTCGGCGCATTGAGGACAAAACCGGGAATCAAGTCCAGCATAAAGTCGAACGCCAAATCAAGAGTATGAAATGAACTCGATAATACGTACTGCGATGCGAGTAGAGGACCTGGTCTGGAAACCAGTGCGTAACCAAGTTTGGAGCCAAGTTGGGACTCAGGTGGCCGACCAAATTTGGTTTCAACTCAGGAGCATCGGGGACATAATCGGGCAGCAAACCCGGAATTACGTCAAACACCAAACTATGAGCATCATGAAATGAACCCATTAATACCTCGATTTGAAACAGAAATCTGGAATAGGATTGAAAGCCACGTCCACTTCCAAGTCCAGGATCAAGTCTCCAACAATGTAATAGATCAAATCAATAACTACATGTTTAGGTACATCGATCGTCTAATTCTGTTTCCAGTCCGAGATACAGTTAAACACCAAACAACGATAGTCGCTCAATGAACCCACTCCAGAACCAGGTCGTGAATCAGGTCATAAATCAGATGGTGTGTCACCGACCACTGGAGGATGAAGTCCGCCATCAGACATTGGAGCAGGTCGAAAACTTAGTCTGGGCTCAGGTTCGTGACTACATATGGATCCCAGTCGATGACCAGGTCCTAAGGTCAGTCGCACCTCTTCTCCAGCACCGCTTTCTCCAGCACCGCTCTAGGTACCCAGTATAACAGCCCACTGAATGCACGTCATGCGTATAAACAATTTCACTTTATAGCTTGACATTCAAAGAAAAATGCTGTATGGTAGCGTCAGAAAATAAAGGGAGGAGTTACCATGACACTCAATATCACAGTTCAGATGGAAATAGATCACGATTTCCAGCATAACAATATCGACCAGAGACGTGAGCGGAAGATGACAGCTTCAGCTACTCAGGCAGTCATCAATGCACTCAGGCACGCCGAGGATAACGGCTACCAACACACGATGAGCAACGATACAGCCCTCACCTTCATCAAGGTGTCGAGCGTGAAACATCTGTAGGTGAAGCGTCAACAATCAATCTCAGTAAGGAGGAAGTATGAAAGCGAATGTAGGGAAGTGGCGAGTTGAAGCATTGGAAGATAAAGACGGGCATTTGACTCTAGCTTTATCGCATAGAGATGGTACACGAGTCGTCTGTTGCGATGCTGATATTTCAGCCAACGATACGGAGTGGTCTGATAGGTTCACTACGGACGGGATTGAGGAAGCGTATGTGATGAATGAACTAAATCCAGCATGACGTTGGAGGAAGGAATAGAGCGAATGACAACTAATGCCAATAAGCCAATTCATCCAATGAAACACCCCGATTTCGTCTTTGGTCTAACCTATCCGAAATACAATGCGCATGCTTGGCCGTCCAAAAAGGACGCGGAGCAGTTTTCGTCCGGGATCAGAGAAAGCTGTGTAGAACCGTACTACGCTTGGCACGGGTTGATTTGGGTCGTGCGAGTGGGACCTTGGATGTACGCACACGAAGTAAAGCCGAACGTCGAAGCTCACACTTCGACTGAAAGGAGATAGTTGTGAAGCGTTTTGTTCGCAAACCACTGCGAGTCAAGCTCGATCTTACTATGCGGGAGGCTGGGGTGCTGCACCATATTCTGTCGCTCGTAGAAGGAGGCGATGTACAAGAAATACGCAACCGCAATATCAGGCTTGGGCGACTGTTCGATAAGCTCATTGCCGCCGAAGATTTGAGTCTTGCGAACACGTGATGCACAACGATCTTGACATTCAAAGAAAAATGCTGTAGGGTAGCGTCAGAAAATAAAGGACAAAGTCACCATGGCACTCAATAACACATTACCGAAGAAATCATCTGATGCACCTGGTTCGACTGTTCGTCCGACAGACGACGAGATTAATCTTGAGGCTCGTCAATGGGCTGAAGAGTATGGTACGCAAGGCGAGAATACGCAACCCCAACGACAGGCGATCTTTGCGGCCGGCGCACAGTGGGCACGTGATGTGGCACAGTTAAGTCTCAGAGAAATGACCTCCCCTGACTTGTTGAGCAAGTCCGAAGCCATAGTCCACATGGAGAATGGCGGGCAAGTTTTTCGCACCACACCATCAGATCGCTTCTTCTACAAGATTGAGAACGGAGTACTGATGTGCCGCTGCAACGAGCTTGGCGGATGGCACCCTGCGATTGCGTCGTTGCAGGACAGCGACAAAGTGAGGCTTCGAAATGAATGAAGTAACTATACTCTCACTCGTCTACGACATCCGATTTAACGATGCCGATGAAGGTGATTGCTACGCTGGTGAGGGACGTAGGATTGTATCCTGTCACAGTGACCGAGCGACCGTGGATGCAATTGTAGCCGAGTTCAATCCGATATTCACTCAAGCGGAAAAGGAAGACATCGTTTTCCCTATCCAAAACCTCAACCGTCTGCTCAAAGCAAAATTCGGTTTTACGATCCACGATATTGACAATGGATACAATTTCAATCTTGTGGCAGAGACTTTCAATGTGGAAGGCGGGTAACATGAAGACATGGGAGTACGAGAAGGTCAACAACCCAGAGGTAACAGTATGACCAAAGTACAGCCATGGCAGAAGGCGGCAAAAAAACTCAGGGATTTCATCAATCCCCAGCAGCTCAGGGTAATCATAAACCTCACGGGAGAAGAAGAAGGACAGTTCTTCAAGGACAAAATCGTCGAGATGGCCGGCATCATCGACAAAATGCCCAAGACCGGTGAGACCGATGGCAAGGGCGATTCAGCACCCGTCACACTGCACTACTTCACCAGTGACGCAGACTGGTGGATTATAGAGAAAGACATCGGTTCCGCCGATGACGAGCCAGGCACAGGGCAGGCACAGGCGTTTGGTATCGCCGACCTAGGCTACGAACCCGAACTGGGTTACATAAGCCTTCCGGAGCTTTTCTCGGTTCACGCAGAACTAGACCTCCATTTCCAGCCGACAACTAAAGGTGAAATCCTCAAAAGGAGAAATTAATATGCCAGAGACGTGTGAGTGCTGTGGCAAGAGACGAATAAAGGTGCTTGCAGTGAGATCCTATCTTGGATCAGGACGGTGGTGTCGTACCTGTGCCCTGGCTTGGGGTATCCAGCCAGAGATATGGAAAGCGGCGTGGACGAAATCTGTAGGTCAGAGAGTAAACGATCAGAGCATCACCAAACTATGTTCTTGACTTGTCACTTATTATCTGATATGGTAGCGTTAGAAAATCAAGAAAGGAACGGTGACGCATGAAGATCAATAAACTCGTGAAGCTGGCGGCGAAGGGATACCCTGATGGACTCGTGATGAGCTACTGGGATTTCAAGAAGAGAACCTGGAAAGAGAATCCCGAAGCTGGTGACTCGCTCGCCAGGTTCATCGCAATTGAACTCGCTGAGACATTCGATCGCAACGCCAGCGATAGCCAACAGATCGATGAGGCCAAAAGAGTTCTGCTCTCTGCTGCAGAGCAGCTTGAGCACGTTGCACAGGCGTTGTAGGTATGAGGAATCTGGAAAATGAACTGTTCACTGGCGGGTCAGGACCCGTGGAGGAAAGAGCCTCTATGACTGGGTTGCAAAGCCCTATCCGGTAAAGCCTGACCTGTCCAGCCATGAAAGACGTAACTACGAAAGACGTAACCATGTCTAGAATACATATGGCATCTAAACGGAGGCAGCACTATCCCGGCGAGTTTGTCAACCCTAAATGCCTTTGCCTGAACGGGAGTGCCGAAGCAAACTTCAACCTCGTAACGAACGTCGCTAAGGTGAATTGCCCGATGTGTCTCAAGATCATCGCATTAGCGGAACAGCGAGGAATTGATCAGCGGGACGCTGCAGTGGAAGTTATCCGGGACGAAATAGCGAGGGGCGAAGCCCTGTGGCAGGCCGAACAAGCCAAGAAGGAGCAATAGCCTGGCGACGGAGCTGACTAGGCAAACTCCGTAACCACCCACTGAATGCGCCCGCATGACGCTACCCAGGCATATAAACAATCTCACTTACAGCTTGACTTTCGTAAGTGAACGTGCTATAAAGGCTTCGTTCAACAATGGGAAGCAGACAGAGAACCACAACAGAGGGCGTAGATCATGACAACGCAAGTTGAATTTTTCGCAGGAGTCAGCCAGGACACTACGCAACGGGACGCCAATATCCTGTATTGCAGCCAGAACAATGGAGATTGCGCGACGTGCGCATTGGTCAACTACGGACGTGACTGCCGAAATAATCCGGTAGCCATCACGTATGACGGCGACGGCACACGTTGCCAGTGCGGTAGACCAGCTACTCTTTGTGACAAGCACGCAGCCAATCATCAGGCATCATCAATAGCACGCCTCGATGCGAGTCGACACAACACGAAACGAGGGTAGGACAACAACACGGATGGCGGGACAATGACAGCCAGAGACCGATTGAACAGAGTTTTGGCGGACTTGGAAATCCTCATACAGACCGCTCATGATGCGGTTCCGCAGATACCGGACTTGAAAGACAAGGTGGCCACGCGGAACGCGGAACAAGACCTAAGACAAGCTCGACATGATGTTAGGATACACTGCTTTGATCTCGAAGATGCGGACCGGTTTTTGAACAGAGTCTAACAACACGGAGGACAGGAAGATGCAGATACATGACATATCGAAACTGAGACGAAACGAGATGTTGATGATACACGCGAGAACCGGGGAATCCTGCGGCGTGATCCGATTCCGAGCAGGCGAGGGGTTGACGGAGATTGAAGACCGGCTGGCGGCTAAAATTCAGCAGACTCACTGCAATGCCTGGTTTACCGGACTCATCGACGGCCACATCCCGACATATCACGTTGTGGCAGGACGCTCACACGGCTACCCATCATATTACGATATTGAGCTTCATAATGCCGCCGATGTTCGAGTGACGGCATAATTCGTCTTGTAACGAAATAAGATTCTGCATCGAAACAGCTTGACTTTCGTAAGTGAACGTGCTATAAAGGCTTCGTTCAACAATGGGAAACATTAGGAGGTGGAACATGACCAGCGAAGCAAGAAAACACTTGGAAGCAACACAGAAAAACGGACGTGATCTGCACGCCTGCCCAGTATGTGGCAAGCTCTTCGAATGCGACGCCATAGTCCCGCTGACTGTACCAGTGCAAAAGGCAAAACATTACATCAACTGTTCAGAACACGGGCAGCAAATCGGAACAGGAGATTTCTATATACCCCCGGCAAAGACCGCAGAGGTTCAGAAAGACGACAATAACCTCCTGGACAAAAGGACAATAGCTGCAGATAACGTCTTCGTTACCGGGCGGTGGCCCGTCGGGCAACGCTGATACAATAACAGTACGCACGAACGATGATTGACACCAACACAAGCGGAGGAGTTGAGGTAATGAAATGCAACCAATGCAACGCCACCATGATTAACGGTGTGTTTTGCCATGAACTAGGATGTCCAAATACCCACTTGCGCCGGAGACGGCATGTGAAATACGACAGGTCTATTGATCCCGCCAACGGTCAGGAAGAAGCAGTGAGGGGGAGTACCGCCCAGGATGTAAGCCGTCTCGTCGATGGGTTTGTCAAGTAGCCCAGACCTACTTCTCAGACCAAGCCACAGCCCTAGCCCACTGAATGTACGTCATACGTATAAACAATTTCACTTTATAGCTTGACATTCAAAGAAAAATGCTGTAGGGTAGCGTCAGAAAATAAAGGAACGGTGACGCATGAAGATCAATGAACTTGCGAAGAAGATGGTAAAGGGATACTCCAACTATGAGATGGAGTTGGAAACGAAGGATTGCTTGATCCTGGCATGTATCTTTGCAGCAGCAGGACATGTCATTGCCACTGTTATTTGTCTTGGACTCATGCTGGTGTCGGCACATAATGACCATAAAAAGGCGAATATATGAAACGACTATGGTTACTCAGGGAGTGCGACAGATGCGGAGTCGAGAAGTTCACTCGTAAATGGTGCGGAACCGCTACGCTCTGCGAGAAGTGCATCGAAATCGCCGAGAAGGAAAGCGGTGCTTCAGATACACCCAAACGCAAAGCTCAATAGGGGAGTAGAGACGATGCAAATCAAACGGACAGAGTTCAAGGGAATTGCCGAGGATGTGACAATACTCGACGGCCATGAGGCACAGAAGGCATTAGTTCGGATTGCCAATTATCATCAAGTGCCGCTCGACGTGATACGCAACGAGTTGACACGTGGATGGCGAATCACTACATGCGGTGCGATGTATGAAGTGAACGCTCTGCATCAGGCGCAGGCTGGTTCGGCAAGCAATGGAGGTGACAAGTGAGCTGTTTATTCACATATACGTCGAGAACAATCACATGTCCCTATCCCGGATGCGAGAAACCTATCGAAGGTATAGTTGTGTTTCCTGAGCGTCCAATCGCAGAGTCAAAATGTCCGCATTGCGGTCGTGCCTACATGGTCAAGATCGAAACATATAAAACGACAACATTGGATTCACCTAACTAATGGAGGGCAGGAAAACGATGCCAGCCGACGAACACAGAATGCCGCCGCCGCCACCCAGATATCGGTGCGAGCGTTGCGGAGACAGAGCAAGCCGAGAGTGCCGCGTGTGCGGTGCTCCATTATGCCACCAGTGCCACGGTTTCTACGATGGGAAATGCTGGTCATGCAGAAAATCGAAATAGAGGACAACGCCCACACTGATGTTGGGAAAGGATGATATGAAATACGATTGCAGAATCATGAACGGATATCACCGAAGCTGACAACATTGAAGAGGCTCAAATAGCATTTGTCGAACGTCTGCGCGAAAATCTCGCAACGGAACACGTTGAAGCGTTCAACATGGAGACAGACGATGGACGTGATCCTCTTCCTGTTTCCAACGTCGAGGCGACAGACTAGGCAGAGAAAATAGCTATCGAGTAGATGGCGGTAGATATATACTGGGATGAAGGCAGTTTATCTACAGAGGGCCAAAACAAAAATGTCACTAGTGTCACTTTTATAGCTTGACTTTCATGCAAACATCGTGTATACGTACCTCATAACAATCAAGAAGGAGAACGTATGAAGAAGAATTTCACCAAGAACTTGATCAAGAGCCTCGCCAATGCCTCTAATGAGAAGGACGTCGAGCACGCTTACTGGACCTGCTTTGGCGGATATTATCCTAGTTGCATAGACTCCAAGGATAAGACCGATGGTCTGCTAATCTGCGACGACATCACCACCCTGATGGAATTCAAGTACGAAGCCCAACTCAAGCACAAACTCGATGCGGCTTCAATTATCCTGCAGGCTTTGTTCTACCTCAAGAAGATGGAGAAGAGAGGACAGGTTCTCCCCCGGTCGATATTCATTGGCGATAAGAACGAGTGCTTCTGCGTCAACATAGTGCCTCCGATTGCGAAGTACCTGGTAACCAGTGAAATAGACTGGGCGACCGCTCCGTCGAAGAGTCCCACCAACTACCCCGATATCGTCAAGAAGATCGCTGAAGACAACACCATCAATCCTTTCGTGTATAACGTGAGCCTGAATGCGAAGTTCGACTTCGAGGACATCCTGAAGATTCTCAGAGAGATGGAGCAGGGAGAAGTTTGTCCGATCACAATCACCAACGAGAACATCCAAGAGATATTCAACTACTTCATTTCGCATGTTGTGAAAGACAGTAGATATGACACCAATACCTTTTCGGAGGTGGAGAACCGCAGTGCGGCCGCCAAGGTTGCCGACCTGTTTATGAACTGCCTCACCGACAGGTACGGGACTTATGCACACCCCAAGAAGAAGAACATCCTAGTGTCAAAGGGCGAGGAAGTGAAGGTTGATATGAACCTGTTCAAGTCCTTCTTCCTGCATTTCAGGCAGGAATACACACCACAGGAGCTTGAAGTCGTGGTGTCGAACAAAGACAGGATA
>Ga0307378_10013400_pt1 | contig 10376 bp, 10 predicted proteins | sample UN1MG_FD_202238 | JGI IMG/M metagenome (GOLD analysis project Ga0307378, IMG submission 202238) | Soil microbial communities from Risofladan, Vaasa, Finland - UN-1 | ecosystem: Environmental > Terrestrial > Soil > Coastal area > Acid sulfate soil | place: Finland: Risofladan, Vaasa | collected...
CCCGGCGGTCGCCCAGGGCCGGCAGCTCCGAGATTGCGCCCGCGACGTGGTGGAAGATGTGGCGCGCGATGTTCTCGCTGGTCGGGTTCTGCTGCGCGAACGGGGGGAGCTGGTTGAGGTGTTTGTGGTCGAGTTCATTGACGAAGGAATCGCAAATGTGCTTGATCTCGCGGAAATCCAGCAGCATGCCGCGGTGGTCTAGCTCCTCGCCCGCGAGCTGGATGACCACGCGATAGTTGTGGCCGTGCAGATCGGCGCACGGCCCGTCGTAGCGCTCCAGCGAGTGGGCGGCCGAGAACTCGGCCTCGACGGTGAGCTCGTAAATGGGGAGTGCTCCTGACAATGCTGGCGCAGGACGTGGTCGCGGGCGAGCCTGCCCGAGCGCCGGGGTTCCTCCGAGGTGATTGACCACTTCCTTGCGCACGCGGTCGAGGTCAACGCCCATCGAGCGCAGGACGCCCGCCGCCTGGCCCTCGCCCTCGCGGATGAGCCCGAGCAAGATGTGTTCGGTGTCTATGTAGCTGGGCAGGCCGAGGCGAGGGTTGAGCTCGTTTGCCTCCTCCAGGGCAAGCTCGAGCACGCGCTTCGCCTTGGGGCTCCAGTTGATCGGCGCCTCGGTGCTGATGCGATTGTCAATCGGCCCCAGTTGGCGATGGATCTCGCTGCGCACCCGCCCCAGGCTGATCCCCAGCCGCTCCAGGACGCGGGCGGCGATACCGTCGCCCTCCCGCAGCAGGCCTAGCAGCACGTGCTCGGTGCCGACAGTGCTGGCGCCGAGCTTGCGCGCCTCATCCTGCGCATACTGCAGCACGCGGGTCGCGGGGTCGGTGAATCGCTGCCAGAGATCACCGTCGGACAAAGTCGCCACCTCCACGCCGCGGCCGGAACCGCGGCATGTCATTCTGGCGCCACGCGCCATGCTCGTCTAGAATGACCTTCATGCCCTACGGTCTCATCGCTCTCCGCGGGCGGCCAGCGGCAGCGCCTGCGGCTGGCGGCGGGCGCGGGTCACCAGCTTGCCCAGCGTCGTGCGCTCCAGCACGCCCGCCATCTCCTGCCGCGCCTCGGACCACATCTCTTGCACCACGCAGTTGTCATGACCAGGGCAGCGATCGGGTGCATGGAGGCAGCGAAAGATCGCCAGCGGGCCCTGCAGCGCTTCTACGATCGCGCGCACGGTAATGGCTGCCGCATCGCCCGCAAGCTCGACCCCGCCGCCATGCCCGCGCGCGGTCACGACCAGCCCCGCCTTGCTCAGATCGCACATGATCTGGGGCATGAAGCCGGGCGGGATGCTCTGGCGGGTGGCGATCTCCTCAAACGTGCTGCGCCCGCCGTGCAGTCCCAGGTCGAGCATAGCGCGTACGCCGTATTCGACTTTGGCGGAAAGCTCCATCGCACCTTCCGGTCAGCTCCACCACTGCTTCTACCCGGTGCTTTCCCCCGGGGCGTCGCACGCCTCGGCGTGCGCGTGGTCGGCCACCAGCTCCTCGTGCGCCTCGACCTCCAGGCCCTTGCCGGCAGTCTTGCGCAGGTAGTCGTCAATCGCTTTACGCAAAGCCTCTTCGGCGAGCACCGAGCAGTGCATCTTCACCGGCGGCAGCCCGCCCAGCGCCTCGGCCACCGCCTTGTTGGTGACCGCCAGCGCATCCTCGATGGTCTTGCCCTTGACCAGATCGGTCGCCATGCTGCTGGTGGCGATGGCCGCGCCGCAGCCGAAGGTCTTAAACTTGGCATCGGTGATGCGCCCGTCCTCGACCTTGATGTACATGCGCATGATGTCCCCGCAGACGGGGTTGCCGACGTCGCCGATGCCGTCAGCGTCGGGGATCTCGCCCACATTGTGCGGATTGGCGAAGTGCTCCATCACCTTGGTGCTGTACTGCATGAAGACCTCCACGGCGCAAGCAGCGCGGAATCCGTCAGCGCCGGATTGAAGTTGAGCATCTTACTAAGCTTAGTGTACTACGCACCGCGCGGATGGTCAACCCCGCCCAGGTCGCCCCGATTGAACATGTGCGCCGCCTATCCCAGCTCCCCGAAATGGTACAGCACCAGGGCCGCCGCGATCAGCCCCGCGGTCTCGGATCGTAGGACGCGCGGGCCCAGCGATACCGGGTGCGCACCGGCGGCGGCTAGCCGCTCGACCTCGTCGGACGCGAATCCCCCCTCGGGGCCCACCAGCACCGACGGCGAGTGCGGCCGCTCCACGCGGCTCAACACCGCGCGGAGAGGGGCGGTGGCTCCATGGTGCGGGAGCAGGGCGAGGTCGCACGACGCGAGACGCTCGATGATCGCATCTACCGAGACGGGATCGCCCAACGGCACCAGGCGCGTTCTCCCCGACTGCTCCACCGCGTGGAGCGCGATCTTGCGCCACCGCGCGAGCTTCGCGCCTTCGTCGCGGGGGCGGGCGACGGTGCGGCGCGTGATGAGGGGCACGATCTCGGCGACGCCGATCTCGACGCCCTTCTGGATCACGCGCTCCATCGCGTCGCCGCGTGGGATGGACTGGAAAAGGGTAATCCCGATCGCCGGTTCGGGCACCGGCTCCACCCGGCGTTCCAGGCGCAGCGTCGTCCGCTCCGCGTCGGTGGCCTCGATCACCGCCTCATACTCATGGCCGCGGCCGTCGAACAGGTGCAAACGGTCGCCGCGCCCCAGCCGCAGCACGCGGGTGGCCCGGTGGTGCTGCTCTCCGGTGAGGACGACGATCTCGCCCCCGATAGTGTCAACCAGCAGCCGACGCATCGCCCGCGGGCCCCCATATCATTGTCAGCCACTCCCCCTCCCGCCGCCGCTCCCGCAGCGACAAGCCGGCGGCCCCGGCGGCCGCGCGCACCGCGTCGCCGTGGCTCACGGATATGCCCGACGCGATGAAGATCCCCTCGGCTGCGAGGTGATCCGACACGTGCGGCGCCAACGCGGCGATGTCACGGGAGGTCAGGTTGGCGACGACGACGTCGGCGCGTCCGCGGACGCTGCGCAGGCCGTTGGCGCAGATGACCGCCACCGCGGTTGCGACGTGGTTGAGCTCGACGTGGTGCGCCGCGATCCGCGCCGCCTGCTCATCAATCTCGATCGCCGCCACCCTCACCGCTCCCAGCTTGGCCGCGGCCACGGACAGGATCCCGCTGCCGGCGCCGACGTCGAACACCACCTCTCCACCGAAGATGCAACGCCCGAGCGCGCCGAGGCAGCCCCTGGTCGTGGTGTGCTCGCCGGTGCCGAACGCCATGCCCGAGTCGAGCTCGACCACCACTTCCCCCGGCTGAGCGACGTACCGTTTCCAGGCGGGCTTCACGGCGATGCGGGGCGGCACCCGCACCACCTCCATGCCCGCTGCCAGCGCTTGCTCCCACGTGCGCGAGGGCACCGAGCGCACGGTGATGGTCGCAGCCCCGACCTCCAGGCCCGCCTCACGCAGAGCGGCGATGCGCTCGCGGATTCGCCGGCGCGCGCGGCTGACATCTTCCGCGGCCGCCAGGTACGTAATGAGGCGCACCTCGGTGCTGCGCGGCTGCTCCTCGATCCCACGCCCCAGGGACAGCATCGCGTCCCCAACTCCCGGCGCCGCCTGCGGCGAGACCTTGACCATCAGCCGGTGCAGGTCTGCGCTCACGACCTCTCCTCCAGCGGGAACATGATGCGGATGGCCTCGACCTCCTGCAGCGCCGACGCCGCCCAGTCCGGGAGCGGCGCGTTGGCGCTCGCGCCGATGGCGAAATGGGGCATTGCCTGCCAGCGCCCGCCGATCTCGACCTCGACCAGGAACCGCCCCAGCAGGCGCGCCTCCCAATCCGCGGCGTAAAGATCGGCCGCATCGTACTGCGGTCGCAGGTACCGAAGAAACAGCGGCGCCACTCCCTCCCACGTCGGGTCGCGCGCATCGAGGGGCCCAACCACCATCCACTGCGTCAGCAGGCGGACGTACCTCGTCTCCGGGCTCATGGCGTGGCCCGCGGGCACGATCTGGAAGCCGCCGATCTCGCCCACCAGGGAGGTCGAGATGTCTATGACGCCGGGATGGTTGGCGCGAATGCGGCCGATGCCCGCGTACAGCGTGCCCGGGAACCTGCCGACCCCCATCACCGGGCGCAGCACCGTGCCGATGGGCTTGCTCGAGCCGTCGGGATACTGCAGGTGGATCAGCCCCTGGAAGCGGTTCTCGAACACCATCTGCGCGGGGTAGGGGCGCGGGCGCAGCACGCGGATCACGAGCACATCGCCCAGCGCCGGGAGGTAGTCCGGCGGCAGCGCAACCAGCTCCCCGGCGCGCTCGACGTAGACGGGGCTGCCGACGAAGGGGGAGTAGTCGCCGCCGAAGATGGCGGTGCCGGCGGGGATATCGGTATAGATGCTGGAGTCGGGGCTGCGGGTCGCGAAGGGCTGTTTGGCCCCGGGGGTGAACTCCCGCGGCAGGAGCGAGAAGCCGACGCCGCGGTCGGTGTGCTCGTCCTGCGTGACCTTGATATGGAGGGCGTTGACGGCGGTGGCGACGACGGTTCCCGCCCGCCCCCAGGTGCTGGCGGTGAACTGTTCGCGGTCGAGCGTCGTCGTATAGCGCAGGACCGAGCCGATCGGGCGCCATCCCCCGTCGCCGGCAACCGCTATCACTCCGTCGGGGCGGTTCTCGATGCGGATACCGGTTAGCTCCTGCTCGAGCGCGGCGTTCTCGGCGAGCACCTGGGAGGAGGGGCCCGGCGTCACCGCCGGTGCGCCCGCGCTCGGCGGTGCGGATACGCCTCCCGCGGTGACGAGAAATACAACCATCAGCGACGCTGTCGGCGCCGCCGAGCGCAGGCGCCGGAGACGGGGCGCTTTGCAGGGCCGCCGGAAGCTGCTATAATGGGCTGTCGTTGCAGTCGGATAGGTTGCTGACAAGATGGGTGCTCCCCGCGATATCGTGACTTGTAACTGCGGCCATCACATCGGCCCGCGTGAGATTCTGCAGACGAGCCTTTACCTCAGCCTCATGGGCCCGAGCTTCGTGTATGTCCGCTTCCGCTGCGGGCGCTGCAAGCGCGTCGGCGAGCAGCTCGTGCGCGAGGAGAAATGGAACCGTGCGATGCTGCGCCCGGAGAGGCCTTCGCTCTCGCCCGAGGAGCGCCGCCAATTCGAGACCATGGGTCCCATCACCCCGGCGGAGAAGATTGATTTCCACTACGCGCTCGAACAGCTCGGCTCGCAACCGATGCCGCAGCGCGGCAAGCGCTAGCATCTGCAACCCCAGCCCGCGCGCGCAACCGTCATCCTGAGCAGCGAAGTCGAAGGGCTCGGAATGACGTCCGAGACCGCCTTCACCGCCCCAGCGCCAGCCGCTCCCCGAGCAGGGCGGGCAGATTCACCTCTTCCATCTTCTCCCGCACGCGCTCGACCGCGTACTCGACCCGCATGATTTTCACCTCGCGGCGGGCGGTGTCGTAAAGCCCGAAACTGGCCAGGGGGTTGCCGTCGCGCGGCTGGCCGACACTGCCGCAGTTGACGATGTAGCTCAGGCCGCGGTCGAGCTTGACCGTGCCGCCGCGCTTGAGCGACCGGTGGGTCACGTGTGCCGCGCCATGGGTATGGGCGTAGTGCTCGGAGACATGCGTGTGCCCGATCAGGCACACCGGCGTGATCATCTCCGCGAAGACCCCGCGCGCATCCGCGGCTGAGGTGACGTAGTCCATGGGCTGCGGCAACGACCCATGCACCAGCGTCAGCGAGTTCTCCATGTCCATCAGCGGGAGCGACAGCAGGTAGCCCCGGTCGGCCGCGGTCAGGCGCTCCTGCGTCCATGCAATCGCGTCGCGCGCGTACCAGTTGAACCAGTTGACGTCATACTTGCCCACGCACGCCAGGTCGTGATTGCCGATCACGCACCGCAGGCCCGGCAGCGCCTTCACCACCTCGATGCACTCGCCGGGGTCGGGGCCGTAGCCGATGATGTCGCCCAGGCAGATGTAGGCGTCAACGCCCCGCAGACGCTTGAGCGCCGCCTCCAGCGCCTCGAGGTTGGCGTGAATGTCCGAGATGATGCCGTAGCGCATGGGTCGAACGCATCGCGGCCCGCTGGCGCGCGGTGGCTGGCGTTGATTTCCGCGCGCGCCCTCCGCTCTCCTTCGCTCGTTGACGGCGCACGGAGGGGATCCCCTCACGCCGGCGAATCCATCATACCATGACGCGCATGGTTTGCAGTGTGATGTTGTGCCTGGCGGTCGCCGTCGCTGACGCCGAGACCACCGTCAGCATCGCGGTGACGCCCTCCCCCGCGCGCCAGGGAGACTGCCTGTTGGTCCTGGTGCGGGCGGAGGAATCTCTCGCCCCCGAGTGCCAATGGGAAGGGAAGTCCTACCCGCTCTACCGCGTGGGCGACGCCTACCGGGCGATCTTGCCGGTGCCGCCGGACACCCCCCCGGGGCCGCGGAAGCTGGAGATCGTGCTGCGCGACGATGCCGGCGCTGTCACGCGCACCACGGCCAGGGCGACGGTGGCCAAGCGCAACTTCGGCGTGCAGAAGCTGCGGATGAAACAGGAGGCGAGCCGGGTTTACGATGACCCCTCGGTGAAGCAGGAAGCGCCGACGATTCACGCGGGGCTCGCGCAGACGGCCGATCAGCAGCTATGGCAAGGGCCGTTTGCGTGGCCGGTGAAGGCCCGCGTGAGCACCGGCTTCGGGCTCGCGCGCACGATCAACGGCAGGATCCAGTACCGCCACCGGGGCCTGGATTTGGCAGCGCCGATGGGGGCCAAGGTGTTCGCGCCGGCCGGCGGCATCGTCAGGCTCGTCCGCGATGACTTCAAGCTCCACGGCAAGACCATCGTGCTCGACCACGGGCAGGGGGTGGGGTCGATCTATCTCCACCTATCGGAGATCTGCGTCGTCGAAGGCCAACGCGTGAACCGGGGCGAGCGAATCGCCAAGGTGGGCATGACCGGCGCCGCGACCGGCCCGCACTTGCACTGGGGCGTTTATGTCTCCGGGCAAGCCGTGGACCCGCGGTTCTGGGTTGACAACTTGCCGCGAGCGGGGAGGTAGGGGGGGGAACCGCAGATTAGCACAGATGGACACGGATTAGACCCAGATTATGCGTAAAGCTTCGGGCATGTCATTCCGAGGAAGCGACGCGCCCGAGGAATCCCCTATCGGGGATGCGCAAGATCAGCGATTCCAGCCGCGAGCAACCCCGGTAGGGGATCCCTCGCGTTGCTCGGGATGACACACCCGCTGGGTGAGCTCTTCACGCTCGGAATGCATAATCTGGGTTAGAGAAACCGGGCGGAAGGCCGGCTTCTGCGTTGCGACAAAGGTGCCGGCGGACAAGTTGACTCAGATGAACGCTGGTTGCGACAGGAATATGCGGAGACCCGGATTGATCTGCTGCGCGTGCTAAAGGACGCGCCACGAGAGATAGCAGGGCGCGGCGTCAAGTCACTCGATGTCTATCATCGCCTTGACCACGCCATCGCGGTAGCCGGCGACGAGGTCAAGCGCTTCGTTGCTACGCTCGAACCTGAAGCGATGCGTGATCATCACCTTGCCATCGCAGTCCTTGCGCGCCAGCATATCCAGCGCGAGCTGGACGCAGTGATTCTGGCGCCGGACATTCTGGATGCAGATCTCCTTGTGGCGCAGGCTGTCGGGGTCGAAAGAGACCCGCTCCTGGGTGGCCGGTATGCCGATCAGCATGAGCTTGCCGCCCGGCGTCAGCATCTCCACCGCCTGGTCGAGGGCCTCCTGGTCGCCGCAGCACTCGAAGACCGCGCTGAGCCCCCCCGCTGACCGCAGCCACCACATCGCGCCGGTCGGGGTTGCCGACCCAGTCGGCGCCCATCTTCGTCGCCCACGCCAGGCGTTCGTCGAGCTTGTCGGTTACATAGATCGCCGCCGCTCCCTGCCCCCTGGCGCACAGCAAGACGCTCAGGCCGATGGGCCCGGCGCCGAGTATGCCTATCTTCGCCCCTCGCATGGGGATCGCTTGCTTGACCGCATAAACGCCGATCGCCAGCGGCTCGGACAGCGTCGCCTCGTCCAGAGTGAGACTGGCAGCGATCGGGAAGCAGCTCGTCTCCGGCATCACCAGGTACTCGGAAAGGCACCCCTGGGCCTGCCCGGGGCAGCCGAGGAAGCGCAGGTTCCGGCAGGTGTGGGGCCGCCCGGCGAGGCACTGGTCGCACCCCCGGCACGACATCGCAGGCTCGATGGCTACGCGGTCGCCGGGCCTCACCCGGGTGACCGCGGCTCCGACTTCCTGGACGACGCCCGCGCCCTCGTGTCCAACGGTGAAAGGATACTCGACGACCTGGCGGCCGATGCGTCCCTGACCGTAGTAATGCACGTCGGAACCGCAGACCCCCACCACGGCCATCTTGATCAGGACCTGGTCGTCGGCGGTGATACGGGGCGTGGGGACCTCCATCATCTCCATCCGGCGAATCCCGGTCAGCCTCATGGCTCTCATGGCGGCCATCCTGAAGTACTTATTCTTGCACCCGGTACCGGAGGGTGAAAACGTCTCCGGACCGTAGGGCAGCCTCTCGTCCAGGCCGAAGTTCGCGAAGTGCATGCAGACGATGGCGGATTCGTCCTTCGGAACATCTACCGTCATCGCGTCCCAGCCGAGGAATCCTTCGGCCGGCACATCGCTCGCGAGGTCTGCGTCGTACTGCCGATGGAGCTGCGTCAATCCGCGAAGGTCTCGTGACGACGCGATGCCTCGCCTCGCTCGGAATTACAGTCGCTACCAGAAGTGGTAATCCGGCGCGCCGCCCGCAGGCCCATCCGCCAGGTCGCCCCTACCCCAGCCAACGCAGCGCCGCGCGGGCGGTGTCAAGGGGATCTGCGGCGGGGGTGATGCCGACGGCAAACGGCCGCACACCCACGGCGGCGCGGACCTCTTCCTTTTCCAGCGATCCGTCGCCCAATGGCAGATGGCGGTCGAGGCGCATGACGCCGGGGCGAATATCCGCGTCATGCACCTGCACGTAGCGCAGCCGCTTGCCTAGCCTCTTCGCCGCGGCGGCCGGCCTCTCGTCGCTCAGCAGCGCGTGGCCGACATCGAGGGCCGCGGCGACATTGGGCCGGTTCACCTCATCCACTATCGCGGCGGTCTCGGCGGAGGAGGCGAACAGGCGAAACGGCGCCGCTACGAGCAGAATCGTCGTGTCTCCTGCCGCCGCCAGCTCGCGCAGGCTTTCGACCAGCAAAGGGCGCGCCTCGTCCACCGACTGGTAAACCTCAGCGAGGCGGCTCGGTGCGACCACTAGAAAGGGAATCCCCTGCTCGCGCATTTTCGCCAGGGTGCACAGGAGCCGGCGCAGGGTGTCGCGGCGGCGGCGCTCGACCGCGTCCGACAGGCTGCCCGTCAGGTACGGGCGCAGCTCGTCCATGGCATTGACGCACAAGGCGCGCAGGCCGGCCTTTCTTGCCGCCGGCTGCCAGTGGGAGAGGTTATCGAGGCAGGCGGGGGTCAATTCCAGGCCGCGGTAGCCCGCCGCCGCCAATTGCTTCAGGGGCCATCCTTCGCTCGAGCCGGTGAGGTAAACGGGGTTGACCGCGGGCGACATTGCATCATCTCCTTCCACGCCGAGGACCGGCTCGGCAGCGAGCGCCGCCGCGCCTGTCGCGACCGCAGCCGCGTGCATCAACTCGCGCCGGGGGTCCTTCACTGCCGGACCTCGAATGCCGCACCGTCGAGCAGCAGCTCGACGACCACCACCTCCAGCGGCGGCACCTGCACCCGCACGCAGTCGCCGCCCGGCAGCGGTCGGTCGGTCATCCAATCGGTCGCCTCTCGCACGCGCGCGCGCCGGGGGCGAAGCGCACCCTCCCAAGGCTCGGCGGAGTTGTTGCACAGGGTCACCACCAGGCGGTCGGCGCGCTCGGTGACATTGACCAGGAACTGGATGGGTGACCCCTCCACCGCAACCAGATTAGAGGAACGCAGGTAGGGCAGCAGGATCGCCTTCACGTGTTCGAGGATGGCATAGGGCGAGGGCAGCGGCTGCTCGATCTCGTTGTGGATGTGTTCGGGGGCGAGCGTGGGGTTGGTGAGGAAGAATTCCGCCGCGAAAAGCAGGGTCGAGCCGCCGGTCGCATGATTGCTGCGCACGACGAGGGGCGCGCCCTGGCGCGTGCGCGCGATCACCTCAGCCGCGGGATCGCACGTCAGGCGGTGCATGCGGAAAGGCGATTCGTTGATCGGCCATGGGTGCCCCTCGATGATGGCGTGGTAGGCCTCCTCGACTGCGCCGACCTCGACCCCGAACCGCGCCTGCGCCTCCGCGCCGAGCTGGTTGGCGCACGCCACCACCTGCCCGCCGCGCTCGAGGTAGCGCGATAGTCTGCCCAGCAGCTCTCCTTCGATGCGCGTCTCGCCGAGCACGACCACACA
>Ga0307378_10013404_pt1 | contig 10374 bp, 11 predicted proteins | sample UN1MG_FD_202238 | JGI IMG/M metagenome (GOLD analysis project Ga0307378, IMG submission 202238) | Soil microbial communities from Risofladan, Vaasa, Finland - UN-1 | ecosystem: Environmental > Terrestrial > Soil > Coastal area > Acid sulfate soil | place: Finland: Risofladan, Vaasa | collected...
TCAAACCACCTCGTAATAGCTGCCTCGTTTCGTCCCTCGCAGAATGAGCTTCCCCTTCTTTGTCAACCCATGAAGCAGCCGGTACGCCTGCGCGTTACCGAGATTGCAGAGCTCGGCCGCTTCCGATCGTGTGACTCGACCATGCACGCGCGCATATTCCAGAACCATGGCCTCCTGCTTGATTCTGTCAAACCCCTTGGCTCGGATGTAGCCGCTCTTGAGTCCAAGCTGTTCATACAGACTCGCGCTCAGATGATAGACACGCCCCCGTTTTTCTCCTCGGGCCTCGACGAATCCTCGCTCATTCAGACGCTCCAGCGTGGCACGACCGTGTGTCATTCCCCGTTGTGTCAGTCGGCCGGCAGTAGCGGAGTCTATTCGCCGCTCATACCGAAGATGGTCCAGTAACAGAAGATCATCAAGCGTGAGCGGAGCATAGGACTTCTCCTGCTCTGCGACGAATGCTGCAAACCTCGAGCTTTCTCGACCTCCCATGAGCACGAGCCTCACGGCTTCGGCATCGCTGCGTGAGTAATCGGGCGCTCCTCGTCCATACCGCAGTTGCCCGAAGTAGATCTTGTCGATACCGCGTCCCGTGGTCTCGACAAGCCCAATGCGCCGCATCACTTCCGACAGTCTTGCATTTCGTGGCTTCGGCTCGTGGACGAGCAGGTTACTCACTGTGATGCCCTCCGGAAACCCGCCCGGACTGGCGATAGAGAGATGGTCGGGATGCATTTGGATGTACACATTGTTGAGAAGTGCATAGTTTCTGTGCTGCACGGCATTGAGAACGGCCTCCCGAAACGCATCGGGCGAGTAGTCGGGGATTGGCACGCGCACAAAACCGACCTGTGCCTCACGCTCTTTGTTGAGATTTCGGAAACGGGTTTCGATCTGTTCGAGCGTGTTGATCAGTGGCTCACGGAACCAATCATTGACCCGCACCTCTTTGTCGGCTTCAAGTACTTGAAAGGCAACCTGATGTGTCGGAACGTACTTCTGTAGAGCCTCGATCTGACCGACCAGCAGCAACCCTGCAATATTGAGTACAACATTCCCACTTTGTGTCTCGACCAATCTCAGGGCTTTGATCAGATCCTCGTCACCGAGTTCCAGCAGGCGGGTCTCGCCGCCTTGTTGGCGGATTGTCTGGCGCAGACGTTCAATCTCCAAAGGGTTGAGGTCTTTGAGGCTTGCGCCCTCGATCAAGTGCGCACTGTAGTCAACATCTCCCACATTGATGCGATTGCTCCGCTGCTGATGCGGATAGTACGGGATGCATTCAGGGCCTTTGGCACCGATAACGCGGCGCACGCATTTCCCATCCTTCGTACAGCATACCTGCGGCACCATCCTCGGCACTTCGATGACGATAATCATTTCCTTGCCAATATTGACTACCGCTGCCTTCACGCTCACGGCAGGCTCCGTGTTATTGAAAATGGCACTGCAGAGTCTGTCAGCATCCGTGATGCCACCGTGCCGAGGTCGCGACCCTGTTATAGTGCCATCGTTCTCAACGCCGATGAGCAGAGTCCCACCTTCCGCGTTTGCCAGACATACTACGGCCTCATAGATCTCGCGGTCGGAGAGCTGCCTTCGCTTTTCACCCTTGAACTCGACAATCAGCGTTTCTCCGCTTCTGATGAGTCGCTTCAGTGCTTCAGCATCCATTCTTGTATTCCGTCCCCAAAAGTTCATACGCATCTCGCACATCGATTACGATCCGTGTTAGCAAAGCGTGCATTCCTTTCGCCGTACCTGGCAGATTCAGGTGCGTTTCTGTCGCAAGTCTAGCGATCCATTCAAGCTTGGCTACTGCTATTCGTGTCTCTTCATCGATCATTATCGGAATGCCCCCGCGTATTCCTGTGGCTCTTGCTGTTCATACCTCCACCTCACTCACGTCAATATCCAAATTGCCCACTCGGATCTCGCCGGTCATCAGCTTGTTCAACGTCGTCTTGAAGACGTCTTGAAGGCCGGATTTCTTGGATTTGTGAAGAGAGAGTTTCCCTCCAATCCTGTTCAGTGTCTCCGTTATTCTCCGTTGCTCGGCCAACTTCGGAAAAGCAACCGGGCAGGCTCTAAGGATTCTGTTGTTCAGATTGGGCATGATCGAACCCGCCGCATGCGCCAGTAGCCATTCCTGGCTCTGTGAGGTGTATAGACACCAAGAAATGAAATCGTTCTCCACGCGTGAGGATCTAATACGAACCAAGAAACATCCTGTCCCGCAGAGCCACCCTGCTTCTTCCTTGTTGATAAGTGCGTGTCTTCCAATCTCGCCTCTGCGAGCAAAGAGAATGTCACCGACCTCAAGCGCGTGCCGGACGAGTCGTTTCGCGTTTTCCTCATTCACGCGCGGAATCCCTTCATGAATGACTTCGTTGTTGAGCATATGCGTAGGGTTCACCACAGGCACACCCGTTGCCTGATAATCTGATGCATGAAGTTGGCTGCCAAAAGGGCCAGTCTGAATTGCGCCGCTACTACCCTCTTGGCAAAGCTCCCCAAGCTGTACCATTTCCCAACTCTCGGGGATTTCGCCGATTTCGGTCATCTTGGTCTTCTCGCCGCGGAGGCCGTGGGTGAAGAGGTGGTGCATGGTGGATTTCTTGAGGTCGCGGAGCGACTGAATGATCTTCTCCTGCATCCTAATTGCCTGTTGAATTTTCAACAACACCGCCGCGATCTTCTTCTGCTCGGGGAGCGGGGGAAGGGAGACTTCGAAGCTCTCAAGAACCTTCTTGTTGATGCTCTTAAACGTCGTTCCTGTCCCGTGCTTTTCGATTTCCTCGCGACTCAGTAGCAACAAATAGAAAAGGAAGAACGGATTGGTGTGTTTCTTGCACGACAGCGCAGCAAGTCCGCGCCCGATACAACACTCACTTGATGACAGGTTTACATCACCTACGGGAGCTCGCACTGACACCAGTATGTCATGCCTAACAGCTTTGCGGAGGGGCTGCGTGCACCATTTCGATGGCAAGGGATAAAGCAAACCAAAATCGGCTTTGCCTTGGAAGAACGGAAGACCATCACCACCAGTGTTGTAGAAATTTGACGATGGGGATTGTCCCATCAGAACTTCCGCCGCCTCGGCAATAGTCATTTGCTTCCAGCCGTTCTTCATCTTCTCAAATCCCTCTCCGTCCTCCGCGTCCTCTGCGGTTTCATCATGTCTTCTTCTTTCGATAATCGTTCGGATCAAGGCAGGCGTCGTACATGACGCGATCGATGCGGATCCAGCCGGTCCTGTTGATGCCGCGGCGTTTGGAGGCGGGATCCTTCACAACTCCACCTCCTGCGAACAAACAATAACCCCGCCAGAGGTCCGAAGACTGATCCAGCGGGGAGCAATTATCTTTGCATAATACCGCGATGTGAGAAGGGGGGCAATGAGAGAGATTCGTCCTTTCATTTCGTGCCTTTCGTGTATTTCGTGGTCTTTTCTCCGCGTTCCTCTGCGTCCTCAGCGGTTATCTTCTTTCCCTCAATCTGCTGTAACTCCTCCACCGACTTGAGGAAATGCCGCTCCACCGGCGAAACTTCGTTCAGGTGAGCTGCTCGGTACTTCTCATATTCGGTCTGCGCTTTGTCCAACGCCTCATCGTGGCCGACCTTGCCGGCATGAGTGAGAATCTCCCGGCCACTGAGACGCAGGAAGTCGTCGAGCTTGACGATCCAGTCGCGCATGTACACGGGGTTACGATTCAGTGCCTGGAGCTCGGCGAATTCGAGGTAGATCGTGACGATTCGGTTTAGGGCATCGATCTCGTCCTGCTGCAGGTAGTTCTTAGCGATCTCGATATCCTGCGCCGTTGGCTTCGCGCCGGTCCAGGTGGTCAAACCCATGTTGGGCTGAGATGCATCAGCCCGATGGGCGACGATTTCGGCGGCAGTATGGCCGTGCGCGGCCCAGTGCATCTTGTTCTGGACGGTCGCAAAGAGCTGGCGGGAGAGATCCATGTTTGGATCGTAGTCGATGCTGGTGGCATAAATATCTAGCACTTTGCGCCAGAAGACCTTCTCGGAGGACCGGATATCCCGGATTCGTGCAAGCAGTTCGTCGAAGTAGTTGCCGCCGCCCGCTTGTTTGAGACGCTCATCATCCAGCGTGAATCCCTTGATGATGTATTCCCGTAGCCGCTGAGTTGCCCAAATGCGAAACTGTGTGCCGCGGTGCGATTTCACGCGGTAACCCACAGAGATGATGGCATCGAGGTTGAAGTACTCGACATTACGGGAGACATCTCTGCCCCCCTCCTGTTGAACTGTTGCATATTTTGCAACAGTTGCTCCCCTGGCGAGCTCACCTTCCTTGAAAATGTTGCTTATGTGCCTGGAAATCACGGATTTGTCGCGCTGAAACAGTTCGGCCATCTGGTTGAGAGACAGCCATACGGTCTCGTTCTCAAGGCGCACTTGGATTCTCGTCTGCCCGTCTTCCGGCTGATAGAGCAGGATTTCGCTGTCTGGCTTAGCTGGGAGATTCTCGCTCATGTCTTTGTCCTTCCTCCACGCTTCTCTGTGCCCCCAGCGGGTTGTCTTTTCACCGCAGAGGACTCTGAGGAGCGCAGAGGTTCTTCGTAGTTGTTCACAAGGCGTTTGATGCCGTCGCGGAGATGCACAACGTTGAAGTTGATGACCAGGCCGACCTGGACCTCCGAAAGCTTCAGGTATGAGAGTAATTGCGCCTCGTGAATCGGCGCAAGGCTAACAACAGCCTTGAGTTCGACGATAACAGCTCTCTCGACCAGCAGGTCAATGCGGTATCCGCAATCCAACTTCACGTTTTCGTAAACGACAGGCAAAGCCTTCTGCCGTTCAACCCTGAAACCCCGCTGCTTCAGTTCGTATTCAAGACATGCCTCATAGGCGGATTCCAGCAAACCTGGTTCCAACGTCGAGTGAACCTTCATCGCCGTCCCAATGATCTCTTGCGTAAGCTTAGTCAATTCCATCCTCTGCGTACCTTCGCGTCCTCTGCGGTTCAAAACCCCATCTGCGTGAAGATCTTCCGGAGGTCGGCATCGATCTCCTCGGCCTTCTTCTCCAAGCCCTCGTGGCCCCAAAGCTCGTCCAGCACTTCGGGAATCGGCCGGTACTCCTCCTTCTCGCTGGTGTCCACGTAGCGGGAAGGAGAGAGGTTGTAGTCGTTTTCCTCCGCCTCTCCATTGGTGATGACCTTGACGAACCGTTCGATATCCTGCCCTTTGATGAAGCCTTGCGCGATCTTGCGGATGCTCTCGTCCGGGATGTAGTTCTTCGGACGTCCCTTTTTGAACTGCTGGCTCGCGTTCACCAGCACAATCTTGCCCTTGCGCTGCGGGAGCTTACGGCGATTCAACAAGATGATGATCCCGGCGGCGGTGGTGTTGTAGAAGAGGTTATCCGGCAGCAGGATGATGCCTTCGACGAGATCGTAGTCGACAAACCACTTACGGATGGTCTTCTCTTTGTCTTCGTTTCGACTCCCGCTGCCGCGCGTGACCGCGCCGGTATCGAGGACGACGGCCGCCCGTCCTGTCGACTTGAGCGAGGTAAGTGTGTGCTGGAGCCAGGCCCAGTCTGCCTTGCCCGATGTCGTGCCGCCATGCTCATCGAAGCGGCCGAAGTCGTCTTTCTCGTAGACCGACGGGTCAAAGGGCTGATTCCACATGGGATTCGCGACGACGATATCGAAGCCCTTGAGGCTCGAGTCTGACTCGCGGAACTTTGGGTTGGTCATCGAATTGCCGCGCACGATTTCGCCTTCCATGTCGTGAATGACCATGTTCATTCGAGCGATGGCGTAGCTTGAGCCGGTCAATTCCTGGCCGTAGAGCTTGAGAGGCCGATTGACCTTCAGCTCGCGTTCCTGAAGAGCCAGCTCGCACTTGATCAACAACCCGGCCGATCCGCAGGCGTAGTCGTACACCTCTTCACCCTGGGTGGGCCGAATCATGTGGGCCATGAGCCAGCCGACCTCGGTGGGGGTGAAGAACTCACCGGCACTCTGTCCTTGATCCTCGGCAAACTTCCGGAGCAGGTACTCGTAGCAGCGCCCAAGGAAGTCCGGCTCTACGTCATAGAGTCCAAGACGATATCGGGGATCGGACAGCGCCTCGATCACCCCGGCGAGAGCGGAGTCGCTGATTTCCCGTTCCCCGGTGCGGGTCTCGTTGAAGTCGACGGTGTCGATAACTCCACTCAAATCCTTGCGCCGATCCCCTGCATTGGCCTTGACGATGGCTCTCATCGTGAGGGTGAGCTGTTCGCCGAGCGTCTTGGGCCTCCGCCCCTCGGGCCAGTCGAATTGCTCACGGTTACTGACTACAGGCCAACGGGCTTCGGGCGGGATATAGAATCGGACCAGGCTCTTGTCCTCTTCGATGATCTCCAGTGCGGTTTCGCGGTCGCCATAGGTTTCGGCGAGGCGCTCGATTTCGTCTTCGAAGACGTCGGAAAGCCGTTTGATGAAGACAAGGGGCAGGATGTAGTCCTTGAACTTGGGAGCGTCCTTCTCGCCACGGATGGAGCAGGCCGCGTTCCAGAGCATCTGCTCCATCGATTTCGTGGTGAGCACATCTTCCCTCGAAGCCCTGCGGCGCTGGCGCTTGGGAATTCCAAGATCGAGGGTAGGTTCCCCAAGACCAACCTCCGCAACGAGTTCGCCGATCGCCTGCATGGCCTTGCCGCGCGGTGTCGTTCTGCCGTTCTCCCAACGGTTCAACGTGGAAAAAGCCACGCCAAGCCTGGCGGCAAGCTCTTCCTGACTTAGTCCGAGCGTGGCTCTTAGCTGTCTCAGAATCTCGGGGATCTCTCTGGCGTCCATAATCTCCTCCAGCTTGACCGCCATATATGCTATAGCATAAAGAGCGATTTATCAAGCCCGAAAGAATCCGCCCTTCTTGAAATAAAGAGACAGTCTCGGCGAAGTCGGCCTCTGAGGTTGTGTCTTCTAGCCGGATACGCTTTTCTCGAATTTAGCGACAATCTCCTCAAGGCGCGTCAACAACTGCGACATGGGGCTCCTTCCCCGGTGATCGAACCAGATCGGTGAGGAACCAGCGACCAGTTCGTAGGACCGTTCGTTCATCGCCTTCTTCTTCCTTGGGGGCTCACCCCGTGGGCTCGACCGTCCCTTTAAGCCCGATCGCTTCGGCGACCTCGCGCATCCCCGCGATGACGTCCTCAAACAGCTCGGAGAGTTCTACTCCCAGCATGTCGGCGCCCTTCTGGATAATCTCGCGGTTGGCGCCGGCGGCAAAACTCTTGTCCTTCCACTTCTTGTTGACCGACTTGACCTTCATATCGAGAACACTCTTCGACGGCCGAACCAGAGCGACTGCGGTCACCAAGCCGGTCAGCTCGTCGATCGCGTAGAGGACCTTTTCCATCTCGTGGGTCGGCTCTACGTCGGTGCACAACCCCCAGCCGTGGGAGAGAACCGCGTGGATGTAGTCCTCCGGCCAGCCTCGCTCTCTTAGAATCTGTTCGGTCTTCTGGCAGTGCTGCTGCGGGTAGCGCTCGTAGTCCAGGTCGTGAGCAAGCCCGATAATACCCCACTTTTCCTCATCCTGGCCGCGCTTTCTCGCCGCGTAGCGCATGACCCCTTCCACAGCAAGTGCATGCTTGAGCAAACTCTCGTTTTGGTTGAATTCCTTCAGCAGGGCGAATGCCTCATCACGCGTCGGTGTGTGCGTTGTCACGTTGCCTCCCTTCCGAACACTGGTGTACTGCTACTGTACTGTCTTTCAAGTGTTTCGTCCAACGGTGACCTGAATGCGACACGGCGTTCTGCTATATTGTGAGAAACCACTGATAGAGTTGAGGGACCGTGGATCTTCAATTGAGCACCTTCTTGGCGCTGTTCTTTGCTGCGATCGGTATCGGCGGTCTGGCCAGCCTTCTCGGAGTCGGCGGCGGGATTTTCATGGTCCCGCTCTTGCTTCTGGGTGGGTTCGTACCGATCACGCAGGAGGCTGCGGGAACGAGCATCGCCGCAGTGGTGTTTACCAGCCTCTCTGGTTCCATCGCCTACGGGGTAAAGCGACTGATCAACGTTCGCATCGGGCTTCTTTTGATGCCCACCACGATCCTCGGTGCGTGGTGCGGCGCCTGCTTGACGACCGTGATCAATCCTCGTTGGTTGTCCATCGCCTTTGGGGTGTTGCTGTTTTATCCAGTCGCGATGATGATCCAGGGCAAGCCCCCCAAGGAGATTGGTCTCTCGCTTCACGGTGAGAAAAAAGGCGTCCGACTTGTGGTGATCACTGCTCTGCTCGGCCTCGCTGCAGGGGTTGCCTCCGGTCTGTTCGGGATTGGAGGGGGGGCCGTGATGGTACCAGCGCTGGCCGTCTTTCTGGGCCTCGATATTGTTACGGCGGCAGCCACCAGTCTCTTTGTCATGGCCCCTTCAGCGATAATCGCCACGTATCAGCATTGGGCCCAGGGATATCTGCACCCGGAGCTTGCTCTTCCCTTGATCCTGGGGATCGTGATTGGTGCTCAGATCGGCCCGCGCATCGGAACACGTATCCCCAAAGAGCGCCTGAGACAGCTTTTTGGCATCGTGCTCCTCTACGCGGCGATTAACATGATCATCAAAGGCGTCCGTTGAGGCGGTATCATCGAGGCTGCTTGAGAAGCGTCAGGAGGGGACGACCATGCGTGTTACGGTTCTAACAACCGGGGGAACGATCGAGAAAACCTACGACGAACGCGATGGATCGCTCCGCAACTATCACACGATTCTACCAGAGATGCTTGCCACTCTTCGTCTCCCCGATCTTGAAGTGACCTACGAGCAGGTCGTGTTTAAGGACTCCCTCGAGATGACTGAAGAGGATCGGGAGTGCATCCTACAGGCAACGCAACGGGCGCTTCACCAGTCCGATGCGGTGGTGATCCTCCATGGAACCGATACTCTGGGGCAGACCGGCGAGCTCCTCCATCGCGAGTTGCGAGGTCTCACTGTCCCCGTAATCCTCACCGGCGCAATGCGACCGTATGAGTTTCGCGACACCGACGCCTTACAAAACGTCACCGAGACGCTCCTTGCCGCCCGGCTCGCCTCCCCGGGAGTCTACGTCGTCATGCACAACCGCGGTCTCCGTTTTCCGGGCGTCACCAAGGACGCCGAGAAACTCACTTTCACCAAGCCGTGAACTGTACGGAACCTTCCGCTTGACGTTGCAGATGCCGCCGTGTGTGGCGTCAACTTGACCGAGTTGATTAGTGCGGGCACGAAGCGGTTGTTGGGTGAATGCTCTATTGAGTCGCGTTCCACGAATTGAGGATCTTTGCCTTTTCGGTTTCTCCGAAGTCTTTTCCGTAGAGTCTGAGAAACAGGTGCTCCCGCATCTGGTTTGGTCCCTTCAAGCCAACCTCTTTTGCGACCCCAGCTCGAACCAGAGCCTTTGCCGTGGCAAACATATCGCAGGCCATGGCCAATCGCTCTCCGGGAGACTGCGCCAGCATCAGTTCTCGAAATCGCGCCTCGACTTCCACCGATGTATCGCTCATCTCCTCTTCACCTGATCGAGCATGTCTTTCACTCCCAACGTCACAGCCCACGGTTCCAAATAGCGCCAATCAAGATCAGTAACCGATTCTACCAGCGCCTGAACGTCCCTTTGCTGTAGCTCTGAGTCCGACTCCCTTGCCCACTTGAGTTTGGACAGAATCAGATCCTCTGGCGCAACGACCCAGATCGGAGCGCCCTCGATCTCGAACTGTCTTCGTCGATCGAACTCCACCTTTCTGTACTCCTCATCCTTGCGAATGATGAAGTCTGCTTTGATGATCCACTCGTTGTGAATGATATTGAACGTGGATTGTCTGGTCGCTGCCTCCCGAATGCTCTCCACATCTACGTAACAGTCGGCCTCAAACAGCGCCGCGATTGTTGCTGCATCGTCGGGTTGGCATTCGATCACCACGTCGATATCACGCGTCATTCGGGGCACAGCATAGAGCCCCATCGCCATTGATCCCGTCAGCATGTATGGAATACCTGCAGAGTCCAGCCGCGAAGCGATCTGCTTCACAAACTCAAGCTGCTCATTCATCGCAGACCAAGTCTACCACCGATTGATCTTTGAACACACATTCGCAAGCGGGTGCTGCTGGAAACGCTGCGGGGTGGTTACTGTTCTTGTTTGATCGTCTTTTGCTGTAGAAGGGTGCCCACGGCATCAAGGAGGGCATCGAGTTCTTCTTTGATGATGCTCCATACGATGCGGTCGTCAATGCTGTCATAACCGTGAATAAGGATGTTTCTCAAGGAGATGATGTCACGGTGATCGGGGATTTGCTGCAAGAGTTCTGGCTCGTCGCGTTTGATCCTATTGAGGGACTCTCCGATAATTTCGAGTTTCCGTT
>Ga0307378_10013405_pt1 | contig 10373 bp, 12 predicted proteins | sample UN1MG_FD_202238 | JGI IMG/M metagenome (GOLD analysis project Ga0307378, IMG submission 202238) | Soil microbial communities from Risofladan, Vaasa, Finland - UN-1 | ecosystem: Environmental > Terrestrial > Soil > Coastal area > Acid sulfate soil | place: Finland: Risofladan, Vaasa | collected...
AGATATGACACAACGACAACTTGAAGCAACAAACTTAATCAGCCAGCCGGCTGGAACAAGAAAGTTGTGTCTGAGTAAAATCATTGCCTATATTGCATTGGAGCGAAGAGAACTCGCTTGTTTTGAGCCTAGACTCCGTCCCCGTCGGTGGCATACTAGCACCATATGCCGCTGAAAATAGTCTGTCGAAAGCTGGAATTCAAAATGTGAATACTATAAACAAGCTATATTGCATGAGCAAGATTGTCAAGGGGAAAATGACTCAAACTTAGGGGTTTTCTCTTAAGCTTTTCCGCAGCAAATCTTTGTGAAGCCAAAAGCAGGTATTTATGGCTTCAGTCAGGCCTCCTAACAAACGGTATAAAAGAAAATCAGGTTTATCAGGTAACGGTTGACTCAGGTAACCTAAGCGATCACAAATGATTGGATGCGCCTCAACAAGCCAACCCAAATAAATCATTACCAACACAGCTAACAAAACCAGACGACGAATCGCAGACCAACGAAATGTTCGTATCTTTTCAAGGTTTACCTGACTTTTGAGGAAGCGAATTGCCTCTTCGCATTCCCACCTTCGTATATAGAAACGCAAAACCTGTTTTGCATCCTTAAGATTCTCTACAGGCAAATTCGTCAACAGTATCATCGGCTTATCCTTTCCGGCAAGCCGGGAGACAACCAATGTCAGATCCTCATCTCGGCCAGGCAAACGAACTTTCACCCATCCTATCTGTGTAATACGAAGGGCAGGTTTGCCTATTGGATACTACGGTGTACTGGACATGTATACTTATTGTGGAAATGACCCGATCAATTGGGTCGATCCGAGCGGATTAACAGTAGAACAGATCACAGAAGTAGCTCCGTATGTCGCTCCATCAGCGACTGCCTGGGTAATAGTAATCAAGGGAGCATATATTGGTACAACAGGAACAGTTGCTATGACTGGCGCGACTGTGGTAGGTACTGCAGCAGCTAGTGGAGCAGTAGGATATGGTATTGGCAAGTACGCGGTCGTCCCGGTGCTAGATAAGATTGCAGATGCTGTGTACGATAGTATTGTTAATAAAGATAGGGAGAAATATCCATACAGGAAGAAAACATTACCCACTCGAAAAAAGGGGAAGGATTACGCGCGGAGATTAGGCACCTTCCTTGATGAGAAACTCATTATTAGCGTCCCATGACGACTTCCAGTAGTACGGACCCTTCTCAGATAGTACTTTGGCCTGCATCTCAGCAGGTTTGGTGGGATAAACCTGTGTGTTGAACGCCGAAGAGGAGACTAGAGAAGCGGCTTGGAAACGCCTGACTAATATTCTACTTGCTTCACAAAGCGAGCCCGGAGTTCTAGCAGATGCTGGGTATCGTTTGTCTTGGTACTTCCCCACGGTGTCCCAGGAACAGAAAGACTTTTTCATCAAGCGCATATCAAACGCCACAGATGATGAATTGACTAACGTAATTATCGCTATCAACGATGCACTTTCAAATAAACGTGACGATGTGGCGCAGTTAATATGCGATTTACTGTCGTATATTCCTAATCCAGATGACAGACTCAAAGGCTTAGCGCGGCAACGTGTTGTCCCCATCGAAGCATTGGAGGCTCTTTTTCAGTCAGTTGAAAGCTTTACACAAGATTTCGAGGAAGACTTCCGAAAAGAAATCCTAGATTTGTATGGAGTGATAGATACCGACCTGCCATAAAATGATTCACAGCCGTTGCCAGCCGCCGGCTAAGCGACGCTTAAAGCCGAGCGCGCTTCGCGCACGTTGCATCGGCGGTCATTTTGGTTTCGCGGGTGGTCATGTTCAGGGTCGCCCATCGTTTCATCCGCGCGACGGCTGAAGCGCGAGCCGTTATAAGCAATGCTTGAAATAGTAACAGACCAACAAGCAAGAGAATTTTCACGATTGGATTTCTGCTACATGTGTGGCCATCCATTCACTGTAAGCAAACCATCAACTCGTGACCATATACCTCCAAAGAAGATTTTTCTTACAGAGGATCGTAATTGGCCTTTGATTCTTCCCGCCCATAAAGAATGCAATTCTGAATACTCGTTTTCTGATGAACAAGCCAAAGGATTACTCGCTCTTCTACACCAAACTAACACTGGGAATCCACCACTCAGAACGAAACTCATAGGCATTGTTAAAAGGGGTGATAAACCTGCAGGAGTATTGCTTGAGGGATTATCATTAGGAACAATTGTATCTAAAATCCTACGTGCCTGTCACGCAGCACTATACCGTGAATATCTACCAGTGCAAACAAACAACATGATTCTATTACCACTTCCTATATTTGATCCTAAAACTGGTCAGGTGGCTAAAGAGACTATATGACTGTCGTAGCGGATTATTTTACCGGCAGGGTTATCTGGATGGGCAAGGATCGCAATAAAAGAACACTTGATGAGTTTTTTGACGGCATGAGTGAACAGCAAAAAGAGGCCGTAGAGGCCGTGACGATGGATATGTGTTCATTGCTGCTCGTAAGCGAGCTCGAAGGCAACAGGATAGAATCAAGAAGATTATCGACAATCTGCTGGACAACATAACTTTAGCTAACCGCGAGTTTGTAGACCAGCGATTAACTGAGCTGAAACAGCAGAAGCAGCAAGTGGAAGCCAGACTCGAAGAATTGGACCGGCTGGTAGTATCGCAAGCTGAGATAAAAAGATCGACAGTAAACACTTAAAATAATGACCTCATCAGATACGTCATATTATAAGACCAAAACCTGTTAAATATCTTGTTTCTTTCCAACAATGTTTATAACAACTGTATAAACCGGTTCAAAAAACACAGAAAAGGTACTATTATTCTTACCTACGCTTTAGCTAAAATAGCTTTAGAATACGCACACAAAAAAAGCCGAGCCAATTCATCCTGAGCATTGTCGAAGGAATTGACCCTGGCCTTTTGTGAGACATTATTTGTACTTTGGAACGGATAGGCCATCAAAGCCCGCCGCACGCGACAAATCTTTTGGTAGTTTCGTCGTAGCGCACTCGTAGAATCCTTTTTCTGACTTCTCCCAGTTTCAACTTAATTTGGTATGGAACATACCACGTGGTAGAGTCATCCGTTTTGAAAGGTTCACCGATGTGAATGATTTCCAGTCCGCCCAGATAAGTCATTTGCATCTTATTAGGTTTTAAGCCTGGCCAAAGCGTTGAAAATTCATCCCAATCCTCATCATTACACGCCTGAAATAATTTCCTCACGACTTCCTTAGCCCTTAGCAGTTCATCTTTTTCTTCATCTGTCAGTACTTTTGAGGACTTCTGCTCAACCTGGGTGCTTTTCTGCTCTTCTCTCAATTTGTAGTCGTTTGGAATATTTGGCTCAAGAACGCTTTCATCAAGCTCCACATTCCATTCGAAGTTCTCCATCACAAACTTATGCGGTCTCATCTGGCCGGCTTCCATCCCAAGCTTTTCAACTTCGATGCGCACCGGCAGATTTGTCTCCACATCTACCCAGAGGCGCATAATGCCGTTTTCGTCACCAGTCATCTCCGGTCTGTTGCACTCAATGCCCTCGACGGCAACGCCATTTATATTATCACGCCCCAGGTTGGTATAATCACCCGATAGGATAATTTTAAGCCATGTTCTCGGGTCATCCGGGTCTTGTCCTTTAGCAGCCTGTTCATCTGATAGGTCAATACGCATATAAGTTTTATCTTTGGGACGAATTATGTAAGCGAGATTCTTATTGGGGAGTCTGTACTTAACGACGAACAACTCGCCGTTCATATAAATACTGCTCTTGGTTCCATAATCTCCAGCTACATAGTTTTCAGATTGAAAGGATAGTGTTTTGTTTCCCGGATAAGAGATTTCTGTTGTCATATCGAAATTCAAAGCAGGAATCTGCTCTACTTTCGCAATCACTTCTCCCCAGACGACACTTGCCATATCCGGCCCACCTGTAATGCTCAATCCTAAAATCACAGCTACTATTATCACCGCCGCAGCGGTTAACTTTGTTATTCTACTTTTCATGATAATTCTCCATTTAGAAATAGCCAATCGTGAGATTATAGGCTTCTTTTTAGTTGATATAAATGCTACTTTCGCATCAGTAAGAATACGATCATCGATACTTTCACTGGTCTTAACTCGTGTATTCTTTACCAATCGTTCTATTTGATCTGAAGACTTCATATTTGTTCTTCTTTTTATAAAAGCGCTTTCAACTTTTCGATTCCATACCGATATCGGCTTTGCACAGTGTTAATTGAAATATCCAAAAGATCAGCGATTTCTTTGAATTTCATTTCACCATATAAGTACAAGACTACTACTTCATGCTGCTCATTAGGCAGTTTAGCCAAAGCCTTGAAAACTTGGATTGATTCTTCATGTTCAATTAACTGTCCAAGCGGATTACTAAACGTTGTCCGATTGCCTACCTCTTCTATTTGACAAGCCGAGAGGTTTTGGTTTTTCTTCAATTGATTCTTAGCCCTGTTGATCATGCACCTTATCAGATATCCCTTGAGACTGCGGTGAATGTGAAAGTCACCTGAAATTCTTGCGAAATTGACAAAAACATCGTGAAGACAATCTTCTGCTGCGTGAACATCAAATAAAACAGACATAGCTATTGTGAGCAAATCATCTTTATATTTTTCATATATGCAACCTAAACCATCCAGATCTCCACGATTCAACCGTCGTAACAGATGCTGATCTTCCGACATTAGGACTCTTTCTTAACGTTAAGCAAAATTGAACATTCAACTATTAACAAGACAATTTGACTATTCATCTTAGTCTAACTTTTTCTATTTTGTAGGAAAGAAACGCCAAAAATAATTAATACATAGTACTCCCAGTGATATTCTACACATGGTGAACGTGTCGTATTCTTCAATTTCTCAGGCCTCATGTTAAATATGAGTGGGGTCAACAACCAATCATAGCGCATGAGCTGCCCACAGATCACCCCAAAATGCCCCCATTTTCATGAGCTGAAAAATATCAGCATTCTTCGAAATGCCACATCTTTCAGGAGCTTGAAAACACTACAATTTTCAGGTGACATTATGTCACCAAAATGTCTCCACAAATGTTAATTTTGCGAATATCGAGTTCGAATAAATGTCAATTTTTTGCGAAAATACAGATATTTCTTGAAATTTTCAGTGTGAAATCGGATTAAGTATCCGGATGAAAAGAAATGCAATAATCATTGCAAATCAGAAAGAGGCTGATAGTTTCTCAAGCTGCCAGCCTCTTAATATTTTAACTGTTCTGTTTCTTGTGATTTCCTACAGTACTATTACTTCAATTTCCTAAGGTATCACAACTCGGTTGTAGATGCGAACATCATCGATCAAGCCGGACCAGTAGGTTCCGGGTTCCATAGCCTTGCCGGTACCAATGTACAGGCCGTTTTCTGAGACCACCAAATCAGCCTGTGTGTCTTCAGCTACCTTACATGTTAAAAACAATAACTTTTCCAGCAGCAAAACAATGATGGATTATGCCTATGTGGTAGTTGAGTATGACTAATATGTGCGTTCTTGCTGCTCAGCTTGGTGTGGTGATTATGAGAAACGATATAATTAAAATATCATCTTGGCATTCAAGCCCCTACGGGAATCTTGCTTTTTGCTCTCCCTCCGCACTGCAGGGGCTTTACTATTTGAATGATGAAGAAAACAGATAAGTTTGATAGTATAGAACTACCGAAATGTAAATAACTGGAGAATTACCTATGAGAAACAGTTGTGACTGGCCCGGAGAAAACAAACTCATGATCGAATACCATGACACCGAATGGGGCGTACCAACTCACAACGATCTCAAGCTATTCGAATTTCTTCTGCTCGACAACGCTCAAGCGGGCCTGAGCTGGCAGACAATCCTAAATAAACGTGAAAATTACCGTAAAGCTTTTGACAACTTCGACCCAGTTAAAATCGCACGTTATAACAAACGTAAAATCACCTCACTACTGAACAATCCGGGTATCATCCGCAATCGCCTTAAAGTCGAATCCTCCGTGACCAACGCACGTGCTTTCCTTGAGATACAGAAGGAATTCGGCTCTTTCGATACCTATATCTGGCAATTTGTTAATGGGACCACTATCCGCAACAAGTGGAAGATGCTTAAAGATATCCCTGCCACATCTGCCGAGTCGGATGCGATGAGCAAAGACCTGAAAAAACGCCCGTTTATCGCCAATCTCTCTGGCAATGTACAGATAGAGAATATCTCTAAAATAATCGATCCGGTTAGTCTAAAGGTCATCTGTACCGACGCTGCTCAGCTTACTGACTCACAAGTCGCAAGTGTGAAAATTAAGCTCGATTCTCCTATATGTGTTGATCCATTTGATAAACTCCCTGAACTGGGAAGGTTTGCTATAGTACAGAATGGCAGAATAACCGGAGGCGGCGTTGTCAAATGAATAGACCGTCTGCAAATTGGCTGAGATAATTTCTTTTCGTCTGTAACTAACTGAAATAGCTGGACTTATAGAATGGCCCGAAAAAAGTTCAAATTTTCAATGAGAGATTTTGGGCATTTCTCTCATTAAGTAATAGAAGCTTAATGTTCGGAGCCCTCAAAAGGGGCGTTTTTGGTCGGCTTAAAAACTGATTGTAAGGCACAGAGATATGAAAATAGCGTTAGATTTCGAGACTATTTATGTAAAGCGTAGCAAAAATGCAGAAAATAATGGAAAAATCGCGATTTTTATCAATAAATCACTTAACACATTCGCTTAGAAAGGAGGTGGTTCCAATGGGCAGATAAATAAAATATGGTTTTGTCGTTTTTTAAGAAGTACGTATTATGTATTTAGTGTTGATTTTTTTGACTTTTTATGGGATAATTATCCCAGAAAGGAAGAATTGTTATGAAAGCTTTAAGTATTTCTCGACTGTCGTTCGTTGTGGGATTGGCACTGGGAACTATGGTCTTGTTAGATGCCACTGTCCCAAACGTCGTGGGTGGCAGCAACCTATCTGTCGGTGGGGTAGAAAGAACGACGGGCCACGACGGCGAATCCTGCGATGGCACTACTAATAATGTGGACTGCGACGAAATTAATGGTTCTTGTAACGGACAATATATAAGGTGTGACACAACCGGTTGGCCTACATGTGGCCCGACGTGCAGTTGCAAGACTACGAGCCAGACATGCGGTGGGCTTCCAGATGAATGCTGGAAACAGTGCGACGCTAAATGTTCATAAAGATTAACAGTAGAAGACGAAGCTGAGCGTTTTTTTGGCGCTCAGTTTCGCCTGTTTATATATAGTGCCCTGATGTCCCAAAGCATGGCTGTTCGGATGAAAGATTATGTGTAGATACACAGTTCTCGTTGCAGTTTGCCTTGTGTCCTTACAGGCACTTGCTGCGGAAGAGCACCTTAGTGTGTCGGAATTGATTGATAAGTATGCCTCAACACAGGACAAACTTTATTCTTTCATTACTAAAAGCAAAGAAACAATGGTACACACCAGTGAAAGAACAGGTATCACAATCTGGAAGACAGTGGCCGAATTTCGGTTTGATGGGGATAGGGTCGACTACCGATCCTATCGCTGGCACAATCTGGCATCAGAAGATGAGGCTACTAATAATCTTGAAGAAGCCCAGTACAGAAGCTTTGTCTGGGATGGTAGTCGCCATATTCAATACAGAACAGGCGAGACAGTAGACGACAACTATGCTGCTATTCATCGGCAGACTGGCCCATATCGAAAGAGGCGTGCGGTGGCCATCGAATATGGGGGAGCGCCGCTATTGGGTATTTTCTATAGTGATGAGGATAGGGCAGATTCAGTTCTCCGCAAAGCTGATTCTATATCAGTCCGGGACGAATTGGAGCGTGTCGGCGGTGTCCCATGTTATGTTATAGATGCAAAAACTAAATGGGGCACTTACACAGTCTGGATAGATCCGGAACATGGATACAACATCACAAAGGCGGATGTGCAGAGGAAAAAGGGTGATCTGATATGGAGGAACCGCACTATGACTGACAAAAGCCTTTCTTTCTCCCTGAAGAATGTTCGTTTTGAAAAAATAGATGATGCATGGGTCCCAATGGAAGCAGACATAGGAATAATTATGGAGGGGCCCACGTACATCCAGGATATCAAGGTGAAGCACCAGCGAACAGAGGTAATCTTGAATCCTGACCATGATACGTTGGGTTCTTTTATCCCAGATATTGAGAACGGCACGAAGGTCTATATCGAAGGAGCACCTGGCATCACTTATATATGGCAAGACGGAAAACCTGTTACACAAGTTGACGAATATGTTATTGATGAAATAGACAAGATGACTGAGGAACTTATGGCCGAAGGTCAGGTTCCTGTTGGCCTGGCAACTGACAAGAAAACCGAGGCTGCTCCGAACAAACCTCCTGGCATCGTCGAAACACAGGCAACTGCTGAGGAAGCTAAAGGAGAGATCCTATCGGAGTCTCGTCCCCTCCCCGTAGTGGTGTTGATTCTGATCGGATTGCTAATTATTGGAGTTATAGCCTGGAGGATGTTTCTACTTAAAAAGGAATAGCCATGGAAGGTTCTAATAATATAGGCGGACGACCTCGGAATTTTTGTTTGTCGCTATTTTTTTGCTTATCAGTTATCATAACCAGCAAAACAATTGTAGCCCATGAGAACAACTGCGCTTGTCAAGGAACAATAGGACCCCTGCAGAACCTCCAAATTATGAACAAAGCTTCTTTGAAAAGTTCATAAATGGGATAGTTTTGTCTAATCAATATACTCAAAGATGACCATTTGTTCAAAATTGCTGTGTAGAATCAAGGATATATGATTTGTAGATGGACTTCTCCTGCATCCAGATGACAGAAACAGGATGGTAAAAACTACGCAACGGCCTTTAGGCGATAGCCCGTTATCCGTGTTTCCCGGAAAAGATGTTGATCGATGTGACACGGCACTGTCTTTGAATCACGTTTAGGTTTCTTTGGCTTCTTGTTGTAGTAAATATCATCAGGCCGGAAACCTTCCAATGTCATATGAGGACGCCAGCTGTTATACCAACATTCAAATTCTTCACACAGCATGGTCAGGTGATCAAATCCTTTAATGATCGGAACTCGCTTGAGCCATTCGTATTTAAGGGTTTTGATGACTCTTTCCGTAACAGAGATGGAACCATGTTTTCCTATAGCTCCAAAGCGTGGCTTCACATTCCATTGGTCCAATAGCTCTGCAAAAACGCCCCCGGTGAAGACATGGGCCTGATCTGAGATAATATGTTTTGGTGCTCTATGTTCTTGAATGGCACTTTCCAATGCGTTATTGATCCATCCCGCATTGGGACCTTCCAGTGGAGTCACGGACATGACTTTACGGGAAAAATGATCAATCACAACAAAGACATGAATAGGCCAGAGTCCCCAACACAAAACCATTGTGGTGTCGATAGACCAAACGTGATTAGGGTACCAGGCAGGAATGGAACGGCATTCTGTTTTCTCTTCACTTTTCTTAGACGTAGCTGGTGATACAGGAGCCTTTCGAGGTATCGGCCTATTGAGAATATTGCGAACCGTAGAGGCTGAGATAAAGATGTTCAGCAGTGCCAGTTGGTTTGCAATCCGAATCCGCCCCCAGTTGATGTTTGATTTTGTTATTTCCCATATCAGAGATGCTATTTCCATGGGTGTTTTATTCGCAGGACTGCTGGAATGCTGTTGATCTTCGATCTTATGCAGCCACCGGTAGAGAGTAGATCTGGCGATGCCAAAATACTCAGTTACCCTGCGCCTTGGTATCTGGAATGTTTCCATTTGCCAGAGGATGAAAAGCTTTTCGCGAAGGGTGTATCGAGGGTTCTTATGTTTCTTCTTGATCCCTTTTTGAAGGATTGATACCTGCATTTTTAACTGATCAACCATGTCTCTGAGAAAAAAGATTTCCTTGTCTTTTTCATTGATGTCCATGGTGGCAAGACGTCTCAAACTGCGTTTCCGAGACCTTCCTGAGAATCGGGCAGCAATTAAGGCTGCTTTGATGATCAGCGATACAGCAAAGTTGATGATGTCGAGGTTCTTGTTCATGATGTCTGTTTTAATGTTCCTCCAAGGTATATAGAAAGCCAATTTGAGACAGAGATTATAGCAGAAAGTGGGTAAAATGGCGAGCGAGGAGCCCAAGGGCGTAAATGTCTATTTTGTAATAGGTTAGACTAAATGTCACGTGGTACTATTGGCCCTTGACAAGCGCAGCCTGCTCGACGTCACTTTCAGAAGGGTGCCTGTGACAAAAGAAGGGAAGGTGGTCGGGATTGTGAGCAGGCCCGATGTCATTAGATGCTTATTCGAGGGCTCAGAAGAGATTACTATCGTACCTTC
>Ga0307378_10013406_pt1 | contig 10373 bp, 24 predicted proteins | sample UN1MG_FD_202238 | JGI IMG/M metagenome (GOLD analysis project Ga0307378, IMG submission 202238) | Soil microbial communities from Risofladan, Vaasa, Finland - UN-1 | ecosystem: Environmental > Terrestrial > Soil > Coastal area > Acid sulfate soil | place: Finland: Risofladan, Vaasa | collected...
AGTTTCGCTAGCTCGCGCAAGCACTCGACCCACTCGATGAACAACGCGACGTTTTTGTCGCTGTGCGCCCCGACGTGGAACTCGTACGGCTTCTCGTTTGCCCAGAATTGACGGGGAGAAACGAATCCGCTTGAGTACAGATTCGTACTCTTCCAGTCGTAGAGCGTGAACACCTCGCCCGTATCGGTGTTGATGAACCGATACTCGCCCGACGACTTGTAGCCGTCGCTCTGCGGGGCCTCACCGAGCGCCGAGATCAACAACGCCGGGGCGACTTCCACGTACCCTTGCAGACTCGTCCCATTCGCGTTGGCCTTCGGGTCACACTTGAACACTGAGCACCTCCCTTTCACCAATACCGTCGGCTTGTGTAGGGTATGGTGCGGGGGGCAGGAATCGAACCTGCGACTTCGGGCCGCGTTGCCTAGGACGCTAGTCCCGTCCTCTGCCCCTGAGGTACCCCCGCGTCTACAAGTATCGTCAAGGTCCCTCGGCGGCATCAGCGGCTCACGACAGCTAGCGTGCCGTGATTGATGGCTAGCCCGAACAGGGGGCCTTGACGATGCTCGAAAGTATGGTGCGGAGCGTCGGAGTCGAACCGATGCGCAGCGAGCTTATCTAGAATCGCTTTCTGCGCCCCTTGCCATGCAGGGCTACTCCACACGTTGCGTTGAGTCCGGGTGTTTGTTTTTGAGTCCACATTATCCCGGTTTTGCGCTACTCCTACGACAATTCAGGAAACACGTCGTAGCAGGGCGAATACACCACGTTCTTCTCGGGCACCTCAGGCAACGACGGGTCGTCTTCGCGCATATCGTCCCACGGGATGAAGTCGATGGGAGAGCCGTCACAGCCTTCATAGGGACATTCCCACCAGGTCTGCCCGGCCTTGTCGACACGCGGCTTGCCGACTTCTTCGTAGAACCACCCGAACTTCCAATCATCCGGGACATTGCTCTCGAACGCCCTCTCACAATGAATGCACCAGAACCAAACCTTTCGCATGGTGAGTCCCTTCTAGGCGCTATGCGCCTCACGTACGTCTTCGATCGTCACGCGTTTCGTGATTGCCATCGAGCACCTCCCGTTCACCATTACCGTCGGAGGCTGTAGGGTATGACGTAGGAATGGAGGATGCAGAAGGAATCGAACCTTCGTTTGCGTCGGGGCGGTACCTCCCCAACCACCATCGCCATCGATCACCGTAATAGCCCGGGTTATGGTGACCTCGACTATGCACCCATCTCTCATCACTTCCGTCGGTTGGTGTAGGGTTAGCGAGGCCAGTTGCCGCGCAACCTGAATTCTCCAACCATGTTCCCGTTATCGTCGACGATTGCTCCCCGCGTCGCGCACTGACCGCTGACGACCTGAGCGACTTTCCGCAGAGCGCTCGCCACGTCGTACGGCGTCTGCATCAAATCGTCGCCCATCTCGATCTTCACCGTGAACGTCTGTTTCGTTGCCATTGGTCCCCCTTCACCCTATCCGTCGGTCTCTGTAGGGTTAGCCCAGCGTCGCCAGCGCCTTCCCCGCCCGCCGAACTTCCTCGTTCAGCATTCGGAGCGCTTCCTGCTTCATGTCGTCGTAGTAGCCTCCCGGCGTGGTGAAGTCGGCCTCGTCTCGGTAGCAGCAGCCGCCCAGATGGTCCTCGCCAACGAATCCGTTCCACTCGGCCCGAACCGTCACGCTCGCCCATGCCCACTCGTCTCCGTGGTCGAGTCGGGCGAGAATCTGGTCCTCGTACGCCTTATCAACCTCGTCGTCCCCGCTGGCCATCGCGTTGCCCCGCACCGGGAGATCGTCCTGCTCGGCGGTCAGGGTGAACGTCACGTCCTTCGCTCGCAGCTTCCTCATGGTCGTCCCCTTTCATCAGTACCGTCGGTAGGTGGAGGGGGCCTTACGCCTTATCCTCGCGACTGGTTGTGTCGGCCCCTCCACCACATCCGTCGGAGGCTGTAGGGGCTAGTAGCCGTTGACCTGCCGCTCGCCGATCATCTGCCCATCAGCATCGAACGCCTTGTACATGCAGAAGTCCGGCCCCGGGTCGTTGAAGCTCGACCCATGCACTTCCAGCTTCTTCGTCTTCTCGGCAATCTCCGTCGGAAAGCCCGCCCCAAAGGGGATTCTCTCGGACGCGATTCGCACGGCAGCGTCGCCCTCATGTGCTTCGATCAGGTGCATTGGTGCTCCTTTCACCATCTCCGTCGGAGGGTGTAGGGATTACTCCCGGCACTCGGTGTGCATCTTCACCATCGGGTCGTCGCGCATCTCGGGGTGCTCGGTCAGGTTCACGAACCCGACTCCGGCACACAGCCAGCGGTCCGCGCCCACCTGTACCTCGTCGCCCACGCACATCGACCGAACCTTGTACTTCTCGGCCAGTTCGCCCGTGCGACCCGGAAATGCGTGATTGAACGCTCGGAAGGTGTCTTCCAGCGCCTCGTCCACCGTCGCCCCGTTGGCCTGCGCCTGCATCGGCCCCGGCATCACGTTTTGCGGGAACGCCTTGTAGTAGACCGTCACGTTGTAGAGCATTTGAATCCCCTTTCACCATTTCCGTCGGCAGGTGTAGGGGTCCGACGGCCTTCCTGAAAATGACATGCGAGGTCAGAAACTGGCGAACCAACCTGGCAAACCAGGGTGAGGCGGAGTGGGCAGCTCCAAGAAAAAACCGCCGGGCAGGACCATCCCACCCGGCGGGTTGAAAGGGGCTACTATGGTACTTCTGCGTCGTTCGGGTCCAGCGCTTCCTCCAGCGCCTGTTGCACGATGAACAGCGCCCTGAGCACCGCTGGCGACGTTCCCTCTGGATAGCCAGCCTTCAGCGGAAACATCGCCAGCATTGCCACGTTGAGCGCACCCAGCGCCTCGTCGACGGCCTGCGGCGTCAACTTCTCGTGAATCTCGTTTACGTCTATGTCGTCCTCGCGAATCGTCGTGGACATGTGTCCTCCGTTCACCATTACCGTCGGCCCCCGTAGGGGCTATTCCGTTTCCCTCTTGCGCCTGATGCGCTTCCCAACACCGGTTGCCGGAGGTACGGCGTACTTCACCTGCAACGTCTTTTCTTGCTTCTCCAGCGCCCTTGCGATGGCCTTGTACTTCCTCGCCAGTTCGGCGTTGCTGCCCTTTTCGGCCTGCTCCATCGCGTGGTACACGTCGGTGAGCGCCGTCCGTAGCCATTGCGCCGCGTTGCACGCCCAGTTCGGAGCCGTTATTCCGCTTCCCATGTTGACCTCCCTTTCACCATTTCCGTCGGCTCCTGTAGGGGTCGAACTATGCCCACCGTGCGGCGCTCTCGGCTTCCCGCGCCTTCCGTATCTGAGCGTTGTCCTGATCGTAGAGCGCCCCAAACGCCTTTTCCAGCTTCTCGGCGTGATACCGCAACACCTTAGCTAGCCGCGTGATGTCCCCGGCCCGGTTGAACGCATCGCACACTTCATGGAGCGCCCATAGACCGTAAGAGATTCCGTGCTTGTTGTCGGCGGTATCGGTGCCGCGCACCGTCGCCCGGTTGACGTGCTTCCGGTAGCGAGTCAATTCGCCCCGTGCGAAGTCTACTTCCTCCCGCGCCTGTCGGGCGATTGCCGCCGCCACAGAGTCCTCGCTGACATAGCTGTAAGGCACGTAGTACCGCGCCTTGTCGTACGCCTTCCAGCTTCCGTGCTTCTCGTTCATGGTTAATCCCCCTTCACCATTTCCGTCGGCCCCTGTAGGGGTTAGCAGTACTCGTCCTCAAATCCTCGCATGTGCCGATAGCGCCGCGCCTTGCGCATCATCCGCGCCTCGGCTACTTCCTCGGACCCGTCCGCCCGTGCGTCCTCCTGCCACGATTCCTGCACGTCCTCGGGCAGATCGGAGAAGTTGCGGGTCTCTCCCGTGCGGACCCAGGTGTAGCCTTTCTTGACCACTACGTGCATGGTCTCGGCTATCTCAACGCAGTCACCCGATGGCGGGCACCACGCATCGCCCGGATCGAGCGGTTCGTAGTCGAATTCGATTTCGACCTCGGCCTCGTTCGGGTCGATTTCGTACGGCATGGTCATAATCTTCGTGCTCATTTGAACCTCCCTTTCACCATATCCGTCGGCCCATGTAGGGGTCGTGGCGGACAGACACGCCACAGCATGAGGCGGAGTGGACGCTCCATTGGGGCAAGGGAGGGGTAGCCGCTACCCCTCCCCGTTCCCGCTAGTCTAGTCTGCTCTTGGCAATCGCCGCGATACCCCGCGCCCGCAGCACCTTGACGTACGCCTCACAGTACGCCTCTTTTGTGGTCATCGACTGTGTTGGGAGCGGGCACCAGATATCAACGCCACCACCGTAGGCCGCTCGCGCCCCGATGTTTTTCTTCGCCCAGATGGCGAACGAACAGTTACCCGGGCGAATGAGCACCCACGCGAACCCGCACACGCCACCGTCGATCACCCACGTCTGTTTGCCGTCGGTGACGCCCATCGGCTCGGGTTTGTGCGCCTCAGATGCCGCCATGCCCGCCGCGTGCGCCTCGACGTGGAGCGCCTTCCACGCCGCGTCGCGTGCTTCCCGCTCCTGCGCACTGGCCGCAATCATGCCCTTCCACGCTTGGCGGGCTTCGGCGCGATGCTTCCGGCAGTACTTCGACTTGCCAACTTTGTCCTCGATACAGCCCTCGGTCGCGCACAGTGTCGTCGTCATAGCTTTCATTGTGTCCCCTTTCACCATGTCCGTCGGATACTGTAGGGGTGCCCTTGCCCCTACACTGGCCGACGGAGAGGGTGACAGGACAGTGCATCTTCGCATAAGCCGCTGGTGCACAAGTGCAGAATTACAGACTTGAAAAAACATGGGATACGTGGCTAAGGCGACATAGAAAGAAAACGCATACGCGGGAAAACACGTGCGCGGGATTCGTATACGCGGGGTCAGGCAAGCGGGACGACTGGGGAGAGTCGTCCCGTCTCGCCCGCGCCTACACTAGCGGCAAGTACAGATCATCCTCAGAGACGCCTGCCATCAGCTTCCCTGCGAGTCGCTTCGTCGCTTCGTTCCTTCCATCAACGTACGTCTTCTCCGCCATCTCCTTGAGAAAGCCCATGACGATCCGGGCGAATCCCTGCTGAAGAGTCGGATGCAGATTGGCGATCCGACGACCGACATCTCCTTCGTCGACCTGAATCACGTTGATCGCCGAACTAATCTGCTCGACGGCATCGTCCTCGAACTTTGACATTTGGTTCTCCTTCACCATCTCAGTCGGCTCGTGTAGGGGTTAGAGCTTCCAGCCGAACTTCTTTGCCTTCGCCCTCTCCATACGACGCCTGCCGCGCTCTGCCGCCTTCGCACGCTTCTCCGCGACGTAGCCGTTGCAGTGCGGGCACAAGTGAACAGCCTTCGTCGAGTCGTCCGACTGCTTGATGTGCGTCCAGTTCCGGGCACCTGTCTCGCGAACCTTGTAGCATCGGAAGCACTTCCACGGATGCTCCGACATCGGACGGAATTCCCCGAAGTAGAGCGTGCTGTCCTCTTCCGGGGGGTCCATCCTCGTGCCGGACCAGTACGAGTACGAGTGCTCGACGTAGCACAGCTTTCCGTCGTTGGTCCTGACCTCGGCCAAAAGACGCTGTGCCGATGCGCTGAAGGTCTGGGACACCCGCGCAGCGAGTATCTTGATGACTTCGACGACTCGGGGAACCTCCGTGCCTTCCCCGTATTCGTCCTCCCAGTACTCTTCCGCTTCCTTGAGAGCGAGCTTGATCGCTTCGAGAGCGTTCTCCGGCTTGCGAAGCTCGTCCTCGCAGCGCTTCGTGTCGTCGTCGATCTCGGAAAAAATGTCGGTGAGAATATCACCACCACAGCGACCCTTGCCCTCGCGCTCGGCCTCGGCGGTCAGGAACTCGGGCATCGTCATGACCATGCAGCCACTGATCGGATCTTTGCGGGACATGGGGGTCTCCTTCCATCATCTCCGTCGGAGAGTGTAGGGTTAGCTAAATCGAGCGACGACGTGCTGACCACAAGGTTCCCCGTCCATGCCCTCGTCGATCTCGTCGTAGCATTCCGAGATAAGCTCGTCCATGTCGAAGTCGTCGGGAAGCTCACCCTCCCACAGCTTGCGCGTGGCCTCGGGAACCTCGGCCCAGTTGTCGGGATGAATGTACTGATCCTCCGTCCATCCATCTCGACGGTTGAAGAAAACGATCATGCATGAGTTATGCATTCCTGGCCGGTCGAATGAAACGGCCACGGTCGTCTTCAGAAGCTTGTTCAGTCCCCGACAGATCGCATCCCGTGCCTGAAAGTCACGCGGCTCGGTAGCCGCACCATCGCTGAACCCGAACTTGTCGGTGAAGTCGTCGAAAGTCCCACGCGCCATCGTCGATACCCCTTTCACTATGCTGGAAGCGTCATGACCCCGCATCGGACACCCTTCCTCCGAAGATAGGTCAATGCCGTGAGAAACGCCGCGCCAGTCGTGAACTTGGCGACGTTCCCCTCAATCGCGCACTTCGCTCCGATCTCCGACAGGATCTTTAGCTTCGATGAATCATCCGGCTTGATCGCGTAGGACATCATGGCGTCCTCCTTCACCTTATCCGTCGGCTTGTGTAGGGGGAAACGGCGCGGGCACATGCGTGGATAGGAGTCCAACTCGGGATAGGAGTTGCATGTGCCCGCGCACACTCGCATACGCGGGGGTCGCTTCTCTACGGAATGTACCACACCGGCCCTCCGTCGGCATCGTCGAATTCGCGGATCGTGTACACGCTATTCCTCCTTGTCGTCGAACGACATTCCGTAGTCCGCGAGTCCGTTTGGATCGACGTCTCCACATTCGATCAGTTCGACGAGACAGTTGAACTGTCGAATACCATCGTCAACGGAATCGAATCCTCTGACGTACTCTTCCCGATGCCTATGGCAATAGGCAAGCGCCTCGTCCTTCGTCATGATCAGTCCTTTTCTGCCTCGGCAGCGGCCACGAACGTCGTGAATTCCTTGGCGAGTTTCTTGAAGGGCAGTTTCTTGACGAGCTTCACGGGATAGTACTGCGTGTCACCCGGATGCCCCTGCTTGATGTCCAACTTGTGGAAGCGTCCCTTGGAGTGTGCGGTCTTCTGGAAGCCCTCGTAAATCTCCAAGACCTTGGCGTCGAGGTCCACGACGTAGGCCCACTGGCAGAAAAGCGAGTCGGCAGCGAACTCGTGTTCGTCCTGAAGTTCTCGCGGACTCTCCGCGATGAGAGCCAGAATGCCCCCGCCCGTGTCGCGACTCAGTTCTGGCCACTTAGCGGCCCACTGGGCAGACTGGTCCAGCGTCATCCAGCCGTCTTCCGACCCGACGGACTTGATTCGCCGCTCGACTTCCTTTGGATCAATCCACGTGCACTTGCGGACGTTCTCAGCGAACGCCGCAAGATCCGACTTCGACATCCGGGCCAGAAAGTCGACGATGGTCTTCCCCTGCCCGCTCAGATAGCCACCCAACCGACCGTACTGAGCGACCTTCATCTCTCCCTCAACGACGACGCACGTCAGATTCCTCGTACCCATGTTAATCTCCTTCCACCAGTTCCGTCGGTAGATGTAGGGGTGGAATCAGCCTTGAGATTGCTCTACGCTGGTCAGAAACCATCCGTACTGATACTGCTTCATGATCTCCGTGGCGAGCCTGTTCTTCTCGGCATCGGAAATCGAATCTTGCCCGATCCAAATGATCTCTGCGCGCAACTCGGCGTTGCCCGTGTGGCGTCCTCCTGTCGGCATCGGACCCATGGACTTTCCTGAACGGAACGCCTCCGCTCCCAACTTGTACCACTTGCTGGTGGGGTCCGGTTCGATCATGCTTGGAACTCCCACATCTCTCCTTCTTCCTCGCATTTGTCGCACTGAATCCACGACGTGCCGGTCCATTCGACATCGCCGTGGTCGTCCGTGCCGTCGTCAGAAACGCTGAACGTGGATTCGGAAGCGATGCCAAAGCCGTTCTCGTTCCCGCACTTCGGGCACTTGATGCCCTGAAGACAGCCCATGTTCGTGCCGTCACCGAACACGACTTTGTCGCCGAGGCGATTCGCCGCTTCGTCGGACAGGTCGTCGAGCAGATTCGCCAGCCCGGCGAGTTCCGTCCGTTGTCGGTCGTTCTCGACGGTCTGCATCAGCGCCCAGAGCAACGCTCGTTGCTTGCGGAGCCCCGGGAAGTCGATCTTCTCGACGAACTTATTGAACCTGTTGACTGCGCGCTTCATCGGAAGTACCTCCTCGTGCCCTGCGTGGCGATCACTCTGAGTTTCCGCTCGATGGATTGAAACTCAGCCTTCGCCTTGTCCCACGCCTCGCTCCACGGGTCGAGATTGGCGCGGGACTCCAAGAGCCGAAGCCTTTTGCTCTCAAGCTCCCTCAGCAACTTGGCGTCCCGCGCCTTTAGCTCGGCGAGCATGGTGCTAGCCCCTCTTCTGCTTCGCCAGCACCTCGACCAGCGCCGCGAAGTTGTGCCGAATGTGCTTGATCGGCACGAACTGCCCCTTGCGCGAGCCGTTGACGAAGCGGAACGGTCCCACCGGGATCTTCGCCGTCTTCGTTTCGCCCTCGATCTCGACCACGCCCGTGCGCCCCTGATGCGGCATCTGCATTCGCGTCATTGCATCCATCCTTTCTCGGCCTCGTGGCCTCGTGTCCTCGCGTCACCCTGTCCGTCGGCTGGTGGAGGGTTCGACCGGAGTGATATGCTTGCACCGGACGCTCTGCTTGAATCCCTCGGTCACCCACACGCCGGGGTGCTCGCGCCGCAGCCATCCCGGGGTGCTCTCCACGGTCGTCGCGTCCTTGGCAGCCTCTTTCGCCACCTCCTCGGCCTCTTTCGGGCTAATCGCCTCGACCTCAAAGTAGCCGATTGACTCGACACGCCGCTCCAGACGTACCACGAACTTGCGCTTCTTCGGAGGCTTTCCATCGGCACATGCGTCGAGCCGGACCCGGAAGTCCTCCAACGCCGCGAGCCGCCTCTGATCGCCCTCACGGCCCCATTCGTCCTGACCGACTGCATCCCGGGCGATCTTCGCCATCTCCCCGGTGATGGGCGCGTGGATCGCCATGAGGACATGAATGACCGCGAGCACCGACCCATTGGACATCTCGTACTTCGCCTCGCTCATCTTGCGAACGAGTCGTTGCACCTTTGCCCAGTTGGTCTTACCGGTGACGCACTTGTTGGCCTGTTCGGCCAAGTTCGTTGAGTAGATGAACCCTCCACGCTTGTCGTAGTCCCATCCGACGGTCTTTTCCAACTCACCGACGGCGTCCAGCGGGGTGTCACCACCCAGAATCTCTGATCCCCACCAACCCATGATTGTTTCCCTCCTTCATCCTTACCGTCGGTCGGGGTAGGGCTACAGTGCGACAATTACGGATTCGGAACCGGGGATCTCATCATGGTCTCGGCGCCTTCCAGCCAGGCGATATCGGCGTCTGACACCGCGATATCCTCGCGCGCCCCTATTTCGAGCGCGTCATCTACGGATAGCGCATACGCATCTATCGCGCCCTGCGGTATCTCCTCCGTAGTGGTCTGATACGTGTATGCGCCGCGAAGCGAAAATCCTAGGGCGCGAGTCATCGCTCACCCCCGGCGATCCACGCACGGCGGCGGGTGCAGCGTCGAGCGGCATCACGCGACGAGTGTGTGCACGTCGCATTGATGGGACGCCCGCCCACGCCTGCATCCGATGCAGTCGCACCACAGGCCCATCGGCGCACGAACCGGGACCCCAGGTAGTATGACTGGTCGACGGGTCCTCGCGTGGCCCGCGCTACCCGGCGCGTTGCTTCTAACATGTCCATTCTGATCTCCTTCCTGCTTCACCAGTTCCGTCGGCTGATGTAGGGGTCAGCTAGGCTTGATCCCAAACACCTTCTCGATGGACGACACCCGTCGCGTCGGGCGGGACGCTATCGCTTCCTTGAACGTCTTAGGCTCGGGCACGTCGTGTTCGTCGTCGAAGAAGTAGCCCTGATCGAGTGCGCCCGCGCTCGCCTCGGTGTACTGGCTCGGACGTCCGGCAAGTTCCCAGCACTTCCGGTGATAGCACTGCGGAGCGTTCGAGCCGATATCGTTCCCGTTGACTCGCCCGTAGCCATCATACTCGCCAACGAGAATCGAGCCGTCCTCCTCGATCACGACGACATTGGCCATCCAGTCATTGAGGTGGTTGGTCGAATAGGGGCTGAGCAGCGAGTGACCACACACCTTGCAGTCCCACGAAAAGAATCCCATGTGTTCCTCCTTAGGCTAGCCTTCCGATAGAGCGTTGAGCGCCGCGTTGTGGCCTACTCCGGAGCGCTCTATCAGCCGGAGGAAACTGTCTTCCGTATAGGCCATCGAGTGCCCGAGAT